>Ga0315289_10004299_pt1 | contig 21261 bp, 14 predicted proteins | sample YL17G11_40_MG_FD_203452 | JGI IMG/M metagenome (GOLD analysis project Ga0315289, IMG submission 203452) | Sediment microbial communities from Yellowstone Lake, YNP, Wyoming, USA - YL17G11_40 | ecosystem: Environmental > Aquatic > Freshwater > Lake > Sediment | place: USA: Wyoming | collected... | reverse complement strand
CTGTTCTTCACCGCCCGCAGGATTCGATACGTCATATGCCGGTCGCCCTCGAAGTAGAGCACGGTATCCACCATATGTTCGAGCACCCGCGGGCCGGCGAGCGCTCCTTCTTTGGTCACGTGCCCGACGATGAAGATAGGGGTCCCCGTTGTCTTGGCTATCCGCGCAAGCAGAGCGGTGCAGTTCCTTACCTGGCTCACCGTCCCAGCCGCCGAGGTCAGCTCCGGATCGTGCACCGCCTGAATCGAGTCAACGATGACAAACCGCGGCTTGGTGCTCTCGATATGGTGGCTGACGGCCTCGATGTTCGTCTCAGCGGCAAGGAGCAGCTCGTCCGAAGCGACTCCGAGCCTATCCGAACGAAGCTTGATCTGCTCGACCGATTCCTCTCCAGAAATGTAAAGCGTCCTGCCCGCTTCCCGGCTCAAGTTGTTGGCAACCTGGGTAAGCAACGTGGACTTCCCGATGCCCGGATCGCCTCCGATGAGGATCAGCGACCCAGCGACTATCCCGCCGCCCAGCACTCTGTCAAATTCCGTTATCTTGGTCTTCGTGCGCGAGCTCTCACCGGGCCGGACTGCGGTAATCGGCACGGGCGGCGTGAGCGACCCGATGAAGCTCCTCCCGGACCTCGTCCTCGGCTCCGGCTCCACTATCTGCTCCACCATGCTCGCCCACTCGCCGCAGTCCGGACAGTGCCCAAGCCACTTCAGCGACTCATGCCCGCACGACTGGCACACGAATTTCGTTTGTTGTATTCTAGCCATTCCCGCACCTAAGAAAGGGCAGTCGGCCAGTCTGCCTGCCGCTCACCCTTCGCAACGTCCCGGCGTGACCATTCTATCACTTTGCCCTCCTCGCCTCAAGGAGCGTTCGGGCGAAGCATTTGCGGCTGCTTTGGTCGAGTCGGGGGGAACACGAGGGGCAAATGCTTCGACCCTACACCGGCGTCCTCACAGAGAGGGTCGGGCGAAGCATTTGCGGCTGCTTTGGTCGAGTCGTGGGGAATACGGGGGGCAAATGCTTCGACCCTACACCCGGTGCCACGGAGGAATCGGACGCCCGGCGTCAGAAGAGATTAGGAATGCACAAGGGGCTGCCCGCAGGTATGATGGAGGGTTCTATGGCTCAGCACCGTTCACTTGCACCAGAGGAGCTCAGGCAGAGGTGCGATCCTGACGAGCTTCCGTTCGAAACTACGGAGGAGATTCCATCGCTCGAAGGCACCATCGGCCAGGAGCGGGCCGTCGGTTCCATCGAGTTCGGCCTGAGCATCGAGACTTACGGGTTCAACCTGTTCGTAGCCGGCCCACCGGGAACGGGGAAGACCTCCAGCGTTGGGGAATTCGTAGATCGCCGTGCGAAGCTTGAGCCGGCGCCGAGCGACTGGGTTTACGTCCACGACTTCGATGATCCGCTCAGGCCCATCGCCATACGCCTGTCCCCAGGCCGCGCCACCGAGTTTGCAGGCGACATGGAGGAGATCGTTCGTGCGGCGCGCGGCGAGCTCCCACGCGCGTTCGAGAGCGAGAGCTACGAAAAGCGCAAGGCCGAGATTATGCAGGGCATCCAAGAGAGGCGCGACGCGATCTTTGGCCAGCTCCAGCAGCAGGCTTCCGAGCTCGGCTTCTCGATAGAGATGACGGCGATCGGCATAGCGACCGTGCCTCTGGCGGAAGGCAAACCGCTTTCCCGCGAGGATTTCGAGAAGCTCGCGGAAGAGGAGCGGGGACGCATCAAAGGTAGAGGCAATCAGCTCGAGCAGGCGGTTGACCAGGCTGCCACCAAGGTCAGGCAGCTTGAAAAGGAAGCGCAGGATCGCCTGAAGGAGCTCGACCGCGAGATCGCTCTTTTTGCGGTCGGCCACCTGCTCGACGACCTCCGCCGCAAATACAAGGCTTGTGAGGCCGAGCCGCAGTGCAAGCAGATACTCGACTACCTCCAGAAGGTGCGAGACGACATCGTCGAGCGCGTCGAGGACTTCCGCCAGACCGAGAAGAAGCAGATGCCTGTTCCGCTGCCCGGCCTGGCAGACGCCCCGGACGCCTCCTTCGATCGCTACAAGGTCAACGTCTTCGTCAGCAACAAGGACGCTCAGGGCGCGCCCGTCGTGGTCGAGAACAACCCCACCTACTACAATCTCTTCGGCAAGGTCGAGTACCGCGCCAGGTTCGGCTTCATGACCACCGACCACAACCTGATCCGCGCAGGCGCCATCCACCGCGCCAACGGCGGATATCTCATCGTTCATGCTCTCGACGTGCTCCTCAACCCGTTCTCCTGGGACGGTCTCAAGCGAACGCTGCGCGCCCGCGAGGCCCAGGTCGAGAACATCGCTGAGCAGTACGGTCTCGTTCCATCCGTTACTCCTAAGCCGGAGCCGATTCCCCTTGACGTTAAGGTCATATTGATCGGAAGCCCCACGCTCTACTACCTCCTCTACGACCAGGACGAAGACTTCCGAAAGCTCTTCAAGGCCAAAGCGGATTTCGACATCGAGATGGATCGCACGGACAAGCACATCGAGCAGTATGCGCAGTTCATCAGCAAGCAGTGCCGAGAGAATGGGCTGAGGCATTTCCACAAGTCGGCTGTGGCGCGAGTCGTGGAGTTCGGCTCCGTCCTCGTCGAGGACAAGCACCGGGTCTCGACCAAGTTTACCGAAATCTCTGACCTCGTCTCCGAAGCGAGCTACTGGGCCAGCCGCACCGGCAACCAATACGTTATGCCTGAGGATGTCGAGAAGGCTATCGAGCAGAAGAAGTACCGATCCAGCATGATCGAGGAAAAGGTCCAGCGGATGATCGAGGAAGGAATCATCCTGATAGATACCGAGGGCGCCGTCACCGGCCAGGCCAACGCCCTTTCGATCTACGCGCTCGGCGACTACACCTTCGGCCGCCCATCCAGGATCACCTGCCGCACCTCCATCGGCCGCGGCGGCATCATAGATATTCAGCGCGAAACCGAGATGGCCGGCAGAATCCACAGCAAAGGCGTCATGATCCTCTCCGGCTACCTGACCGGCAGATACGCCCAGGACAAGCCGCTCGTTCTGTCCGCCACCCTCGCGTTCGAGCAGCTTTACGAGGAGGTCGAGGGAGACTCTGCCTCCAGCACCGAGCTTTACGCGCTCCTTTCCAGCCTCGCCGATCTTCCGATCAGGCAGGACATCGCCATCACCGGCTCGGTAAGCCAGAAAGGCGAAATACAGCCGATCGGAGGCGTGAATAGGAAGATCGAGGGCTTCTTCGAGGTCTGCAAGGCAAAAGGTCTGGGTGGGGATCAGGGCGTCATCATTCCGCATCAGAACGTGAGACACCTCATGCTCGAAGAAGAGGTCATCCAGGCTGTCCGCGACGGCAAGTTCCACGTCTGGCCCGTGAAGACCGTTGACGAAGGGATCGAGATTCTGACGGGAGTTCTGGCGGGCGAGCCGAGCGATGACGGAGGCTACCCCGAAGGCACGGTGCACTACCTCGTTGACCGCAGGCTCCGGGAAATGGCCGAGACGGCAAAGGAGTTCGGCGCGCCGGAAGGCGCCGCTCGGCGGCGGAAGAAATCTGAAGGTTCCGGGCCGGTCATGAGTCAAATGAACTAGTTATCATGCGGCGGGGCTTCCGGGCACCTGGTACGCCTGGACGTCCTGCGTCCTCCGAAAACGCGGCTACGGTTCTCGTTTAGACTGCCGCGCCGCGAGTGCATGCGTGATTCACGGGAGAAGGAGGTAGTGCGTTGAACAGAGCTTTGACTCGACGTCCATTCGGAAGAGGGCACCTGGCTGCCAGCCTTGCTGGTGCCCTCCTGGGTCTCGTCATGGTGGGGGCAGCCTCGACGGCCGCGCTCGGAGCTGCTGAGCCGGACGAGGAGTGCTACCGGCAGGGCCTGCGTTCCGCCGCCCAGGGAAGCGCGGACGAGGCTATTGCCTGGTTCGACAAGCTGATAGCGCAGTTTCCTGCCAGCCGGCGGGCCCCGGAGGCGATGCTGAAGCTGGGGGAGAGCTACCGCGACAAGAAGCTCTATTATCTTGCCGTCCAGCAGTTTAATGCGGTGGTTGACCGTTGCCCCGAACACTCCGCTCGTGCGCAGCTTGGGGTCGCAACCTGCTACAGCGCGCAGAAGAAGTATCTCCAAGCCATAACCTTGCTCCAGCAGGCAATATCAGCCCTGCCGGACCAGGACGTTCGCGAGCAGATGGATTACCTGCTTGCCCAGTGCTACCGGGGGCGCAAGGATTGGGACACTGCCATTCCCATGTATCAGAAGCTTGAGGCCGAACATCCGGAGGATGCCGCGCAGCTCAGGTACGGCCTTGGCCTCTGCTATCTCGAAAAGACGGACTACGAGAAGGCGACTCGGACGTTCGAAGACGTCGCTGGTGCTTTCCCCAATACCCCAACTGCCAATGAGGCCCTTCTTAAGGTAGCCGAGTGCCTCTGGGAGCAGGCCAAATCGGCCGAGGACCTGGCTTATCTGAACAAGCTCTACGACGAACACCCGGATTTGCGTGCTCGCGTCCTTCACCGCCGCGCTGAGGTACTCACTTACTGCTTTAGCCGACACCAGGAGGCCCAGAGCGATCTTCGTCGGATACTAACCGAGTATCCCGCCGATCCCATTGCCGTGAGAGCGCGGGCGCTGACCTGCGACATCGTGCTCAATGGCCTCAAGGATGTACCGCGCGGCAAAGCCCTCCTTCGCGAGTTCTTCGCCAGTTACCCAAACTACGAGCGGACGATCGTCCTGCGCGGCCGGCTCGCCGACTGCGCGTACGCGGAGGGTAACTATCTGGAGGCTGCCAGGCTCTTCGAGGATGCATATCTCTACCCGGAAGTGTCGAACTGGAGGCCGTGTTTCCTCTTCATGATCGTTGACTGTTACAATAGGGCAGGTGATGCCCCGAAGGCGGCGGCAGCGCGGGGAAAGCTTCTGATGCTCTATGCCGATGACCCCTGGGCACAGTTGCTTGCCGGAATGCATTCCGAGTCTTCAGGGCAGTAGGCGCCACAGGGCTGCCCGCTGGGCTGACCTCGTGATCGTTGCAGCGGCGTCGCTTCGCCGGCGCTGCGCAGCCTTTCGCCTCCCGATCCGCTGTTCCGCCGCTCCCTCAGGCCCCACTAAGTAAATCACGGCAACCGACCTGCAGTACATCGGTAGGCCGGACACTCTTGTCCGGCATTGGGCAGACAAGAGTGTCTGCCCCACCGCTGCAAGTTACTAACCGTGGTTTACTTAGGTCGCACAGATGTCCCGATCATGTCGCGTATACCGCCAACGTCTGCCGCGCCGCTTCCTCTATCGCGGAGCGCAGTTCCGGCGGCTCGAGAACCTCGGCCTCGGGTCCCCAACTCAGTATCCAGAACCCTATTTCCTCGATCCCTGCAACCCGCGCACAGAAGATGACTCCTCCGTCGGGCGTGTCCGCCAGTTCCTGGGTCGGGTGGCGCTTGCTCTCCCGAATGATCGGCGCCACTCTCGGCGAGAACTTGACCCGCACGACCTCCTCCTCACCCCCGGTATAGATTTCCCAGGCCTTTGCGTAAAAGCTTTCGACTGAGAAGTCGTGGGGCAAAAGGAAGGTCTCTCCGGTTTGGGAAGCCTTGACTATCCTGACGACCTTGAGCTGAATGACTCGGCCATGGGAGTGTGACCTGGCTGCCAAATACCAGTTATGGCGCCGGAAAACGAGTGCGTAAGGTTCGATCACAAGTGTTCTGGTCTCCCCGCTCCGCTGGGAGCGATAGACGACCGACAAACACTTGTTCCGTTCGATGGCCGTCGCCAGGCAGCTCGTGACCTCCGGCTCGATCTGACCTTCGGAAAACGCTGGGGTGTGGATCGAGTGTCTCGCCAGAGCGGCCTGAACGGATTCGACGCTGTCCGCAGCCAGGGCGGCCTCGATTTTTCGCCATGCCGACTGGGCCTGGTCAACGAACGGGCCGGACATATCAGCCGCGCCCGAGCTGAGGGCAAGGCGAACGATGAGGGCCTCCTTTGGCGAGAGGCCCAGCCGGCCTTCGACGGAGCGCTCGGTGATGTAGTACCCGCTGTCCTGGCAGTAGACTGGCACGTGGAGCTCGGTGCAAAGCGTCTCCAAGTATCTGTAAACGGTGCGTTCGGAGCGCCCCATCTCGGCAGCCAACTGGCCGACGGTTAGCCCCGGGCGCTCCCGCAGCAGATCCATCATCCGCAGGAGGAAAACCGATTTTGGCATATCATACCCCCTTCTCTCCTGTCTAGCTTTTTAACGGCTGAGCTGCCGATGTCCTCCTTAAATCGAGTTAACCTGCGACCTTCGGGACCTTCGATGATTGTTCACCCAGATCGGATCCCGAAAGGGTTCCAAGAAAGGCGTCCGAGCTTATGTCCTTCTTGCTTCCGACACCCTGGCGAAAACCCGGGACGGTCACTGTAGTCGAGCGTTGGCAAGCGTGACGACAGCCTGAGGCCGCGTGAAGACGGATCTGGGGGGTGCGGCCAAGCGCCGAATGGAAGCTGAGGCTTGTTGACGCGAAGCACCCTCTCCAGTGGCGATCGCACCGGAGCGCTGTGAAGAGCGCGAGTCTAATGCGGGACTATGAGCGCTTCCTTCTGCGCATCGCAAATACTGCGGTGCTGACTAGCCCCGCTCCCAGGGCCAGAACGCTGGCAGGCTCTGGCACGATGCTTGAATGGTCGAACCAGGTATCCGGCATCCCGTCAGGGCGGTACTCGTTCCAACGTAGAGTCGCGCTGCCGGGCTGTGACGGGTCAACCGCTCCTACGTGGGAAAGAAAGGAAGGAGATCCGTCTTCCGGACCACCGGGATTCGCGGGTGCTGTCAACGTGGATGTGTACCTAAAGACAAACGCTGCACCAGGTGCCAGTGCCGGAGGAGTGTAGTACTTCCGGTTGTTGTCGGCGACCCTGAACATGCTCCAATGACTTCCTCCCCACTCCCAGCCGTCCGGTATCTCAGTGATGCTCGCCGGGCTTTCAGGGCCCGGCAGGTTGAACGGCTCGAGCGTCCAAACAAGCACGTCGTAGCCCACCGTTGGGTCGGCCGGGATGCCGGTCAGGTTCTGCAGCGTAATCGTATACTCGTAGCCTACCTTGACGACCTGAACTGCCGTGACGTCTGTCGCTATGCCAGCTTCCCACGATTGAGCCAGCGCTGCCCCGCTCGCCAGGACGAGCGCCGCTAGCCAGGTAAGCAATGTTCTCGCCACCTTGTACCTCCGTTCTCGTCCGGCGCCTTCGCTTCGCAGCCGGGCGCCGCGTCGCGCAATGCACGGCCAAGGAGGGGACCCCCCCGCGACCCGCCATCCCGGTCCTGCAAGCACCGGGAGTTCGCAAGACGCTTCCCGTTTCTAATATAATGCTCGGCAAGTTCCGTGCCAGACCGGCCCTTGTGCGGCGAAACCCGCAAAGAGTGCAGGGATACGGTGGTGGCCCGAGGGTCCGCCAATCCCGGTGGAGCCCGCCGCGGCGCATCTTGTGCCGCTCAGGGCAGGGAAGTCGGTGATCGGCCGCGAAGTAGCTTCACAGGAACACGCACGACTGGCTGGTGGTCCCTGGGGGATAGCATGTGGTTGCCGATCGCGCTCATGGGGTTTGTCGTGGCGTACCTGATCGTCACGTATAATGCGTTTGTCTCGCTCCGGAACCGCGCGCGCAACGCCTGGGCCGACATTGACGTTCAGCTCAAACGTCGCCACGATCTTGTGCCGAACCTGGTGGAGACGGTCAAAGGCTATGCAGCACACGAGAGGAGCGTCTTCGAGGACGTAGCGCGGCTGAGGGCCAGGGCGATGCAGCTTGAGGAAACGCGGGAGCGCGCTGCAGCCGAAGCAGAGCTTGCCGGGGCCATCAAGACGCTTTTCGCCGTGGCCGAAAGCTATCCCCAGCTCCGCGCGGACCGCAATTTCCGCGAGCTCCAAAGCCAGCTGACCCAGATCGAGGACCAGCTTCAATACGCGCGGCGCTACTACAACGCCGTGGTGCGCGACCTGAATACCAAGAGAGAGGTCTTCCCGTCGAGTCTGGTCGGAAGCTGGTTCGGTTTCGGCCGACTGCCGTATTTCCAGGCCGAGGATGAAGACCGCGAGCCAATCGCCGTCACCATGAAAGAGGGAGGAGAACAATGAGATCAGTTCGGACCGCAGCGCGCCTGTCCCGGCCGCCTGCCGGCAAGACGGGGGCCATGCTGCTGGCCTCGTTTGCGGCATGTTTAGTCCTGCTCGCCGCCGTGCCGGCTCACGGCTGGACTATCCCCAGCTACAACATCCGCATCGAAATCCAGCCCGATAGCACCGTCGTAATCGCGGAGACCATCGTCGCAGATTTCACCGGAGACCCACATCACGGCATCTATCGCGACATCCCGCTCTCTGGCAAGGACCGTTATGGCAATAACTACCGTCTCCGCTGCCAGGTTCTTGGCGTGACCGACCAGAGTGGCACAGCCCTGGCGACGCTGACAACCATGAAGTCTGGGCGTATCCACATCAGGATCGGCGACCCGGACGTGCTTCTTCAGGACATCCGCACTTACGTCATCCGCTACCGGCTGCTTCGCGGCGTTCACTTCTTCCGGGAGCACGACGAGCTCTACTGGAACGCTGTCGGCCAAGAGTGGGAGGTGCCGATCCAGAATGCAACATGCATCGTTACGCTGCCGGCCAATCCGCAGAAATACCAGCTCCGGACCGAGTCGTACACGGGCCAATACGGTCTCACCACGTCGGACGCCGGCAGCGACACGCCCGACAACCGCACCGCGCGCTTTTGGATGACGAGAACGCTCCAGCCTGGCGAGGCGATGACCATCGTCGTCGGCTGGCCAAAGGGGATAGTGATCGAGCCGCCGTTCGCCCAAGAAGCCGGCTGGTTTGTCTCCGACAACGGCTACTTCGGCCTCCCGCCCATCTTTTTTCTGGGAGTGGTCCTCTATTGGAGGAGGATCGGGCGCGACCCCGAGACGGGACGATCCGAAGTGGTTGCCTACGACCCGCCCGACAACCTGCGCCCGGCCGAGCTGGGCACGCTGATTGACGAACGCGTGGATATGAGGGACATCTCGGCCTCCATCGTTGACCTGGCCGTCCGCGGCTACATCCACATCAAAGCCGAAGCCGAAAAGGCCTTTATCGGCACAAAGACCGATTACCTCCTCGAACTGACCAAGCCCAACGAAGAGGTGTCCAAGGATCCGAACTTGAGCGCCTTCGAGCGAGAACTCATAGACGGCCTCTTCGGTCTAGAGCAGTCGCGCTGGGTATCGGCCCTGAAGAACGACTTCTACATTCATCTGCCAAAGCTCAAGGACGAGCTCTACAACTCGGCGGTGATTCGGGGCTACTTCTCGCACCGGCCGGACTCGGTCAGGACCACCTACCTAGTCGCGGGGCTCGTCGTGGTGGGAATCGGAATAACCGCCGCAATGGCCATCGGGGCGGTATCGGTCATCTCGGTCGGGTGGGGCATCGCGCTGGCCGTCGGTGGCGCCATCCTTGCCTTGGCCGCGCGGACAATGCCGAGGAAGACAACCAAAGGCAAGAATGCACTCCTCTCGGCCAGAGGCTTCGAAGAATACCTCTCGCGGGCCGAGCGCCAGGAAATCGAGTACCAGGAAAGGCACGATTACTTCGACAAGTTCTTGCCGTATGCGATGGCACTCGGAATCGCCGACAAATGGGCGCGCGCGTTCGACGGGCTTCAGACGACGCCGCCACAGTGGTACGCCGGGGATGGAGGAATCTTCCGACCAAGCCTTTTCGCGCATGACATGAGCGCGGCCTCGAGCGGTTGGGAAGGCGCTATGGCGTCCCAGCCGCGCTCGAGCGGCGGCGGCGGCAGCGGGTTCGGGGGCGGATCCTCCGGCGGAGGTGGAGGAGGAGGTGGTGGCGGCGGCTGGTGATGCCCCGCCCGTCGCGGAACATTAGCTGCGCAGACCCGCGTCATATAATGGTAGAGCCGGCGCCGGGAAGCTGCGGCGCGGCATATGCTGCAGCCCAGGGATGGCGGAGTTCCTCGTGGGAATTAGCCCCCAGTCGCGTCGTCTGATGATAAGCGGCGGCCTGCCTGAGTGGAACAACACGAGCGGGCGGCCGATGACCTTTACCCAGTCAGGAGGGAATCATCAGCAGCCCGCTCGGTTGACATACGGATTCTAGCCCACTGGCTGGGCCGACGCAACTGCTATTATTACCTGATTTCGGCTTGCCAAAGGATTGGAGCACGACTTGAAACACCGATTCTTACCTCTGATCGTGATCGCAACTGTTGTCGGCCTGCTCGTAGCGGGCTGCGGAGGCGGACCGTCCGGCTCGGCCACGGCTACCTTCAAGAACGCCACGGGCGAAGGCGATTGGACCATCCTGGTCTTCCTCAACGCCGACAACGACCTCGAACGCTTCGGCATCCTGAACTTCAACCAGATGGAGAAGGTCGGCTCGACCTCCCGGGTCAGGATCGTCGTCCAGATGGACCGCTCTCCCGGCTACGACACATCTAACGGCAACTGGATTGGGGGCAGGCGGTATCTGGTGACGAAGGATGGCGATACGAACATCATCCATTCGACGCTCCTCCAGCAAATGGGCGACGTGGATATGGGCAGCCCCGACACGCTGCGGGAGTTCATCCGCTGGGGGCAGCAGAACTATCCGGCGAGCCACTACTGCCTGGTCATCTGGGACCACGGCTCGGGCTGGCGGGCGGCCAAGACTGCGGAGCCGGCCACGAGGAACGTTTCCTTCGACGACACGAGCGGGACGAGCATTCGCACTGTAGACCTGCCTTATGCGCTGTCCTCCGCATCGCCGCCGACTGACGTCATTGCGTTCGATGCGTCGCTTATGCAGATGCTGGAGATCGCCTATGAACTGCAGGGCAGCGGCGGGGTGATGGTAGGGTCGGAGGAAAGCCCGCCCGGAGAGGGCTACGTGTACGACAGGTGGCTGTCCAAACTTGCGGCGTCGCCGGGCATGAGCCCGCGCGAGCTCGGGGCCATAATCGCGCAGGAGTACGTCAATGCCTACGTGAACCAGTTCGACGTGAACCAGTCGGTGGTGGAGCTTGCGAGAGTCCGAGGCGTTGCCCAGGCCGCCAACGACCTTGCCGCGGCGATCATTCCGCACGCAACCACGGATTCTGCGGCGCTCAGAACCGCCCGAACCAGCGCCCAGCACTACGCCTTCGACTATTACAAAGACCTGCTCGACTACGCCGGGCTGGTCAACCAGGTCGTCCCGGACCCCGCCATATCCGCGGCCTACAGGAGGCTTCAGTCGGCGCTCTCGGCGGCGGTCATCTTCGAAGCGCACACCGGAACGAGCGTCGAGCGGAGCCACGGCCTCTCCATCTATGTGCCCGACCCAGCCGACTACATAAGCCGCTACGAAACCCTCAGCTTCTGCCGAGACTACCCCAACTGGGCTGCTTGGCTCAAGGCGCAGGCGGAGTAGGGGCCGGGACTCTGCAAGGCAATCGCTCGACGCCGGTGAGAATCCGTGGTATAATCCAGCTTGTCTGGCCGGTACGCGGCCTATCCCGGTTGAGGACGTTGCATGAGCCACGAAGAGCCTCCCCGCAATAACGTGATCGCTGCAGAACGGCGGCGCTACATATACAAGCTGGCACAGGAACAGGAGTCCGTGAGTGCCGTGCAGTTGGCCCGCGCACTCGCTGTCGGCATAAGCACCATCCGACGTGATCTGGACGCCCTGCACGAAGAGGGCAAGCTGCTTCGCGTCCACGGCGGGGCCATCATCAGGGATACGGCAACTCCGCGTGTGCCGTACACGCTGTCGCGCGACCAGCACCAGGCTGAGAAACACCGCATCGCGCAAGCAGCGCTCGCGTACGTGCCGGACACCGGCACGATCTTTGTTGGAGGCGGTACGACCACCTGCACCCTTGCTACCCAGCTTCCCGCAGGAAAGGACATCTGCGTAGTCACGAATGCTCTCGACATCGCAGCCTATCTCGCTTCGAACCACATAGCCACGGTGGATTTCGTCGGGGGGACGATCAGGCCGGACTCGCTTCAGTCGAACTGTGAGGAAGGTCTGGACACGCTTTTCTGGGACGTAACGTTCATGGGGCTTGCAGCCATAGATCTTCGCAGGGGGATCACGACCGATAACCGCGCAACCGCGCGTCAGGAAACTACGATCATGACGCACGGACAGAAGTTTGTGGCGCTTTGCGACTCCTCCAAGATCGGTCGGTTTGCGTATGCCCAGGTTGCCGCGGTAACGGCCATGGACGTCTTCATAACCGACGCCGGCGCAGATCCGGACTTTGTGCGGCAGCTTCGCGACGAAGGCGTCGAGGTGGTTGTGGCTGGCCCATTCGACGTATCCGCGCCCGGTTCCCCTTAGCGGCGCGAGGTACCGCCCTTTGGCCTGATCACGCGATCCTTGTAGTGGCCGGGCTCCGTCCCGGCCTTGACGCGCTTGCAGGGCAGGCGACGCTTGCGATATAATCAGGTGGCGATCATGGGCCAGCCAGGCAAAAAGGGAGCGCTTCGTCTCCCTTTTGTTGTTCTGGCCGATCGCTGAGGGTGGTTGGTCAGGCCGCGCGGACGACCTTGCCGGCCTTTATGCACTTGGCGCAGACGCGGATCCGCTTGGTCGCTTCGCCGTCCGGCACCCTGACAGTCTGAAGATTCGGCAGCCACCGTCGCTTCGTTCGCGGAGCACGAAGTGCCCACGAGCCGGAGTGCACGTGCCGGATATTCTGTCCAAACTGCGGCCCCTTGCCGCAGATGTCGCAAACGTTAGCCATTGATAGGTTGTCCTCCCGAAACAATGGGGGCCGAAATAAATCATACCATAGATCGAGCACGCTTGACAAGGTTTAATGATGAAGCGTAAGCGTTCACGCATGATGGGCGAGGCCCGGCGCACGCCGGCCACGCTGAGCATCCTGAGCCTGTCGAAGGATGGGACGGGTTGCGCAGCCGTGATTGCGCCGTCCGATTGTGAGATCTTGTGATGAAAGAAGCGCCCGTAACGGACATCCTGCGGCGCGTCAGATTCCTGAGCGCGGATGACGGACTCGGCAAGGTGGTCAGCCTCTTCCAGGCGTCTCAGGCTCACGCACTTCCGGTGACCCACAATGGGCGCGTAGTCGGGCTGGTCACCGAGGAAGGCGTGCTCGCGCACCTGGCTCTAAGCCGTACGGGTGCAGCAACCGTGGGCCAGATAATGGACCGCAATCCGCCCTGTGCCAACATGTATATGTCCGTCGCACAGGCGGCAGACCTGATGAACAGCGCCCGCGCGGAGGTGCTTCCGGTCGTTGATGAATTCGGCAGCTATCGGGGCGTCGTAACGAGGAGCGACGTTCTCGCAGCGCTGCTCGACGTGCTGCGGCCGCCGGTCGTGGCCGGGATGGCGACCCCGCTCGGCGTTCATCTGACGACAGGAGCCGTCTCAGCCGGGGCTGGCAGCCTGGGGCTGTATCTGGCCGGAGTTTCGCTGATGCTCATGATGGAGGCGGCGCGCGGTGTGCTCTGGCTCGGAGCCTTCGCTGCCGACAAGTTGTTCTCGGCGCACCTCATTCCTTTGCTCTCGTCGCCGCCAACGGGCCTGTTTGCCAGTGTAGATGCGATACACTACGTGTTCCTGCCGCTGCAGCTCGTGTTGATGCTGGCCTTCCTCCGGCTCTCGCCGATTTCGAGCTACCATGCTGCCGAGCATCAGGTAGTTCACGCAATCGAGGCGGGCGAACCACTGTCCCCGGAGATCGTGGCCCGGATGCCCAGAGCACATCCCCGGTGCGGCACCAATCTGATGGCGGCCGCGACCGTATTCATCGTACTCGCGAGTCAGCTTGGCAGCGGAACCGGCGTGATCGTGGCGATGCTCGTGGTCATAGTTGGCTGGCGCACAATCGGCTACTACCTTCAGCAGTATGTTACGACCAAGAAGCCTGCACTTCGGCACGTCGAGAACGGAATCAAAGCAGGGGAGGAACTCCTTGCAGAGTACCGCCGCCAACCCAACAAGCCAGTGGACGCTTGGACACGAATCTGGAACATGGGTGTGCCCCAGGTTGCTCTCGGCTTCGCCACTGTCCTCACGCTTGATACGCTGCTCTCACGGCTGTTCGACTTTGCGCCGTGGTTTTGAAGTTCGAGGTCAGACCTCTATTAGGTGACGCTGAGAATGGTTAAGGACGAGCTTGTCAGGGTTCTGCTATCGGCGTTGGAGGACGCGAAGCGCTCCGGCGAACTTGCCGCCCTGGAAATACCCGAGATCGAGATAGATGTCCCGCGGAACAAAGAGTTTGGCGATTACTCCACGAACGTCGCGATGGTCCTCGCACGGCAGCTCGGCGCAGCGCCTCAGGACGTGGCTCAGCGCATAGTGAACCGCGTCCGGGAACAGGATGACCTGATAGACAAGGTGGAGGTCGCCGGCGCGGGGTTCATCAACTTCTACCTCAAGCCGGACTGGTACCACCACGTCGTCCGCCGAATCCACGCTGAGGGCTCTGGGTACGGAAGCTCGAATCGGCACGCCGGGCAGAGCATTCTGGTCGAGTATGTCAGCGCCAATCCGAACGGCCCGATCACGGTCGGGAGCGGCCGGGGAGGAGCGGTTGGCGACGTAGTATCGAATCTCCTTGAGGCCGTCGGCTACACAGTGGCGCGGGAATACTATGTTAACGATGCCTTGAACAGCCTCCAGATGCAGAACTTCGGCAAGTCGCTGGAAATCCGCTACCTCCAACTCCTGGGACACGACATCAAGATGCCGGAGGATGGCTACCAGGGCGAGTACGTCATCCAGATAGCAACAGATATTGTCCAGAGGGACGGCGACAAGTACGTCCACTTGCCCAAGGAGGAGCGGATTAGGCTCTTCACGGATATGGGAGAGCAGGAGATGCTCGCGCTCCAGAAGGCCGACCTCGCGGCGTTCGGAGTCGAGTTTGACAACTGGTATTCCGAGCGCACGCTGCACGAGTCAGGCAAGGTCTCGAACGCAATAGAGAAACTCCGAGAGCGCGGCTACGCTTACGACAAAGATGGCGCCGTGTGGCTCAAATCAACAGCATTCGGAGACGATAAGGATAGAACTCTCGTCAGATCGAACGGGCAGCCGACCTACATCGCCTCCGACACCGCGTATCATGCTGACAAGTTCGACAGGGGCTATGGCCACCTGCTGAACATCTGGGGCCCGCAGCATCACGGCTATGTCGCCAGAACGAAGGCTGCCGTCGCCGCCCTCGGCTACGACCCCGACGCGCTCGATGTCGTCATTTACCAGACCGTGCGGCTCTTCTCCGGCGGCGAACTCGTGATGATGTCGAAGAGACGGGGAGAGCTCATCCCGCTCTCTGAGCTAGTCGGAGAGGTCGGCAAGGACGCCGCCCGCTTCTTCCTTCTGATGAGAAGCGCCGACAGTCCGCTCGACTTCGACCTGGAGCTTGCCAAACAGCAGTCCTCGGAAAATCCCGTCTATTACGTCCAGTACGCGCATGCGCGGATTTTGAGCATTCTCCGGACCGCGGAAGAAGCTGGAGTGAAGTTGCCGACGGCAGCCGAGGGCGATCTGTCGCTCATCGTCCACCCGGCGGAGATCGAGCTAATCAAGAAGCTGGCCGAGTGGCCGGAAGAGGTCGAGCGGGCCGCCGAATCCTACGAGCCTCACCGCCTGACCAGCTACTCAATGGACCTTGCAGCGATCTTCCACATCTTCTACCGCGACTGCCGCGTTCTGGGCGAATCTCCGGAGCTCACAGCCGCGCGCCTTGTGCTCGTCCAGGCCGCCAGAATCGTGCTCGCAAACGCCCTGGGTATGATGGGCATCTCCGCCCCAGAGCGGATGTAGCGTCCTCTTCCGATGCCCCGGCGTCTCCTGACGCCGGGCCGGATTCCCCGGACGTCACTCCGCCGACCGATCGCTCCCGCCGCGCAGGGCTTGCCAGCACCGCCGCACGGGGACGTGCGGCAAATGTGGGTCTGGCGCGAGGATGGGCCAGACCATCGGCTGTCCTCGACTCCGAATTCCGCTCCGCATTTGATGCTTCGGCCCTCGCCTTTCGGGCCGAAGCGAATCTCTGTTGGGTGTACCGGGCCATCGGCATTGCAGGCTAGTTCAGCCTGTCAACGTGGTCTTTTGAACAGTTCAGGGCATGGGGCGATGCGCCCATCTGCCAGATTTTGATGCTTCGGCCCTCGCCTTTCGGGCCGAAGCGAATCTCTGTTTTGATGCTTGATGCTTCGGCCCGCTCAGAACCGAAGCAAAGAGTGCCTCCTGGCCGAGACTCAACGCGCCCGATATGCCTGTATGAGGTGATAGGCCACCACTCCGAAGATAAGGACAATGCCGGCCGCCAGCCCGGGCACGAACCACGGGTTAAGCCGCTTGGCGCCGCTGATCCCGGCCTCCACCGTCTCCCATTCCAGAAAGACGAACAGCCAGACCATCTCTAGCTTCATCCAGCGCATCATGGAAAGGGCGATTCGATACTGCCGCTCCGCGTTCTCCTCGGTTATCGGCACCTGGTAGTTGTAGATCCAGGGATACCGGCTGAGCGCCGTCAGGAGGATGTAGAGCAGGGGCAGGACTACGAGCGGCAGCACAAGCAGGGTCTCCTTTGGTCCCCACGCGTCGGCTCTGCCGGACGCCCCGAAATGAGTCGGCACCACAGCCGGCAGCCTTGCCCAGAAGAGCGCTATGAGGAGGAAGCTGAAGACAAGCCCTGCCGCCGCGGCCGTCTCGAGCAGCCTGTCGGCGTCAGAGAGAGGCAGATGGAGAATTGGCCGATTGGTTTGCCTGGCCACGTGTCCGCTACTCCACCCAGACTCCTTCCGGGCCAACTATTCCGCGCACGGCGGATAGGAACTGCTCTGAAGGAGCAACGCAGCACACCGTGTGCACTCTGGCGACGTGCCCGCCGTTCGGGACGTGTATGAAGACCGGCAGCTCGCCCGGGTGCTCGTCTATGGCCGCCCTCAGATCACCAAGCGCAGCGCGGAGCGCCGGCGAAATGCGGATGTGCACCGCCGAGCCAGGCGCAGGTGTCGGGTGTCGGGTGTCCGGTGCCGGTCCGGGGGGGTCATGGGTCATGGGGCATGGGGCATGGGACTTCACAGCCTCCGCCTCATGACCGCCGACCCCTGGCCCCCGGCCCCCGGCCCCATTCTCCATGACCCATGACCCATCACCCATGACCTCCGACAACGGCTTCAGGCTCTCAGCAACTACCTCCACCTGGTAGCCCCTCTCCTCGTCTGCTGCCGCCCCGCGGCCAATGCGCTCCCTGTGGCTGGCCTTGCCACGTACGATAACGACTCTATCCTTCAGGAGCTGCTCGGCACATTGTCTGAAGACGGACGGAAACACGGTCACGGATATCGGCCCTGTCAGATCCTCTATGCGGACGAACGCCATTCGCTCGTTCGACTTCTTGGTCATATGGTAGCGCAGATCGGCGATCACGCCGCCGACGACACATTCCTGCGCATCGCTGAGCTCCTGGAGCTGGTCGGCCGTGACCGTCACCTCTCGCTCGAGGACCGCCCGCACTCCGGTCAGCGGGTGGTCCGAGACATACAGACCGAGCAGATCCTTCTCTGTGGCAAGGAGTTCTTCGCGCGGGAACTCCTCGATGTCTGCGTATTTGCGAGGGTCCATCTCGTGCACACGATCCACGGAACCCGCGAAGAGGCCCGCCTGGCCGTTCCTCTTATCTCGGTGGGCAGCCGTCGCCCGCGCCATCGCTTCATCCAGCATCCCCAGAGCCTGCCTCCGATTGGAGACGATGGAGCCGAACGCTCCCGCGCGAATCAGCACCTCCACGGCGCTCTTGCCGATCTGCCCGCCCTCCAGCACGCGCTCACAGAAGTCCTGAAGCGATCTGAACGGCCCCTTGCTCCGCCTGGCCTCTATGATTGCCTCCACGACGCCCTTCCCGCAGTTCTTGATCGCCGCCAGGCCGAACCGGATTCCGCCGCCTTCAACGCAGAAATCCGCCTCGCTCTCGTTAATGTCCGGCGGCAGCACCGCTACCTTGAGCCGCCTGCACTCCTCGATGTAGAGGCCGACCTTGTCCTTGTTGTCTATGTGCGCGTCCAGCAGCGCGGCCATATACTCGACCGGAAAGTGCGCCTTCAGGTGCGCCGTCTGGTACGCGAGATGGGCATAGCAGACGGCGTGCGCCTTGTTGAACGCATACCCGGCGAAAGGCTCGATCAGGTCGAATATCTCGACGGCCTTCTTCTCGGGAACGTCGTTCTCTTTCGCGCCGGCGAGGAACGCCTCCCGCTGCTTCTTCATCTCATCCTTCTTCTTCTTGCCCATGGCCCGCCGGAAGACGTCCGCCTGGCCGAGCGTGAAGCCCGCGATCGCCTGGACGATCAGAAGAACCTGGTCCTGATAGACGATGACCCCGTAAGTCTCCTCCAGGATCGGCGCCAAAGATGGGTGAGGATAGCTGATCGGCTCCTGGCCGAACTTCGAGCGGATGAACTTGGGGATGTGGGCCATCGGCCCCGGCCGGTAGAGCGCGACCATCGCTGCGAGCTCCCCGACCGAGTTCGGCTTGAGATCCTGGATGTTCCGCCGCATTCCGCTGCCTTCAAGCTGGAACACCCCGGTCGTCTCACCTCTTCCAAGCATCTCGAACGCTGCCGAGTCATCCAGCGGGATCGAGTGGACGTCAATCTCGATACCACGGCTTTTGCGGATGTTCTCGACGCACCGCGCCAGGATGGTCAGGTTGGCCAAACCCAGAAAGTCCATCTTGAGCAGGCCGATTTTCTTGAGCGAATCGGCGTCGTACTGGGTGAGAATCTCGCCCTTGCCGCCCTTCTGGATCGGGACGTGCTCGGTCAGAGGATCATGTGAGATAATCACCCCTGCCGCGTGGGTGCTGGCGTGCCGGGAGATGCCCTCGAGCTGCCTGGCCGTGTCCACGAGATCCCGGACTTCCTGCGACTTGTAAAGCTCGGCGAACTCCGGATTCTCTCTGAGCGCGCGCTCGATCGTGATGCCGACCGGGATGGTCGGAATGGTCTTGCAGACCCTGTCCACCAACTGAGCATTGACCCCGAGCGCCCGGCCGGCGTCCCGCACGGCTGCCCGAGCCGCAAGAGTCCCGAACGTGACTATTTGAGCTACTCGGTCCTCCCCGTACCTCTCCACTACATACCGGATGACCTCGTCCCGCCGGTCATCCTGGAAGTCCATGTCAATGTCCGGCATCTCCACCCGCTCGATGTTCAGGAACCGCTCGAACGTCAGCCCATATTCGATTGGGTCGAAGTCAGTGATCCCAAGGCAGTAGCAGACCAGGCTTCCTGCCGCCGAACCGCGAACCCCCATGAAGATCTCCCGATCCCGAGCAAACTGGGCAAAGTCCCGGACGATCAGCAGGTAGCGGGGAAAGCCGCAGGTCTTTATCGTTTCAAGCTCATACCGGAGGCGGTTCTCATAGGCCTCCATATTCCGCGTTCCGCATTCCGCATTCGCCATTCCACATTCCGCATTCCGCACTCCGCATTCCGCATTCCGCACTCCGCATTCCGCACTCCGCATTCCAGATTCCGCATTCGGCACTCCGCACTCCGCATTCGGCACTCCGCATTCCGCACTCCGCGCTCGAAGCCCCTGCCACGCCAGGTCCGCCAGGCAAGAGTCTTCGTCCATCCCGTCCGGAACCTCGATCTCGGGAAGCTGGAGCCTGGAAAAGTCTATCTCAACGCTGCAGCGGGCTGCTACCTCCAGCGTGTTCTCCATCGCGCCAGCGACGTCTCCAAAGCGCTCGGCCATCTGCTTCGGGCTCTTCATGAAGAATTCGCGAGACCCGAACCGCAGCCGGTCCGGGTCATCTACCGTTGCGCCCGTTTGGATGCAGAGGAGCACATCGTGCGCGCTCGCGTCCTTCTGCTTCATATAGTGCACGTCATTTGTGGCGACAACAGGAACGCCCAACCGCGCGGAGAGCGCACAGAGCGCAGCGTTCGACTCCTTCTGATCCGGGAGGTCCTGGTCTTGGAGCTCGAGGTAAACGCTGTCCCTGCCGAAGATCTCCTGATACGTCCGCACTGCCTGCTCCGCCTTGGCCGTCTCCCCCGCAAGGCAGAGCCTGGGCACCTCCCCCGCCAGGCAGCCTGTGAGCGCGATCAGCCCCTGGCTGTGCGTGGCGAGCAGCTCTTTGTCCACCCTTGGCTTGTAGTAGAATCCCTCCGTGTAGCCGATGCTGACGAGCTTCAGCAGGTTCCTGTAGCCGACGTTGTTCTCCGCCAGGAGGACCAGGTGATGTTGCTCCGCGTCGAGCTTTGGGCTGCGGGAGGTGCGGGAGCGAGGGGCAAGATAGACCTCGCATCCAAGGATCGGCTTGATTCCGGCACTCTTGCAGGCTTCGTAGAAGGGGATGACGCCGTACATCACGCCGTGGTCCGTGAGCGCAAGGGCCGGCATCTCGAACTCGGCAGCCTGCTTTACCATATCCGCGATCCTGCAGGCGCCGTCGAGGAGACTATACTCGGAGTGTGTATGAAGATGGACGAATCCCGACGTCTCCACGATAACTGCGATGCCCCTATTACCCAAGATGTAGCGTCCGACCGGCCCAAACCATCAACATATTGTGCCGGCCAGCCAGCGGTTATTCTACATCAAGCAGGCACCGATTTCAAGCCGTAGGTAAGCCTGGAGGTGGTGAGTTTTTACCCACCGGCTAGCGGAGTGAAGCCGATGGCCTGGCCCGTCCTCGCGCCAGGCCCGTATGAGCTCAAGTTCTCGTGACACGGGGGCCGGCACCGGCGAACCCTGAACCACTGAACGGATGAGTGCACTGAGGACACTGAATACACCGATCCGACAATCTATGTGGAAGAGCTTTCAGTGGCATCTAGGGCGAGCACGGGAGGGCGAGGCTCCCGCCGAGCCTGCCGGGTCTGTTCTGCTGCCGCGCACCGAACATTCCCACGCCCCGCATCGTCATGAATTACGATAGGTTCTCGCCGGAGTTACCCTCCGGCGCGCCAGGTTCACGACGTATTGGAGGATGCGGATGAAGCACATCTTGGTCGCAGCCTTTCTCATCGCGAGCGTCCCAGCTTGGGCAGCCGATGCCCCTGCGCCCACGGCGCCGAAGACCGTCACGCTCGATGTTTCGGATAAACCCGTCGGGGAGGTGCTCAAAGACATCGCCTCCGCAACGGGAGAGACGATTCTGGCCGAGAAGCTCGTCTCGGGCACCGTGACCGCCGGCATCAAGGATGCAGCGGTCGAAATGGCGCTCGACGCGATC
>Ga0315289_10004297_pt1 | contig 21270 bp, 21 predicted proteins | sample YL17G11_40_MG_FD_203452 | JGI IMG/M metagenome (GOLD analysis project Ga0315289, IMG submission 203452) | Sediment microbial communities from Yellowstone Lake, YNP, Wyoming, USA - YL17G11_40 | ecosystem: Environmental > Aquatic > Freshwater > Lake > Sediment | place: USA: Wyoming | collected... | reverse complement strand
GTCAATAAAAATACTCATGAGACAAACCCAGGATTTATGAAGTCCATTCCATCGGCCGATTTAAGAGAGGTCTATCGCAAAGCCGATCAGGCCTTAGTGATTTACGAGGTGATTCATTGAAATATTTAGGATTGAAGGATGAGTTCCTCAAACAAACGGGATTGGTGTTTATCGGCATGGGGTTATTCAACCTTTTCAATCTCCTTTACCATTTATTTATGATTAGATACCTTCCTCCTATGGAGTATGGACACCTCAACGCTCTAATTGCGCTCTTTATGGTGATCTCTGTTCCAGCGGGTACGGTTCAAACCACTGTCACAAGGTTCTTCTCATCTTTTAAAGCTCAAAACCAATATCATCAAGCCATACAACTGCTGCGGCATTTTCTCTTATTGATGTCTATCATCGCCTTGTCATTTTTTTTATTGATACTCTTCGCAAGCTCCCACATCTCTTCTTTTCTTCAAATTTCTTCCCGGGTGTTGGTCATCCTTTTTGGGTTGAGTCTGGTTTTCGCTATGGTCATCCCTGTTCTATGGGGAGGGCTTCAAGGATTACAAAAATTTGGTTTATTAACTCTCAGTCTCATTATTGGCAGCGGTCTCAAATTGGCATTAGGGATCCTCTTCGTCCTTTTGGGTTTTGGGATATTAGGAGCCATGGGCGCCATTGCCGTTTCTTATTTCGTTACCACTATTCTGTCTTCACTCATTATAGGTGTCAGCCTGCTTAAGGAAAGGGCCGTGGCCCATCAGGAAGTGATTCCAAAGAGTTCCTCCCCAACCAATTTTTCAGAGGTATATCATTATTCCCTCTCGGCAGGATTGGTATTATTATGCTTTATGGTCCTCACCAATATCGATTTAATTTTAGTCAAGCACTTCTTCACACCCATTGAGGCGGGTTATTATTCCATTGCCCAGATGGTAGGAAAAATTATTCTCGCCCTTCCCATTCCCATCGTCACGGTGATGTTTCCTAAGCTTTCCTCATTAGAGGGGCGAGAAAAAAGAACACGCTCGACTTTAGGAAAGAGCCTTGGGATTGCTGTTTTTCTTTGTGGTGGGGCGGTTATCTTTTCCCTTCTCTTCCCTTCGGCCATCGTCAAAATACTGAGCGGGAAGGTTTATTTAGAATGCTCGCCCTTGGTGGGGATGTTTTCTGTCAATATGACCCTCTTCTCCCTCACGTTGATCTTACTCTATTACCATCTCTCCACTCCCGAGAGATGGTTTCTTTACCCTCTTTTCTTTTTTACCTTGATTGAGATCGGTTTCATTATCCTATTTCACGACACTCTGTTCCAGGTCCTTCTGACCGTCGGGATCGTTGCTTTCTGCCTCGCTGTGATCAACTTTTATCTGGCTTATTCTCGAAAGGAGCATGGACATATTTGAAATCGTATCCAACAAAGGGTAAACCCAAAAAAGATAAAATGGATCACTGGAACGTTCGGGACGGGGATAAAAAAGATCTCAAAGGGATCTTATCTCTCAGAAAAATTGTTTTTGGAGAGACGGAGCAGGATAAACTGGATGAGAGATTCTGGAGATGGGAATTCGAGGAAGGGCCTGATGGTGAGGCATTTACTTATATCGTAGAGGATGAGAATAAGATTATCGGTCACTTTGCAGATATTCCAAGGCGGTTTTCTGTCCAAGGCGAAGTGGTTCTCGGGACCCTTTCGCTCGATTTGATGGTCCATCCTGATTACTGGAGAAAAGGTATCTTCGAAGCGATGGGAAAATATGGAGCTCAACGAGTCAAACAAGAGAATGGAATTTTCCTGACGGCATTCCCTTTCCGGTTAGAGACCATCTATGGGTTGAAAAAAATTGGTTGGAGGGAAGTGGTGGAACTTCCAGTTCTGGTCTTTCCCATAAGATTTCATGGTATTCTGAACCGATACCTCCATTTTCCACCTCTGAGCTTTCTTGCAGGTGGAGTCGCGAGATTTTTCTATCTTCTCCTCTTCGGATGGAAAAAGAAAAGAAAAAAGGTTGAAATTGAGATAGAAAAAGTAGACGGATTGGATGACCAGTTCGACGGTTTCTGGCAAAAGGCATCGTCTCTTTTCCCCATCATGGGGGTACGGAATCGAAATTATTTGACCTGGCGATACCTTCGGCACCCGACTCGAAACTATACTTTTTATCGAGCAAAAAAAAGTGGAGAGACGAAAGGGTATATTGTCTTGAGAAAGATTGAGCTCCTCAACTTCAACAGTGCTGTTATCGTCGATTTATTGGCATTGGATGAAGCGACCCTTACGGCGCTCGTGGAAAAAGGGATTCACCACAGCCGGCAGGAAGGGGCTGATCTTCTCGGCTTTATGGTCCCCTCAGGTCATCTTTATTATAAGATCCTGAGGGGGATGGGATTTCTCCCCAGTCTAAAAACGTTTCTTTTTATGATCTATCCCCATTCCGACAGGGAGATATTCCTTTCCCCTGAGAAATGGTATGTCAACTGGGGAGATTCGGATGTGATTTAATTGCTCAGAAAATAGGTTCTTCATTCCCAAATGTAGGGGAGCCCCTCTGTGGGCTCCTTCAATAGGCGGCCACAGAGGGCCGCCCCTACGGGAAATTATCATAAACCATTTTTATGTTCGGGCCTGTCCCGTCTAAACGGGAGGTGACGAACCCGTCATGAACGATTACGTAAAAATAAAAGGCAATAATTAAAGGCTCCGAATGGAAAAGATAAATGCACTGTCCATTGATTTGGAGGAATGGTATCACTCCGAATTGGTGGAGGGGAGAAGATCTTCCGTCTCTCAGGTCGAAGAGGCTACGGGACCCATTCTTGACCTATTGGACCGATATCAAACGAAAGCTTCCTTCTTTGTTGTGGGGGAGGTAGCGGAGCAGAATCCTCATCTCATTCAGTCAATCTTCCAGAGAGGACATGAGATTGGCTGTCATACTTTTTCTCACAAACTTGTGTGGAATTTGGATGAAAGCATCTTCCGGGAGGAGTTAGAACATTTTCATTCTGTCATGGAAAAGATTCTGGGAAAGATTACGATTAAAGGATTTCGCGCCCCTTGTTTTTCTATTGATAATCGTAACAAATGGGCTCTCAAGGTTCTTCTGGATTTTGGGTACCAGTATGATGCCAGCATCTTTCCTTTGAAAATAAATCCTCTTTACGGGGTCCGGGGAGCACCCACTCGACCTTACCGTATCTCTTTGGAAGATGTAAGAAAGGAGGATCCCCAAAGCCCCCTGATGGAGTTTCCTTTGTGCCCATTGATGATCGGAAGACTGAAGATTCCCATCTCGGGGGGATTTTACCTGAGAGTTTTGCCACCTTCTTTCCTCTACTGGGGATTGAGGAGAATCAATCGATCCCAACCCTTCTTGGTTTATTTTCACCCCTGGGAAGGTTACGAAAAGACGCCTCGATTTAAACTCCCTCTTTACAATCGTGTGATTTCATACTACGGTATTTCTTCTGCATTGAAGAAATTTGAATTTCTTTTAAAACATTTCAAGTTTGCGAGAGTAGATCAGATCCTCGAATTAGGGTAGGGAAAGATGAATTCTGCTCCATTGATTTCCGTGATCATTCCTAACTGGAACGGTAAACAGTTCTTGGCTGAATGTATTGATTCGTTGAGAGAACAGACTTTTTGTGATTTCGAAACCATTCTGGTAGATAATGGATCGACAGATGGCTCCGCTAAATTTGCTGAAGAACGATATGGTGAGTTTATTCGAATCATTCGAAATAAAAAGAACCTCGGCTTTACAGGGGGGAATAATGTCGGCATCCAAGCGGCAAGGGGGAAATATATTGTTCTCTTGAATAATGACACGTGGGCTCCACCCAATTGGCTTGATGAGTTGGTCAAAGTTACTCACTTGGGTCCTCCCATTGGGATGTGGGCATCGAAAGTCTATTCCTATTATAAGAGGAATCAAATTGAGGCAGTGGGGGAACTCATTTACTGGGATGGGTTGAGTCGGTCTCGGGGGCAATATGAGCAGGAACGGGGCCAGTATGAGGAAATAGAAGAGATTTTTTTCCCCCCTGGATGCGGTGGAATGTACCGAAAGGTGGTCTTTGAAGAGATCGGCCTTTTTGATGAAGATTTCTTTGCTTATGCGGATGATGCCGAGATCGGGATCCGGGCTCGATTAGCCGGCTGGAAATGTGTTTATGTGCCCAAGGCCGTCCTCTATCATAAAAACTCCGGTTCCACAGGACAATATTCACCTTTCAAGGCATTTTATGTAGAGAGAAACCGCTTCTGGATTACCCTCAAATACTTTCCGTTGCCTCTGTTATTCCTGAGTATTTTTTTTACATTTTATCGGTTTGCTTTTCAGGCTTATGGGGCCCTCGCTCACCGAGGGGCTGCCGGACAATTTACAAAAAATTATTCGCCTTTGAGATTAATAGGTATTTTGTTCAAGGCTTATGGATCGGGGTTCCGCTACTTGCCTCGAATGTGGAAGAAGAGAAAAATGCTAAGGCCATTGAGGAAAGTTTCGTACGGTGAGATCTTTAGTTGGTTTCAGCGGTTTGGAATTAAAGCAAGAGAAATTTCGCTCCGAGATTAAAAGATTGCCAAAATCTGATTCAGGCAACCCGATGAAGAGGAATAAAAAGATTGGGCTCATTTGCTCGCATGGCGGACATTTTACAGAAATCCTCCAATTGTTGGAGGCCTTTGAGGGCTATCCCACTTTCCTATTAACTTACAAGGAAAAAGCCACATCGGATCAAAGAAATACCTATTACATTTCCAATATCGGTCGAGGGCCCATTGCCTTGGTGGTGGGAATCATAAAAATCTTTTCTATTCTTTTAAAAGAAAGACCGGATATCCTCTTTTCGACAGGTTCTGAGATTGCCATTCCTTCTTTTTACTTTGGAAAGTTTCTTTTTCGTACAAAACTTATCTATTTAGAATGTAGTGCCCAAGTCTATCAACCTTCTATGACAGGAAGATGCATTTATCCGATTACCGATTTGTTCCTGGTCCAATGGGAGCCGTTACTCAAGCGATATGGTCCAAAGGCAAAATATGTGGGCGGGCTTATATGATCTTCGTGACAGTGGGGAATCATTATCAAAGTTTTGATCGTCTCATAAAAAAAGTAGATGAGATTGCTCCCCATATCCCTGAGGAGATAGTGATTCAAAGAGGTTATTCAGAATATCTTCCTCAAAATACAAAGCATTTTGATTTTGTGCCAATCAGCACAGCTATGGAATACATTAGGACGTCCGAATTGGTCATTTCCCATGCGGGAATCGGAACGATTATTCTTTGTAAAGAATATGGAATTCCTCTCCTCATCTTCCCACGAAGAAAGAAGTATGGAGAACATGGGACAGACCACCAAATGGAGATCGCCAAAGCCATAGAGGAACGGAAGGATGATCATATCTACATCGTCTACGAGGAAGACCAACTGGAGAGTGAGATTGCGGAGGTCCTGACAAGGAGACAAAGGCCTGCTCCGGGAGCAAATGTGGGTAGGGCCAACCTCATCAGAACGATTCAAGCCTTCATCGAAGGGGTCAATAATAAAAGGTCTTAAACAAAAAAACGATGGAAAAGCAGAAATTCGTCCAAAAAAAATGGTATGAACATAAACCTCCTATAGAGGCAAATGGGGTCATTCAGATCAGTACTCTCATCCACGTCAAAAGGTTGAAAGATTTATTCCCAGTCCAAAAAGTGAGGTTGAGTCTCAATTGTGGATGTGGGGGTGGAGGGCAGAAGAATATTTTTGGTCCTTCTATCGGAATAGATATCTCATTTGAAAATATTCGATTGCTCAATAAGTCTGGTGGTCAAGGGGCCGTTGCAGATATGGAATTTCTTCCTTTCAGAGATAATACATTTGACTTGGTGTATGGATTTGGAATACTTCATCATTTGAGCGATATTAAAAAGGGCGTTTCAGAGGCCTCTCGGATTCTAAAAAAAGGAGGATATATAGGTTTTGGGGGGGAAAATAATGGGTTGTGTCCCCTCACTTACATCATGGCTTTCATTTACCGAAACTGGAGAATAGAAAAGGGATTCTATAGAATCCGAGAGGGAAATCTTAGAAAGATTTTTCGAGAATTAGGGATCGGGGAGTTTAAGATTTCAAGACACGGAATGACAATCTATGGTATGGGTCGAACCCTTTATAAACTGACATCTATTGCCGAAATTTTTTTATCTAAATTTAAACCCATCAGAGCATTTTCAGGATATTGCTATATGGTTGGAAGAAAAGGTTAAAAATGGATCCTACATGGATTAAAAGGATGAATTTGATTTATGTGCCCAGAAGAAAATAGCGTTAAAAATAAATTATTTGAAGAAGTTGTTTCAACCTATCATAATCCTAATCATTTGATGTATAAAAAGATGAAGTGCGTTTTTGAACATGTAAGACCAGGGGGTACGCTGATTGATGTGGGCTGCGGAATCGGTGAATTCATCATTCAGCTTCAGGGCCATTTTCACTCTTTACTAGGAATCGATATTAGTCCCCATGAAACCGAATTTGCAAAAAAGAGATTAGGGAAATATGAAAATGTTTTCTTGTCCTGTGGGGAATTGGAATCATTTCACTTCCCGGATGAACATTTTGATGTCTGTTTATGCCTCGATGTTCTTGAGTATGTGCCAACTGTTTTTCCGCTCCTTCAAGAGATATATAGAATCCTCCGAAATGATGGGAATCTTATCGTGACCGTCCCTAATTGGTACGATATCATTGTTTCAAAAGTCTTAAATAAAAATCCTCAGCACGTTAATACTTTAACGCCCTGGGATTGGATGGCGATTTTGAAAAAAGCTGGGTTTAAAATCAGTATTTATAGAGCAATAGATTATCCCTTAATACATTCTGATTATTTATCGAAGAGAATACCGATCTTTGGGATGTGTATTCTAATCATAGTCTTTAAATAATGAAGAAATTAACAGGAAAGATAGTTCAGGAAGCAAAGGCATACTTTAATCATTAACCTAACATTCAATAAAATTTGAAAGAAAATGAAATTAAGCCATCAAAGTCTTCGAAGGGAAATGGATATTCTTTGGATACTCACCAAAAAGGAGATTATTCTTCAATATAAAAGAACTTCCCTTGGTATCCTATGGTCATTGCTGAACCCCCTTCTTCTTGCCCTCGTCTATTACGTCGCTTTTAACATCATATTGGGAGTCAAAATAACGAACTTTCCACTTTTTTTACTTTCTGCTTTATTTCCGTGGACGTGGTTTTCTAGTTCGGTGAATGCAGCTACAGTATCATTAGTTTCAAATAGGAGTCTTGTAAAAAAGTTTCTGTTCCCAAAGCACTATCTCCTTATGGCGAGTGTTATTTCTCAAGGTATACATTTCCTTTTCTCTATACCTATTATCATTCTATTGGTATACCTATATGGTAAGACTGTGGGGGTAATTTGGTTTATTGGGGTACCATTGCTACTAATTATCCAATTTATAATAACCATAGGGGCATCTCTTGCCGTATCTATCATCAATGTCTATTTTATGGACTTTCAATTTATTGTGGCTTTCATCTTGAACATGCTATTCTGGATCACCCCTATTATTTATCGACTCGATTCCATTCCCGAAACCTATCGTTTTTTATTTTTATACATGAATCCCTTAACCCCATTAATGTCCTCATGGCGAGAACTCTTTATATCCAATACCATTTACTGGAGTTGGCTTGCCATTGCTTTCCTGGGCTCACTGGTGATATTTTTCATAGGACTTCTCATATTTCGCAGACTTAGTAGGCGCTTAGACGAAGTAATATGAATGAGTTTGCCATTGATTTAGATCATATCTGGAAGAAATACCCTTTGCAAAAAGATAGGCCGGGGTTTAAGGAATTCTTTGTAAATATCCATAAGTCTATTAGCAAAAAGAAAGATAAAGAGAACAGACATTTCGATGCCCTCAAAGATTTGACCTTAAAGATCAAACGAGGAGAATGTGTTGGCGTCGTAGGGAAAAATGGGGCAGGAAAGAGCACGCTCCTTTCTATCATCCTTGGAACCATTTTTCCATCTGAAGGAAAAGTTAAGGTCATGGATCGGGTTACCCCTCTGTTGGAACTCGGGGCAGGGTTTCATCCAGATCTCACAGGTAGAGAGAATGTGGTCTTAAACGGCATTCTGCTGGGCTTGACCAAATTGGAAGTTCTTAAGAAAATACCTTCAATCATCGATTTTTCTGGAATAGGTGAGTTTATTGACATTCCTGTAAGGACCTACTCCAGTGGAATGTATCTCAGGCTGGCTTTCTCGGTAGCGATGCATACAGACCCAAAGATCTTGATTATTGATGAGGTTCTTTCTGTAGGTGATGAGGATTTTCAAAAAAAATCGAAGGAGGCGATAATAAAACTTATAAAAGGGGGGATCACGACTGTCTTTGTTTCCCATAACCTTCAAGACATCGAAGAAATTTGTGACAGGGCTATCTGGCTTGATCATGGGAAGATCCTTGCTGAAGGGGAACCTAAGATAGTTATTGACAAGTACAGAGAAAAAGTGGCACATACCAAATAAAAATCAGAACATTTTGAAGTAGTCATTGAATTCCTGGAAAAGAAAATAGGATCAGGAGCGAGACATATAATGTCACCTATAGGCGGGGAAAACGCTCTGCTCTTTTTGATCCTTGGTGCCATTTATACGACTAAAGGAGATATAAGGGTTTCACAAAAGATAACACCTCTTGAGCTTGGTGCAGGTTTTCATCCTGACCTTACGGGCAGGGAGAATATTCTGATAAATGGGGTGCTTCTCGGTCTTACGAAAGATGAAGTTTCTGAGAGGATGGAAGAGATTATAGCCTTTTCTGAGATAGGGGAGTTTATCGATATGCCTGTCCGAACTTACTCAAGTGGTATGTATCTAGGGCTTGCTTTTTCTGTAGCAATTCATACAGATCCCAAGATACTTCTCATAGACGAGGTCCTTGCGGTAGGCGATGAGGCCTTCCAGAAAAAATCCAGGGATGCTTTACTTAATTTAATGAATGGAGGAGTTACAACCATTTTTGTCTCACATCAAATGTCTGCTGTAGAGGAGATATGTAATAGAGCGATTTGGCTTAATGAAGGGGAGATAAAGGCGGATGGGAAACCTGAGAAGGTGGTGATGGAATACTTGAGATATTCGGGATAGAAAAATAGACCTATTTTATTTTTGAGGATATTTGGTTAATGACGGGGAAGAAAATAATGGGCTCGGAAGAGTTTGATTATCAATATGATATTACAAAAAATCAGGAAGTAATGCCTAGAAATCGGAATTTCAAAATGCTGGTTCCACCGGGATTTTACGTGAATCAGTATGGGGGAGATTTATACGAAAGCTTCACCTCTGACCTAGTGCTCAACTTTTCCAGGAATAGTATGCTTTTTATAGATATCGGCGCCCATTACGGGTATTACACACTTCTGGTCGGAACGAGGCATCCCACTTGTAAGATTATAGCATTCGAACCAGTTCCTGAAAATTTTGAAATACTAAAGCGAAATGTAGTGCTTAACGGTTTGAGAAACGTAGACCTCCAGAACTTGGCCGTTTCAGATAAAGAAGGTCTTAGAAAATTAAAAGTGAGAGAGATTTCGGGCCAAAGTGGTTTTTACGAACAACACGTGGCGAAAACATGTAAAGAAATTAACGTTGTGACAGTCTGCTTCGACAATTTTTATAAGGAGACCCTGAAAGTTCCCACTATTGTAAAGATTGACACGGAAGGAAATGAACCTTATGTCCTCCAAGGAATGAAGAAATTCTTAAGAGATTCTGAAGAAATAAAGCTGGTTATAGAATTCAACCCAGATTGCCTAAGAAGTGCGGGTTATGATCCCGCTGAGTTCTTAGGAGAGGTCTTCAGGTTTGGGTTTGACATCTATGTCATAGATGATGATCAAAGGATGACATATAAGCTCGCTCAAGACAACCTTGGGAAATGGCATAATTATTTGCCTGAGGGGGAGTTTAAAAAGACTTACACTAATATGCTTTGCGTAAAGAAACAGAAGTCTCTCGGTGTACTATTTTTCTCCCATTCGTCGCAACTTGCTGGAGCAGAAAGAAGCCTATTAGAACTGGTTACTGAATTGATTCGAGACCATGGAGTCATTTGCTCAGTCGTCTTACCTAATGATGGGCCGTTAAGAAAAAAACTTGAGCAAGTAGGAGCATCAACCTTAACGGCTAATTATGATTGGTGGTGTGATTCAAGCCTTCCCGCGGATGAAGAAATAAGCCGACGACTTAACAACAGTTTCGGGACAACCCTTGAACAAATAAAGGAAAAAGTAGAAAAAATAAATCCTGATGTCATCGTCACTAATACTATCGTCATCCCTTGGGGGGCTATCATCGCATCCCTTCTGAATAAGCCTCATGTTTGGTTCGTCCATGAATTTGGAAGGTTGGATCATGGTTTGGAATTTTATGTCCCGTTCCAAAAAGTATTAGAAATTATTAGGGATTCTTCTAACATTATACTTACAAACTCAAATGCTGTAAGAAAAGAACTTTTTGGAAATATATCTGGACAAAATATTTTGACCGTTAGTCATCATATAGATATCCCACCGGATATTTTATATGAAGACAGAAACGATTACTTCACAAAAGCGGATGCAACTAAACTAATAATCACTGGTACCATATCTAAATCTAAGGGCCAAGAAGATGCGATTTTAGCAGTTAGAGAACTTATCAAAAGAAAAAAGGATGTTGAATTAATAATAGTAGGATATTCTGCTGCAAGTTACTTAGAAGAGTTAAAATACTTGGTTGAGGATGAGAACTTGGAGGAATACGTAAGGTTTATCGATTTTAAAGAAAATGTTTACCCTATTATTAATCAAGCAGACATTGTTCTTGTATGCTCAAGGAATGAAGCTTTTGGAAGGATCACATTAGAAGCGATGCTTTTAGGAAAGCCTGTTGTAGGCACGAACTCAGCGGGAACCCTAGAATTAATTAGAGATGGGTTTAATGGTTTATTATATGAACCTGGAGATTATATCCAACTTGCTGACAAAATACAGTATCTTATAGAACATAAAGACAAGCTTAAGGAATTTGGAGAGAATGGTTATGAATTTGCCAAAAAGAACTTCACGAAAGAAGAATTTAGTGGAAAGCTTTATGAATTGCTTACGAACCTGAAGGGGGCGAAAAATCCCTGTTCCAACAACCTCTTTCGGTTTAGCGCAAATCTGATGTCTGACACGCTTTCAGAGACTTTATTCCAACAGAAGGATCTTCAGGCTCAGATATCCCGACTTGAGGCTTTGGTTAGTGAGAAGGACGGCGAGAAAAGGAATCTTAAAGGGAAGATAAATCATATTTATAATTCATATGGTTGGAGACTATATTTAGTTTGTTACAGGACGATAGATAGAATTTTGCCGGTGAATACTAAAAGGAGACTATTCGCGAGGATCATTCTCAATGCCTTAATGAAGCCCAAAGGCTTCTTAGTGAACGTTAATAAAAACAGTCTAAGAAATTTTATTCATTATTTCAGAACTTCGAAACCAGCATTACTGGAAGAGATGTTCGAAAGATACATTTGGGGAGTATCACAGGTAAGCAAATCGCACCGTCCAAGACAGGTAAGCAAATCGCACCGTCCAAGAATAGAAACGCCCGGAAGTTTAGAAATAGCTAAAACAGAGGACCTTAATTTTACAAGCTATAGCGATCCACTTGTATCAATCATTATCCCTGTGAGAAACAACTGGCGGTATACCTATGCTTGTTTAAAATCAATACTACAAAATACAAAAGAGATCCCTTTCGAAATAATTCTAATCGATGATCAATCAACTGACGAAACTTCAGAAATGCTGAAAAGAATATCTGGTATTCAAATAATAAATAATCCCATAAATTTAGGTTGGGTTAAGAATTGTAACAATGCCGCACACCACGCAAAAGGGAAATATATGTTGCTCTTAAATAATGATACAGAAGTAACGGAGGGCTGGTTGTCAAATTTAGTGGAAATAGCCGAAGGTGACGACAAAGTAGGAGTTGTAGGAGGCAAGATTCTGTATCCGGATGGTAGGCTACAGGAGGCAGGAAGCGTCATGGACGCCGAAGGTCGGGGCCAGTCTTATGGGCGCTTTGATGATCCGGCCAGATATGAATATAACTATGTGAAAGAGACGGATTTTATAACCGGGGTATGCTTGCTGATTGGGAAAGATATTTTTCTTAAAATGGGTGGGTTTGATGAAAGATATGCACCTGCTTTTTATGAAGAGTTCGATTTGGAATTTGCTATAAGAGAGGCAGGTTATAAAATAATGTACCAGCCGAGGGCTGTCATAGTACATCATCAAACCTCGTCATACGGACCAGAGATCCGTGATTCTCTCTCCAGTTGTAATCATGCAAAGTTCATGGAGAAATGGGTAAATCAGATTTGCAAGCAGATTGAGCAGAGCGACATCTTTTTGGCAAGAGACAGGTCAAAGAATAAAAAGATCATTCTTTTTATTAACGATAAAGTACCAGATTATGACAAGTATGCTGGGAGTCTAACCATTTATCAATATATCAGATTATTTAAAGAAATGGGCTTCAAAGTTATTTTTATTCCAGATTCATTGATACCGCTGGAACCTTATACGACAGAGCTTCAACAGATGGGCATTGAGGTCGTCTATGGTCAGCTTAAGTTCCGAAGTTGGATCAAGCAAAATGGCCAGTACATTCATTATGTTTGGCTATCCAGACCTAACTTCGCCATCAAATATATTAAAGAAATTAAAAAACATACACAGGCAAAGATACTCTATTACACACATGATCTCCACTATCTGAGAGAGTTGCGGCGGTATGAGATAGAAAAGAAAGAGGAGATCTTAAGTGAGTCAAATCGACTGAAGGATATTGAGTTTTATCTATTTGAAAATGTAGATACTGTTTTAACTCCGAGTGACCATGAGAAGAAAATTATTGAGGAGAAATTCCAAGGTAAACAAATAGTAACCATACCTGCTTATTATTACGAAACAAATTCTATTGATGAGGAGAGTTTAACTAATTTCTATCAAAGAGACGGGTTAATCTTCCTCGGCGGTTTTGGTCATCTACCCAATGTGGATGGCGTTAAATGGTTTATTAGAGAGATATATCCTTTAATAAAGCAAAAACTGCCCGAGATCAAGCTTTACATTGTTGGCAGTAACCCGCTGTCTGATATCGTCGCACTCAGTAGCACTGATATAGTCGTAACAGGTTTTGTCAAGGATTTAGACCCATTATTCCAGAAGCGACGTGTTTTCGTCTCTCCGTTAAGGTATGGGGCAGGAGTAAAAGGTAAGATCATTACAAGTATGGCCTATGGCGTTCCAGTAGTAACAACTAATATTGGAAACGAAGGTATAAATCTTAAAAATGGCGCTGAGGCATTTATTACTGATGATCCGACTGAGTTTGCCAATCGAACTATCGAACTTTATACGAATCCGGAATTATGGATGAACTTCTCAAGAAATTCTGTTCTTTTCGTTAAGAATAATTTTTCGAAACTAAAAGCCAAAAATATAATGTTGGATATATGTGGAATAATCAGAGAAAAGTGTAAATTGTAATCATGATAACATAGGAAATGATGAAAATAGACAATTACAACGTACAAGTATTTTAAATGATTACGTTTATGCAGAAAGGACAGGGAAAAAGCTTATACTTTTCGATAAAGTCAGCAGTTCTGACAATGGTTTCTTTATTGAAAACGAGAGAGTTTCTGAGTATGGCAAAAGAGGTATTCTTATATGAGCGAATCGTTATGTTATAGTGTGTTTGACTCTTTCTAACTGAGTTTAGATCAGAGGGTTACATATTTTTTCACGATTATCATCCCGCATCATGGTCACCAGTTGCGCTAGAGCAATAAACGATTTTATATCTGACAAACCAGAGAAATTAGTTGAAATTCCTGATGTATGGGGGACAATAGTAATTCGTAAAATATGACACTGGAGACTTGTGTCTTTATATGTTTTTCCATTCTTTCTGCGGAAAGGGATGGGAATAGGAGTTTTTAAAACCGACGCGCCCTTTATAGACATCGGCACACCAGAGGCTATTAGGGAGGCAGAGTCATTCATTAAAAAGCATAGGGTAAAATTTATTCAAGAGGAATAAATAACAATGACGACAAGGATACTTTCAATGCACTTCAGGACTGTATCTTGGCTGGGAAGTGTTTGGATCTCGAAATTTTGAACTAATTTCAGCAAATCTCTTAACTTTAATATCAGGATTGCAGAGACCAACATTGATTATGATTCTAATTTAGGAGGTTGTAGTTAACATTAGGAATAGAACTATCTACATAACATAAAATGACAAAAGCGGGGCAAATTCTTTTTTTATCCCCGGGTTCCGGTTTGCCAACTCTATCGGATCATTTGCAATAAATGATCCGATAACTAAAAGGAAGTTTTGAAGATGAAGACTGTCGATCTAATAAGTAAAAGTTTTGATATGGTGAATAAAGGAAAATCCAGCCTGCCACCTAATTCAGATCCCATAAATGAATTAGAAGAGCTTCATTTTGAATTGACATATCAATGCAATCAAAAATGTGTGATGTGCAATATATGGAATCGATACAAATTGAATCCTTCGCTAAAGAAAGAAGAGCTCTCTTTTGACGAAATAAAAAGGTTTGTTGAGAACTCGGAATATCTTAAAAAAATCAAATTGGTTATCTTCTCTGGGGGTGAGCCTTTTCTAAGAGATGGTATTGTGGATCTCTGCGGATATTTTTCAAAACGTTATCCTAATTTGTCCCTCGGGATCTTAAGCAATCTTTTCAATACCCGTTTAACCATGGAAAAATTGCAGGAAATAAATGACTTATATCATCCGTCCGACCTTTGGATCGGGTCCTCTTTAGATGGGCTTAATGACAAACATGATGGGATTCGGGGAGTTGACGGAGCTTTTAATGCCTTGACAAAGACGATGCAGGCAATTGGATCGAAATTTCCAAATGTCAGGGTTTGTTTGAATTTTACTTTAACCACAAGAAATTATGGAGAACTTCTGCCAGCATTTAGATTTGCAAAAGATTGGGGAATGGATTTTTCTACACAGTTTGCTGTCCCTTGGGAAAATGCAGAAAGGTATTCTTGGGATTCGAGAATTCTCAGCGAAGTTGAGGATAGCGTAGACGTTATTTTGAGAGAACTTGTAGAGGATTATGAGGAAAAAGGAATTTTTCAGAAAGCGTTAGAATCAGCCGATGTCGGCTTATTGTCAAAGCTCTATTATTGGAAGGGCTTGACGTTATATCAAAAGAATCCGTGCCGGTTTTTTAAACGCTGTGTAGCCGGGGCTAAATTTGCTGTCTTTAGTCCAAACGGAGATCTCTATTTTTGTCCTATTTTAAAAGATAGAATAGTCGGAAATATAAGGGATTATAACTATTACTTTGATACTCTATGGATTTCGAACGCAGGAAACAAAATCAGAGAATTTATCAATGGAGGGAATTGCCACTGTTGGCTCAATTGTACTATCTATCCAAACGCCGGAGAGGCTATCACGTGTGCTCAGACCATAGCTAATAAGAGTTCCCGGTTCATTGCAAGATTATTGGGAAGAGTATAGTACTAAGGAGAAGATAAGGGACGCAGCTTAATTTTGGAAAATCAAGTACATGATAGGACTGAATCTGGGTAAGAGTATACTAATATATTGAAAAGGTTAGTGAACATTATTAGAGCGAAGGCTCCTTTGAGAGTTAGTTTCGGTGGTGGTGGGACTGATGTCTCACCCTATCCGGAGGAAAGGGGTGGTGTCGTTCTTAGTGCCACCATTGATAAGTATGCTTACTGCAGCCTTGAAGCGAAAGAGGATGATTTGGTGACCGTTGAATCGCTTGATTACGACTTGATGGCCAAATACTCGGTTAACGGTGAACTTGAATATGATGGCAAACTTGACCTGGTCAAAGCAGCTATCAAGGTGATGGGTATCAAGAACGGGGTCCATTTTTTCTTACACAGTGATATGCCACCAGGTTCAGGGCTGGGGGCGTCATCAACAATGACCGTAACCCTGGTCGGCACGCTTGGATACTGGTTGAAAATTCCCCTCAGCGATTACGATATTGCTGAACTTGCTTACCGAATCGAAAGGGAAGAGGCGGGTATTAGGGGTGGAAGACAAGACCAGTATGCTGCTTCCTTTGGTGGTTTCAACTTCATTGAATTTCTGGCCGAAAAAACAATTGTTAATCCCCTTCGCATCAAGCAAGAAATACTGAATGAACTGGAGTACCGGTTGCTACTCTGTTATACGGGAAAGACAAGGCTTTCTGCTGGAATCATTGATGACCAGGTAGATGGCTATATAAAAAGAAAGGAAGATGTAGTTCGTGCCCTTGATGAAACTAAAGCCCTGGCCATTGCAATGAAAAACGCTCTGCTTTTGGGACAGATAGATGAATTTGGTTCACTCCTTCATCAAGCATGGCAATGTAAAAAGAGATTTTCAGACAAGATCACTGACCCTGGCATTGAACAACTCTACTATGCTGCGAGACAGAGCGGGGCGTTGGGAGGAAAGCTGCTTGGAGCCGGGGGTGGCGGCTATCTCCTGCTGCTCTGTCAGTTTGATAAGTGGCATATTGTGGCCCAAAAACTGGAGGAACTTGGCGGCAAGGTTACCCATTTTGCCTTCGAATTTAACGGGCTGCAAACTTGGAAGGTATATACGCCAGCCTCGGCAGAACGGGGAAAAACATCTACCTTTAGTCGTTGAAAAAGAATACGGTATTGTCAGATGTTCATTAAGATTTGAGGAGGGCCATTTGGCTGAATTTAAGCAAGAATTAGTGCTTCCTGCTGGCATATATGCAAGATTTCATAAAGAGGGATTACACGACCACCAAGGGAGACCGGCCCTCTTTATTGACCGTGACGGCGTACTGATTGAAGAGGTGGGTTATCTTTCCCGCCGGGAAGATGTAAGCTTTATTCCCGGAGCAATTGAGGCAATTCGAACTTTCAACTATGCCAATATTCCAGTAATCCTGGCTACGAACCAGGCAGGGATCGGGAAGGGATACTTCGATTGGGAGAACTTTGAAGAAGTCCAGGAGGAGATTACGGATGTCTTAAAAAAGGGAAATGCCTTTTTGGATGCAGTTATTGCGTGTCCATACCACGAAGATGGAATCAAAGAATATCGTTTTAACAACCATCCGTTTAGAAAACCCAACCCTGGGATGATTATTTTTGCCGCTGAGCAACTTGGGATTGTCCTTGAACGGTCGTGGATGGTCGGTGACAAGCTGTCCGATATCGAGGCTGCCGTGAGTGCAGGGTTATATGGGGCAGTCCATGTAGAAACAGGATATGGTAAGGAGCAGAGAAAGAATATTGAAACTTTGCAAAAAAACTCGTTTAGGATTGTTTTTGCGAAGAACCTGTTTGAAATTGGAAGCTTCCTAATAAGCCGCATGGCTGAGTCTCTATGATGGCGTTCATAAAACCCAAAAGCGCAAATGACATAGGTGCAGTAATTCTGGCTGGCGGATTGGGCACCAGAATAAGAGAAATGTATCCATCGATTCCGAAGCCGATGATAGAGGTTTGTGGCAGTCCCTTCATTGGATGGGTAATAAGATATCTTTCCACGCAAGGCCTGACTGATTTTTGCATTTCCATCGGCTACAAAGCAGATGTGATTGAAAAGTATTTCAAGGGGCGGCAGTACAATGGATTGAACCTTTACTGTGTGAAAGAAGAATCGCCTCAAGGGACTGCAGGCGGGTTCCTTTTGTCAGCTCCGAAGTTCCAAAATAAAGACTATTTGCTTGCAACAAACGGAGATTCATTAGTACTTGCTGATCTTTCTCCTGCCTTCGAAATGGTAAGAAAAGAGCATTACGATGCAGTAATTATAGGCCGAAGAATGGAAGACCGCTCACCTTATGGTTCTTTGGGATGCGATGAAAACGGAATGCTCATCCAATTTCGCGAGAAGGAGAAAGGGGAGGGGCTAATTAATGCTGGCGTTTACATTTTTCCAAGAAGTAGCCTAACGAATTTCCCATCAAAAAAGCCCCTTAGCTTCGAGTACGATGTTTTTCCTTTGTTCCTTCAAAAAGGAATGAAGATAAGAGTTCTCACTGTGGATGCGCCATTTATAGATATCGGCACACCAGAGGCCATTAGGGAGGCGGAGTCATTCATTAAAAAGTACAGCGTGAAATTTATTCTTGATGGGTAGAATAATTATGGCGAGAATGCATCCGTTTCTTACAATGAAGGCTGTCCATCATCTTGTATCGATTCTCGTGAATCTTTTTAGGAGGTTGTAGATAATATCTGGATTGACACCCTTTCCGTAACAAAAAATGACAAAAGTGAGTTTAATTGTAATTAACTACAACGGGAGAGATTTTATATTCAATTGTTTAAGGGCCTTAGAAGGACAGTTATTAAAAGATTTTGAAGTTGTAATTATAGACAATGGTTCTCCGGTTCGCTCGCTCCCTGCACGAAATAGAGAGGTTTTTCGAAAGGAACCCATTAGCCTCTGTCGCCAAAATACTTCCTCTTAGCAAGAACTTAGGTTTTGCAGGGGGTAATTTAGAAGGGTTAAGCCACACTCGGGGTGAATATGTAGCCTTACTGGACAATGATACAGAACCGGACGAGAGGTGGCTTGAGGAACTTGTAGAGGTGATGGACAAAAACCCTGATGTTGGTATATGTGCTTCTAAACTTATCGTTTATGGTGCAGATATTATAGATAGTGCAGGGAATGAATTTTCCTAATGCTTTAAAAGGGTTTGAAAGGGGAAAAAATCGATAAGAGCCAAGGCTCTCAAACGTATTCGGCCGGAACATATGATATCCATTATTACGCCGACGTATAATCATCAGAAGTTTATTGGGAATTGTATTAAGAGCGTACTGGCTCAGACATATCAAAATTGGGAAATGATCATCGTTGACGATGGCTCCAGCGACGGTACTGGAGACGTTGTTGCTTTATTCGAAGACGAAAGAATCAAATATATAAGACAAGAAAATAAAGGGCTCGAGAGACTTTCTGAAACATATAATACGGCTTTAAATATGGCAAAAGGGGATTACATCGCTATTCTTGAAGGGGATGATTTTTGGCCTCCATATAAGTTAGAATTGCAAATAGCCGATTTTAAAGACAATAAAATTGTATTGTCTTTTGGCTATACACAAATCATTGACCGTGAGGGGAAGTCCCTTGGGAGCCTACCCACGATTGATCTACCTATCGAGGCTAAAACGAATAACCCGATAGGACGCTCATGTTTATATATGATGAACCCTTATATTCTTACTTTCACCTTTCCTGTCTCAGTGGTGGTGCGGAAAGAGTCGCTCTTACGGATCGGCGGCTTTCAACAGCCGTTTAAACTAATTGTCGTTGACCATCCTACATTTTTGCAGCTATCGCTCGAAGGGAAATTTGCTTTTCATGATAAGATCCTGGGATTTTGGAGACGACACGAACAATCAACAACAAAAAATAGATTCCCTTTAATCTTAGATGGTGTTTATCAAAACATATTGTCTTTCCTAACTGAAAAAGGTCCGCAACTTCCTATTTCACAGAAAGAATGCGAGGAGATTAAATCAAAGTGGAAGGAATTTGATACGTATCGTTGGTTCTTGCTTGGACGATGGTGCTTGGTTGATGGTGAGTGGGAAAAGGCGCGCAGGGCATTTAGAAAAGGGTTGGTGGGTTCCTATGGATATAGGTTTAAGGACAGGTATTCTCTTAAGTTACCTTCACATAGACATGGAACTCGCAATTCGTCTCTTGAGGGGCCTTTGTCGCATGAAGGTTTTAGTGGTTAATGAATATCTCAAGGGCGGCATGATAGTTGATAAAGAGTGGATATAGATACCCCACATTATTTCTGACGCGTATCTTAGTCTATGGCAAATCCAATTGAACTCAGTATTGTCATCGTCACTTATAAATCAAAAGGATATATTTCAAGATGTATCCAATCGATCCGCGAAGCAACTCAGGGACTCTCTTTTGAAGTCATCATCGTTGACAACCACTCTGAAGATGGTCTCCCTGACCTTGTTCGAAGTGAGCTTCCCGAGGTCATTTTGATTGAGAACAAAACAAATGAGGGCTTCTCTCGTGGGATTAATAAAGGGGTGAATGTTGCTACTGGACGCTATCTGAATATCTTGAACCCTGATACCCGACTTAACCCTGATACTCTTAGGATTTTGTTAGGGTACCTGGAGAAACATCCATCAGGTTGCATTGTCGGGGCGCACACAGTAGATGAAACGGGAAGAAGCATTCTTTCTTGTCGGTCATTACCGCATATTGGGAATATAATAAAGTATCCTCTCTCTCTTCTGTTGTGTGGCAGAAGGCTGAAAAATCCTAAGCGGTACCTGTTGGATATATGGAAACAGAATAAAACGATCGATGTAACGAAGTACAACGGCTACCTTACGGGAGCCTGCATCGTAACAGGATTAGACTTCTTCAAGGAAATGAGCATGTTTGATGAGCGATACTTTTTATATTGTGAAGATATTGACTTTGGTTTCCGTATGAGACAGGCAGGATACCATGCCTTTTTTGTCTCGGAAGCCTCTGTAACCCATCTCTCAGGACGCAGCGCCTCCCAGAATTTTCAGAGCCCGTTTTACTTTGTGGATGCTTACATCCGCTACATCCGTAAAAATTTCAATTTTTTTCACGGATTAGCCTATGAGATTTGCTTTTTCCTGTTTGTCCTTGGTTGGTTGACGGAAGCATTTCTAAGGAGAGAGAGGGGACAAACTTCGATCTTATTGAAAACCTTGAGGTGTTTTATTCATCCATATTGTTCGACGAGTAAAGCCAATTCCTATGGAATCAAAGAAAAAGATATTAATCATTGTTCCAGCTTATAATGAGGAAGGTTCGGTGGGGAAGGTGGTTGAGGAAGTTAGAACCCATCTTTCTCAAGCGGATATCTTGATCGTGAATGATGAGTCCACGGACCTCACTTCAGAAAAAGCCAGAGGCTATGGGGCAACTGTGTTGGATCTTCCTTTTAATCTTGGTATTGGGGGAGCCATTCAAGCGGGTTATAGAGCTTCAGTCATTATTCCAATTTGATTTATCCTTTGTGAATCATGAGACTTATCCTTCAATTCCAAATTTTCCGATCGATATATTTTACCCCGTTAGAAATAATGCCCCGCTGGAATT
>Ga0315289_10004296_pt1 | contig 21272 bp, 19 predicted proteins | sample YL17G11_40_MG_FD_203452 | JGI IMG/M metagenome (GOLD analysis project Ga0315289, IMG submission 203452) | Sediment microbial communities from Yellowstone Lake, YNP, Wyoming, USA - YL17G11_40 | ecosystem: Environmental > Aquatic > Freshwater > Lake > Sediment | place: USA: Wyoming | collected... | reverse complement strand
ACACTTATAATTTTATATATTTGCGATGAATACACTATAATACCAAGCCCAAATCGTCTAGCGGCCTAGGATGCAAGCCTGTCACACGCTTGAAAACAAGCGGAGGAAGCTTGTGACGCGGGTTCAAATCCCGCTTTGGGCGCTTTTTTTCTGAGAAACGATAAGTTTAAAAGATTTAAGACATTATAATCTAAGATAATATATTAACGACTGGCAGTTGTTTGGACAATCCGATGGTGGTTTGTTGTTTGAAACTACGCGAGACTACACATTTCCTTCTTTAATGTTGGAACCGCTCGAGTGGTGAGTTGTTGAAGAACGTGGAAATAGAGAAGCATGAGCTGGTGCCGAAGCACACATTGCTTAGCGCTGCCGAAAAGGAAGAACTGCTGAAAAAATACGGCGTGTCATTGAGGCAATTGCCAAGGATGCTTGTCACGGATCCGGCAGTAGCGAAGCTGGGATGCAACGTAGGTGACATCGTAAAAATCGAAAGGAAGAGCCAGACCGCGGGTGAGACCGTATATTATAGGGTCGTTGTGAAGTGATCGCATGAATGACGTGTTTCTAACTTTGTTGGACGCCTTCATCAAGGAGAAGGGTATGGTGAGGTTCCAGATAGACTCGTACAACGATTTCGTTGCGAGGAGGATACCAAAAGTCTTAAGCGAGATTGGCACGATAAAGCCTGACGTGCCTGATCTGGGTGAATTCAAAATAAAATTCGGCGAATTTAAGATAGGCGAGCCTTCTGCCAAGGAGGCTGACGGCTCTGTGAGGAACATACTGCCAATGGAGGCGAGGCTGAGGAATCTAACGTATGCGGCGCCGATGTTCATCGAAATGACCCCGGTGCTGAACAACATTGAGAGCGATACTATAGTTGTTAATTTTGGCGATTTGCCTGTCATGACGAAGTCGAACATATGCCCGCTGTCGACAATGGGCAGGCAGGAACTTGTCATGGCAGGAGAGGATCCGGACGACCCTGGAGGATATTTCATAATCAACGGCACGGAAAGAATACTGATTTTGGTCGAGGAAATATCGCCGAACAGGATAATCATCGCAAAGGTGAACAGCGGCAACATAGGAGAGGTCGCGAGGATACACTCAGAGAAGGAGGGCTACGTGCAGAGGCACATGCTCGAAATGAGGAACGATGGGATAGTGCTGATAAGCTTTGCCAACATAAACAAGCTGCCAGTGGCTGTTCTGCTGAAGGCGCTGGGGCTGGAGAACGACAAGGACATGATAACTGCCATATCTTCTGATCAGGAAGTTCAAGAGGAGTTCTCGCCGAACCTTTACGAGATAGAGATAAACACGAAGGCCGAGGGGCTGGATGAGGTGGGCAAGCATTTGAAGATCCCGCAGAAGGAGTACAGGGTCGATAGGGTTGTCAAGCTGATTGATAGATATCTTCTGCCGCATCTTGGCCAGACTCCGGAGAACAGGTTGGAGAAGGCGATGTTCCTTGCAAAGGCTATCGGCAAGATAATAAAGTTGCACCTCGGCAAGATCGAGGAGGACGATTTGGATCATTATTCAAACAAGCGGCTCAGGCTTTCCGGCGATTTGCTGGAATTGCTTTTCCGCTCGATACTGCTTGGCAAGTGGGGGCTCATAACGAGGATAACCTACAACTACCAGAAGCTGACAAAGCGCGGCAGGCTTCCGCCGCTGCAGGCAATAGTTGAATCAAATGTTTTGACAAACCAGTTAGTTTCTGCATTAGCAATAGGCAGCTGGGTCGGTGGAAGGACCGGTGTTAGCCAGCGGCTCGAGCGCGGTAGCTACATAAAAACAGTCTCGCACATGCGCAACGTGCTGTCGCCGCTGACATCAACGCAGGAGCATTTTGAGGCACGAGAACTGCATCCGACGCACTGGGGCAAGCTCTGCACAAGCGAGACGCCTGAGGGAGCGACAATAGGGCTGAGAAAATATCTCGCGATTATGGCTGAGATCACGCGCGGCATAAGCGAAAAGGAAGCGAAGAGTTTGCTGAAAATGGTGGAGTCAAAATGACAGACATGTTTTTGGACGGAAGGTTCATAGGCGTGACGAACGACCCGGAGAAGTTCGTCAAGGAAATACGGGACAGGCGAAGGAACGGCTTGGTGCCAAACAACATCAACGTAGCATATCTTAAAAACCTGGACGAGATAAAAGTTTTGTCTGACTCCGGGAGAGTGAGGAGGCCTGCTATAGTCGTCGAGAACGGCAAGCAGAGGCTGACAGAGGAGCATGTGGAGAAGCTGAGGAAGGGCGAGATGAACTGGGATGATCTGATAAAGACTGGTGTGGTAGAGTATCTTGACGCGGAGGAGGAGGAGAACACGTACATAGCGCTGCGCAGCGAGAACATAACGCCGCAGCATACTCACGTAGAGATTGACCCGGCTATTATTTTAGGATTGTCAGCATCCTTCATACCTTACGCAGAGTTCAACAGGGGGGACAGGGTTAACTACGGGGCGAAGATGGTCGACCAGAGCATAGGCCTTTTCACAACCAACTACCAGAACAGGACAGACACCAAGGCGAACATCATGCTCTATCCGCAGCAGCCTCTTGTCCAGACCCACGGCCACAAGATTATTAATTATGACAGGCACCCGAACGGAATGAACGTAGTGGTTGCAGTCAGCTCTTTCGAGGGGTTCAACACAGAGGACGCGATAGTCATTAATGCAAATTCGGTACAGCGCGGCCTTTTCTGGTCGATGATGTTTAGAACGTATGAAGCAGAGCAGAAGCGCTACATGGGCGGGCAGGAGGACACCATAGGCATACCGCAGCCCGGTGTTAGAGGTTATGCAGGCGAGGATGCTTACAAGATGCTGCCTGAGGACGGGGTTCTGAATCCCGAAAGCCTGGTGGATTCCGACGAGATAATTATCGGCAGGGTGTCGCCCCTGAGGTTCCTCGGAACAATGGACCAGTTCATAACCGGCATGGAGAACATACGCGAGACTTCCATAAGGCTGAGGCACGGCGACAGGGGGATTGCAGACAGGGTCTTCTTCACAGAGACCACTGACGGGACGAAGCTGGTCAAGGTCGTGGTGCGCGACACGAAGATACCTGAGATAGGGGACAAGATGGCAAGCAGGCACGGGCAGAAAGGCGTGCTAGGCCTTATAGTGGCGCAGGAGGACATGCCCTTCACAGAGGACGGCATAGTGCCGGACATAATTTTCAACCCCCATGGAATACCGTCGAGGATGACGATGGGACAGTTCCTCGAGATCATAGCTGGAAAGGTAGCAGCACTTATAGGGCAGTATATTTACGCTCCGATATTCAGTCCCATGACAGAAGCCGAGCTGAGAGGCACGTTGGAATCGCACGGTTTCAGGAACGACGGCAAGGAGACGATGTACAACGGCAAAACAGGAGAAAAGTTCGAGGCCCAGATATTCATAGGCAACTGCTTCTACCAGAAGCTTGACCACCTCGTATCGAACAAGATACACGCGCGCTCGCGAGGACCAGTGACGCTGTTGACAAAACAGCCGACAGAGGGAAGGAGTAAGGAGGGCGGACTGAGGCTGGGCGAGATGGAAAAGGACTGCTTGATAGCGCATGGCGCTGCGCTCGTGCTGAAGGAAAGGTTTGACTCTGACAAGGTCACGGTGCCTGTCTGTTCGGAGTGCGGTCTGGTCGCAGTGGCGGACAGGATAAAGGGCAAAAACTACTGCCCCGTGTGCGGGGAATCGAAAATTTTAGAGGTGGAGATGAGCTACGCGTTCAAGCTCATGCTCGACGAGCTGAAGAGCATGCTCATCTACCCGAAGATTGTTGTGAGGGAGGAATAGGTGTGGTTGTTGAAAGGATAGAGTTCGGCATAATCAACCCCGAGATGATCAAGAAAATAGCAGTTGCCAATATAACCAAGACTGAGCTGTACGACCAGGAAGGATACCCTGTAGAAGGCGGTCTGATGGACCCGCGACTTGGCGTGGTTGATCCTGGTGTTAGATGCAGGACGTGCGGCGGCTCTGTCGGAGAGTGTCAGGGACACTTTGGCTACCTCGAGTTGACAAGACCGATAATACACGTTAACTACTCCAAGATTCTGATGACACTTTTGAGGGTTGTCTGCAAGAAGTGCAGCCGCATACTCATCGAGCCAAAAGAGATTGAAAAGTTGAAGGACAAGAGGCCGACATTCAAGGATATAATAAAACTGAGCAAGAAAAAATGCCCGTACTGCGCTGCTGAGCAGGGAAAGATGAAATTCATCAAGCCGTACACTTTTGTGGAGAACGGCGAGCAGCTGAACGCGGCAAAGCTGAGGGAGATGTTCGAGAAGATAACTAACGAAGACTTGGAAATAATCGGGCTGAAGAACATGAGGCCTGAGTGGCTGATACTGACGCTGCTGCCGATACCGCCTGTGACAGTGAGGCCGTCTATAACGCTTGAGACAGGCGAGAGGTCTGAGGATGATCTGACGCACAAACTTGTTGATATCGTCAGAATAAATGAAAGGCTAAGCGAGAACATCGACCTCGGAGCGCCGGATTTCATAATCGAAGACTTGTGGGAGCTGATACAGTACCACATCAGCACTTATTTCGACAACGAGATATCTGGTGTGCCTCCTGCGCGGCACAGGTCAGGCAGGATTTTGAAGACGCTGTCGCAGAGGTTGAAGACCAAGGAGGGTAGGTTCAGGGCGAACCTCGCAGGCAAGAGGGTGAATTTCTCGGCAAGGACAGTCATAAGCCCGGATCCAACGCTGGACATAGATGAGGTCGGCGTGCCTGAGATAATCGCAAAGGAGCTGACAGTGCCCATGCATGTAACTGAAAAAAACATTGAATACATAAAGCAGCTGTTGCAGAACGGCTCGACTAAATGGCCTGGCATAAATTACGTTATGAAACCGGACGGCAGGAGGAAGAAGGTATCCGACCAGAACAAGGAAGATATAATAAAGGAAATTGCTCCTGGTTATATTGCAGAAAGGCATTTGCAGAACGGCGACATCGCACTTTTCAACCGGCAGCCTTCGCTGCACAGGATGAGCATAATGGCACACCGCGTGAAGGTCATGCCATTCAAGACTCTGAGGCTTAACCTTTCAGTCTGCGCGCCTTACAATGCCGATTTTGACGGAGACGAGATGAACCTGCACATACCGCAGACCGAGGAGGCGCAGGTCGAGGCCGAGAGCCTCATGGCTGTGCAGAAGCACATAAGGAGCCCGAGGTTTTCAGGCCCGATTGTTGGCGCGATAAGGGACCAGTTGTCAGGGCTCTACCTGCTGACGCACGGCGAGAGGAAATACAAGCGTGAAGACTTCGTGCAGATCATAAGGACTGTTGATGAAAACGTTGAGATACCGGACAAGGAGACGCTGACAGGCAAGGATATATTCAGCCTGTTCCTGCCGAAGAAGCTAGACATAAGCCACAAGGCAAAATGCTGTGTGGGCTGCCAGAAGTGCATCAAGGAAAATTGCAAGCAGGATGCATGGGTGAAGATAGAAAATGGAAAACTCGTGCACGGAACAATAGACAAGGCTGCTGTGGGAGCTGAGGATGGAAAAGTATTGGACAAGATAGAGAAGATGTTCGGCGCTGCTGTTGTGAAGAAGTTCCTTTTCGACATAACAAGGCTTTCGATAGAAGTTTTGATGAAGATAGGATTTTCGATAAGCATCTCCGACCAAGACTTGCCGCCCGAGGCTGTTGACAGTATAAAGAAAATAATCGAGAACATAAGGAAGGATGTCGATGAGCTGATAAAAGAGTACGAGCGTGGTGAGCTGAGGCTTTTGGTCGGAAGGACTGCCAAGGAAAGCCTCGAGATACTGATAAAGAGAAGGTTGAACAAGGCCATAGACGAGATTGAAGATATTCTGGAAAAGCACATGAAGGAGAACTTCACGCTGATCATGGCAAGGAGCGGTGCTAGGGGCAGCTTAGTCAACCTTGTGCAGACCGCTGCATTGATAGGGCAGGAGACAATCATGGGCGAGAGGATGGAGCGCGGCTACTATGAAAGGACGTTCCCGCACTTCAAACAGAACGACATAAGCCTCGAAGCCAAGGGATTTGTCAGCCACGGCTTCAAGAACGGGCTTACTCCATTTGAATTTTTCTTCGACGCAATGAATAGCAGGGAAAGCCTGATGGACAAGTCGCTGAAGACGCGCCACAGCGGCTACATGGAGAGGAGGCTCGTGGGCGCGCTGCAGGACTTGAAAGTTGAATACGACGGGACTGTCAGGGACAGCGCCGGCCGCATAGTGCAGTTCCTGCCCGGTGAAGATGCGCTAGACCCGTCTAAGATTGAGAGGGGAGGACTTGATGTCAGAGGAATCGCAAAAAAAATCTTCGGTTGAGCTGCCGAAAAAAATAATTGAAGAGATGGAGGAGGTTGCCATGGAGAGGCGTCTCAATAAAGAGCAGAGGAAAAAATTCGAGGAGGAGGTTGAAAGGGCATATGGACTGAGCAAGTTCGAGCCCGGCGAGGCCTTCGGCATAATAGCTGCGCAGAGTATATCCGAGCCGGCAACGCAGATGACCATGAGGACCTATCACTTCGCCGGTTCTGCTGGAATAAGGGTGATATACGGGCTGCCGAGGCTGATGGAGATTTTCGATGCAAAGCGCATGCCTGAGATACCGGTCATGACAATTTTCCTGAAGAAGCAGTTCAATAGCAGGGAAAACGCTGCGAAGATTGCAGAGGATATTGTCGAGAAGAAGGTGAAAAACATTTCCAAGAGCATTTCAATAAACCTGAGCGAGAACGCGGTTGAAATAGAGCCTTCGGATATGAAGAGGGCTGCGAGGATGGCGAAGATAATAAAGGACCAAGTAAAGGACGTGAAGATCAACGTAAGGTCGAAAGACATAGTCGTGAATGTGGTCGGCGAGGTCAACGTGAAGGGATTGCAGAAGATGAAGGAGAAGATAATGGAGATACATGTGGACGGCATAAAAGGAATAAGCAATGCTGTTGTAAGAGGGGAGGGCGAGGACTGGCTTATAAACACCATCGGCTCTAACGTGGAAAAGGTCATGGCCATTGACGAGGTTGACGAGACGAGGACTGTAACTAATGATATTCACGAGGTCAGCAGCATACTCGGTATAGAGGCCGCAAGGAATTTAATCATAGACGAAGCTATAAAGACAATGCAGGAGCAGGGGTTGGATGTCGACAGGAGGCACATCATGCTGGTCGGCGACATCATGACTTTTACTGGCGACATAAAATCCATCGGCCGCTACGGCATCGCTGGGGCTAAGAGCTCGATACTGTCGAGGGCTGCGTTCGAGGAGACTATAAAGCATTTGGTGAGGGCGTCGATAAGGAACGAGTCTGACAGCTTCCGCGGCATCTTTGAGAACGTCATGATAGGCCAGGTCATACCTTCCGGTACCGGGATGTTTGACGTGGTCTCGAAATTCGAAAAGAGGGAAGAAAAATGACTCTGGTGGAAGAGATACAGGCAGCTGTGAAGTCGGGAAAAGCAGTGATAGGCTGCAGGGAGTCGCTAAGATTTATAAAACTTAACGCTCCAAAACTAATAGTGGTGGCGAAGAATATGGCGGAAAACGATAGGAAGGAAGTGGAGCGCAATGCAAGTGTTGGCGGAACAAGACTGGAAGTGTTCGAAGGCAGCAGCAAGGAGCTGGGAATAATCTGCGGCAAGCCGTTTCCCGTAACAACAGTAATAATAAAATGATTTTCATGGTAGTGAAATTCGACACCGAGACCATACGGCTCATAAACCTTTTCGAGAACATGAGCAACGCGCCTGTCAAGGACTGCATTTCTGATCCTGAAAGCAACACGCTGTATTTCATCATCGATGAAGGCAAGGCCGGGATAGCGATAGGCAAGAACGGCAGCAGCGTAAAGCATGCAGAGAAGCTCATTGGAAAAAGCATAAAGATATTCGAGTTTTCTAATGATGTGGCGACATTCGTGAAAAAGCTCGTGCCGCAGTGCAAGGAAGTGAAGGTGAAGACCGAGAATGGCAAGACTGTCGTCGAGATAAGGGTCGATGCGAAGGATAAGGCAGTCGTCATAGGCAGGGACAGAAGGAATTTAAAGATATTTAAAGAATTACTCCAAAGGAATCATAACGTAAGCGACCTGGTAGTGAGATGAATGGCGGTAGTGAGATAATGGCAAGAGGGGAGTTTTCAGGAAGGAGTATGAGGAAGAACAGAAAAAAGTACAGATGGCACGACATACACTACAAAAGAAGAATGTTGCAATTGTGGAAACGCGACCCGCTGGAAGGTGCGCCTCAGGCCCGCGGCATCGTAATCGATAAAAGGGGTGTCGAGCAGAGGAAGCCTGCTTCCGGCTTGATAAAAGCAGTGCGTGTGCAGCTTCTGAAAAACAACATTCAGGTGACTGCGCATGTGCCCGGCGAAGGCGCGATTGACCACGTAAACGAGCACGATGAGGTAATTGTGGAAAGCATTGGCGGTGCGCAGGGCGGACCGAAGGGAAGCATGTGGGGCATCAAGTATAAAGTTACGACCGTGAACGGTGTCGACCTTGGCCAGATATTGAGTGGGAAGAAGCAGAAGCCAGCGAGATGATTTTTATGGAAATGAAAATTTTCGGGAAGTGGGACACGAGTGGTGTTGTTGTCAGTGACCTAGGGCTGAAAAAATACATCAACCTCCGACCGGCAATGGTGCCGAGGAGTGGGGGAAGGCATGCGAGGCAGCAGTTCCACAAGTCTAACATGACTATTGTCGAAAGGCTGATGAACAAATTACAAGTGCCGGGCCACCGCAGCAAGAAGCACATCATAACGTCAGGCAAGTGCGTGGGCAAGACAGAGATACATTACAAGATCGTCAAGGAAGCGTTCGAAAGGATAGAGACGCAGGCCAAGAAGAATCCCATAGAAGTCTTGGTGCGGGCGATAGAAAACTCCGCGCTCAGGGAGGAGATAACGCAATACCAGGTTGGCGGCATGATGGTTCGAAGAGCAGTAGTGACAAGCCCGCAGCGCCGTGTCGACCTTGCGTTGAGCAACATAGTCCAGACAGCATACAGGAGATCTTTCGGAAAGAAGGACAGTATTGTCGACTCGCTTGTCAACGAGATACTCGGCGCGTATGCCAATGATGCCGGCAAGTCCGAGGCAGTCAAGGAAAAGGAAAGGATTGAGAGGGAGTCAGAGGGAGCAAGATAATTCTTTTCGAATAAAAAACTAAAGCCTCGCGGCCGTATTTTTAAAGTAATCCTCACGCTTGGGACCAACTAGTAAAGTATGATCCATTGTTATTCCCACGTGTTCAGACGATTGCGGTAGGGGGTTTTTTTCCAAATAAACATGCCTGTAGTCGTGGACTGCGAACTTGTAATCCGGCTCCGATTTCAATCTGCGAAAAAAGATCCTGTTATTCCTTCCCATCTCTTCCAATTCTTTTCCAACTTGGTAATGGGGACCAACAGCTATATGAATCATTACGCCTCGCCCTTCTGCTTCCTTCAAGGCATCTACAATTCTTTGGTCTGCCAACAATTGTGCATAGTGATCGCTTCCACCAAAGATATAGAGGGTGTTTTTTGATTTTCGGACGAAATTTGAAAAATCTTCTGGCAAATCTCCTCGTTTAATTTTATGCGTAAACACCATAAATATAATTATAGTCAGTTAAATATTTGAATTGACTTACACTTTCGAAACTAAAACTTTAAAAGTGTTAAATTCCAAAGAATAATCTAATATCCGGGGATAGCATGGCAAAGAAAGAGATGACTGAGAGAATTATGGAGACAATGAAAGATACACTGCGCATTAGGAATGTCGCCACGTCTTCGCATGTGCACCACGGCAAGACAGCCCTGACAGACAACCTGATGGCTGGAGCGGGGATGATTGCTGAGGAGATGGCCGGCAAAGTGATGTATACGTGGTTCGACGAGCAGGAGAGGAGGAGACAACTAACAATATACGGCGCGAATGTCTCGATGCTGCACGAGTTCGATGGTAGCGATTATCTTATCAACCTTGTCGACACGCCGGGCCATGTGGACTTCGGCGGCGACGTCACTAGAGCGATGCGCGCTGTTGACGGAACCATAGTCCTTGTGTGCGGCGTAGAGTCGATAATGCCTCAGACTGAAACTGTTTTTCGCCAGGCATTGAGGGAAAGGGTCAAGCCTGTCCTGTTTATCAACAAGGTCGACCGTCTGATAAAAGAACTGAAGCTTACGCCGGAGCAGATGATGAAAAGATTCGAGGAGATAATCCGCGACGTCAACCTATTGATACAAAAATACGCAGAGGAGCAGTACAAAGAAAAATGGCTCGTTAATGTCGCGGACGGTTCGGTTGCAATGGGCAGCGCAGTGAAGAGGTGGGCCATTTCGATTCCGTACATGAAAAAGACCGGCATAACTTTCAAGGATATAATAGAACTGACAGTCGCAGGCAAGGAGGACGAGCTTGCAAAGAGGGCGCCGATGCACAAGGTTGTCCTTGACATGATAATCAAGCATCTGCCAAACCCGCTGGAGGCGCAGAGGTACAGGCTCGAGAAGATTTGGCACGGTGATTTGAACGGTGATATTGGCAAGCAGATGTTTGCCGTTGATTCCAATGGAAAACTGGCAATGATAATAACAAAAGTTGTGCCTGACACACATGTCGGTTATGTTGCAACAGGAAGAATATATTCCGGAAAAATTTACAAAGGCAAGGACGTTTACCTGATAAACCAGCACAAGCAGGAGAAGATACAGCAGGTCGCTGTATACAAAGGCATTTCTCGGATACCGGTTGAAGAGGTGGTTGCTGGCAACATCGCGGCAATCGTAGGCATACCTGACGCTTTCACGGGCGAGACTGTCTGCGAGCCGGACAACATCATCGAACCTTTTGAAGAAATAAAGCACCTGTTCGAGCCTGTTGTGACGAAATCAATCGAACCCAAAAATGCAATGGATCTGCCGAAGCTGGTTGATGCTCTGAAAAGGATAGGGCGCGAGGATGCAGTTCTGCAAGTGAAGATAAACCAGGAGACTGGAGAATATCTTGTGTCAGGCCTGGGCGAGCTGCACATCGAAGCGAAGGTGGAGAACAAGCTGAAAGAACTTGGAATAGACGTTGAGATGTCCAAACCCATAGTAGTTTATCGCGAGACTATATTTGAAAATTCTCCCGAAGTGGAAGGCAAGAGCCCGAACAAGCACAACAAATTCGTGGTAATAGTCGAACCTCTTGAGGACAAGGTTCACCAAGCCATGATAGACGGCGAACTGTCAAGCACAATAGAGCCGAAAGGCAGGGCGATAGAATTTTTCAAGAAGATCGCGAGCTTCGGTATGGATTACGACGAAGCGAAAAGCATAGTGCTGGTACACAATAAAAACGTTTTCATGGACCAGACCAAGGGAATACAGTACATGAACGAGGTCATGGAGCTTGTTAAGGACGCGTTCAAGGAAGTGATGGAGGACGGGCCGCTGGCGAGGGAGCCGTGCACGAAGCTGAAGGTTAAACTTGTTGATGCGGAGCTGCATGAGGACCCGGTGCACAGAGGGCCTGGACAGGTGCTGCCTGCTGTGAAGTATACTATACGACAGGCTATGCTCAGAGCAAATGCTACGATGCTCGAGCCGAAGCAAATCATAAGAGTGGATGTGCCGAGCGAGATGGTCGGCGAAGTCATAAGAGAGGTGGAGAACAGAAGGGGGCAGATAATCAACATGAAGGAGGAGCGCGGCGCCTCCATGGTGACAGCTAAGATGCCTGTAAGCGACATGTTCGGCTTTGATTCTTCCCTCAAATCAGCTACAAGCGGCCACGGCTTCTATAGCCTGATAGAAATCGTGTTCGAGAAGCTGCCCGGTGATTTGCGCGATGAAGTGATACGCGGCATAAGAAAGAGAAGGGGACTGCCTGAAGACATACCAAAGCCTGAAGTATGAAATATATTTAAACCTTGCGCTATAATAAGTATAGTATAAAAATTGGAGGGATGATGAAATGCCTGCTAAACCGCACATAAACATAATGACTGCTGGCCATGTAGACGCTGGCAAGTCGACCTTGATAGGGCGATTGCTCTACGACACTGGCGCAATCAAGGAAGAGGAAATGAGAAAACTGAGAGACATTGCAAAGGAGATGAAAAAGGAGACTTTTGAGTTCGCGTTTGTAATGGACTCGGTCAAGGAGGAACGTGAAAGGGGTGTGACAATCGACATCATGCACAAACCTTTCGAAACGAACAAATGGTTTTTCACCATTATAGACTGCCCTGGCCACAGGGATTTTGTTAAAAACATGATAACAGGCGCTTCGCAGGCCGATGTTGCGATATTTGTCGTTTCCGCCAAGGAAGGCGAAGGCGTGCAGGAGCAGACACGAGAACATGCGTGGCTGCTGAAAGTTCTAGGCATAGGACAGATACTTGTTGTTATGAACAAGATGGACACCACGAACTATGACGAGAAGAGGTTCAACCAGGTCAAAGAAGAAACGCTGAAGCTTTTGAAGAGCATCGGCTACAAGACTGAAGATATACCTTTCATACCGGTCTCTGCATATGTCGGAGACAACGTTGCGAAGAAATCCACGAACATGCCTTGGTACAAGGGCCAGACGCTGGTGGAAATGTTAGACACTTATGTCAAGGAGCCTGCCAAACCGACGGACAAGCCTTTGAGATTGCCTGTCCAGGATGTCTACACCATAACAGGCATCGGCACTGTTCCTGTTGGAAGAGTTGAAACTGGTGTTATGAAGGTAAACGACACTATTGTTTTCGAGCCTGCTGGCGTCAAGGGCGAGGTGAAGTCAATAGAAGTCCACCACCAGCAGATTCCTGAAGCAAAGCCTGGCGACAATGTTGGATTTAATGTTCGAGGCGTCAGCAAGGAGCAGATAAGGCGCGGGGATGTTGCAGGCCACGCAAACAATCCGCCTACAGTTGTAAAAGAATTTACAGCGCAGATAGTTGTGTTACAACACCCAACTGTTATGACTGCTGGTTATACACCAGTCTTCCACTGCCACACTGCGTCTGTTGCCTGCACGATTTCAGAGATAACTGCGAAGATAGATCCGAAGACCGGAGCGGTTGTGCAGGAAAAGCCTGACTTCATAAAGACAGGTGATGCAGCGAAGATAAAAGTCGTGCCGTCAAGACCTTTCGTCATCGAAAAGCAGTCTGACTTTCCAGAACTGGCAAGATTCGCAATAAGGGACATGGGCATGACGGTTGCTGCTGGCGTATGTTTGGATGTAGTTAAAGCGAAATGATTTGTTAGGTTTACCAACCTTATTTTCTCTAATTTTTTAAGCCATAAAGTTTTAACACACTTCCGCTATACCAATTGTTAACTTTGCCATTTAATTTGTGACTTGTCGAACCACTTATAAAGATCCACCTATAGATACTAGCATCATGTAAATTGCAGCATCGTCACTTAGCAATGTATCTACGCCAATAGCTAAAGTCATCCTTCTAACAATTTCTTGTTTACCAAGTTCTACTGCTGTTTTTTCAGTAGATTTTAAAGTTTGTAAAAAAGCTATTTGTCTACCTCTCAAAGTATTATAAGCTCTAAACCCAGTTATGTCTTGGCGAGTTAAACATTCATCCACCTTTCGGCCGAGATACCTCATTTGCCTTCTTATGAATGCCTTCTCTATAGCCAATGCCCTGCCCCTGAAATAATTTGGTTCAATTCCTAAATCATTAGCTCTGGAATAAACACTTTCTAAAGCTTCATAAAATTCCGCTTCCTCTAATCCAGGTGTTTTTCCAACTTGCTCTGCATGCCCCAATGAGCTGTCAACAAATTTCTCGGCTAACTTATTGTCCATATGACTCATTTTTAATTTCTAAATAAAAGGATTTATAGTTATGTAATTAAAGCAAAATAATGTTTAAATTTTGTCCAACCCTTTTGTTTTATTTAATTTCTTTTTCTAAAATTATTTTGAACCAATTTTTAAAGTATTTAAGCATAACCAAACGATAATTTACAACTAGAAGTGATAAGATGCAGGCGGCGAGGATAAAACTTTCAGGAAAGGACCCGAAGGAGCTGGACAACATTTGTCTAGAGATAAAGGACATTGCAAAAAAATTCGGAATAACTTCCCGCGGGCCAATACCGCTGCCGACGAAGATACTGAAGGTTGTTACGCTGAAGACGCCTTGCGGTGACGGCACCGGCCATGGAAACGCAACGTACGACAAGTGGGAGATGCGCATCCACAAAAGGGTAGTAGAGGTGCAGGCCGATGATAGAGCTCTAAGGCAGATAATGAGGGTCAGCATACCGCACGGCGTGCATATAGAAATCAGGCTCAAGGACTGAGCGCATGTATTTTTTCGGCCACATAGGAATCACGCTGCTCATAAGTTTCATGCTTTTCTTTCCCATGCTATTTGCATTGATAGGATCGATGCTGCCCGATGCTATCGACAAGCCGCTTTTTCTTCTTGGCCTTGCGCCCTCAGGTAGATATATCTCACACACGCTGCTTTTTGTTGCAGTATCTTTTGCAGCGACATACCTGGCAACGAAAAAAGTTACGGCTGCGTCCGCATTGTCGCTCGGCGTGCTGCTGCATCTTTTTCTTGACATGGAGCATTCCGTTCCATGGTTTTACCCTTTTGTAGACTATGTGTTTGAACCTTATGCAATAATTTTCAGGTTTGACCCGTTCCTGATCTCGGCAGAGATAATAGGCATTATACTGCTTTTTGCAATAGTGAAGTACGGAACAAGGCTTGATGCCGCAAGAAGCAAGCTAAGATCAAAGTTCCGCAAATAACTTAAAACCGTCCGAAGAGTTGATAACAATGATTTGCAGCATAGAGGAGCTGAAAAAATCCCACAGGCTGAAGAGGGAAGCGATAAGGAAGAGGCTGCAGGAGTTCAAAAATCTGGCTAATGAAAGCGATGAAAGACTTTTTGCTGAGATGGCTTTTTGCATTTGCACGCCGCAGTCGCGGGCGATATCAGCATGGGCCGCAATAGAAGCTGTTGCAAAAAACAATTATCTTTTCAACGGCAGCGAAAATGTGATACGGCCGTTCCTAAATGCTGTGAGGTTTGCAGACAACAAAACGAAATATATAGTCGAGGCCAGGGAAAATTTCAGGATGGGCGGACAGTGGAGCCTGAAGGAAAAAATATTTTCTTTCAAAAACTCCTTCGAGGCAAGAAGCTGGCTGGTGGAAAACGTGAAAGGTTTGGGGATGAAGGAGGCTTCGCACTTCCTCAGGAACATCGGCCTTGGCGAGGAGCTGGCAATACTCGACGTTCACATACTGAAAAATTTGAAAACGCTTGGCATCATAGACGAGATACCGAAGTGTTTGAGCGAGAAAAATTATCTGGAGATAGAGAAAAAGTTCGGGGATTTTTCAGAGCTTGTCGGCATACCGGTGGGAGAGTTGGACTTGCTGCTGTGGTCGGAAGAGACGGGAATGATATTCAAATAATTCTTCAAACGGATAATTTAATATCAGTGATAGCTTGAGGGAGCGGCTGTTGGTTCTCGATGCAGACTACACCATAATTGACGGTAAGCCGGCTGTAAGGCTGTACTGCAAAAGTTCCAATGGCAAGTCTGTCCTCGTCATCGACAAAAATTTCAAGCCATACTTCTACATCATGCCCAAGGACGGAAAGGTGAATGAATTGAGAAAAAAGGTTGAGAAGTTGGATGTCAAGAAATTCGAGGCGAGGGTTGTCAGCTCCGATGTTGTAGAGAGAGTGTGGCAAGGCGAACCAAGAAAAATTGTAAAAATCACTATCGACAACCCGAGAAGCATTTTCGATGTCCGCGACGTGGTAAAGAATTGGAAGGATGTTGAGGGGACTTACGAATACGACATACCGTTCTACAAGCGCTATATAATGGACAAGCAAATCGAGCCTACAGCATGGATTGAAGTTTCCGGCGAGGATGTGAAAGAAAAGGGGGACTACCAAGTTGACAGGATGGTGGAAGCGGATTCTGTCAAGGCTGTCGACGAGAGAAAGGAAATTAATATCAAAGTTTTGGCTTTCGACACGGAATTCGTCGAGGAGGATGAAAAGGAGAAGTTGATAATGCTCAGCGTTGCCGGCAGCGACGGTTATAAAAAAGTTTTGACCTCGCATCACTGGGACAAAAAGCCCGCCTATGTCGAAGCCGTGAAGGGCGAGAGGAAAATTATAGAAAGGTTTTTGGAGATTGTAGAAGAGAGGGATGCTGATTTTGTCGTCGGCTACAACTCGGACGGCTTCGATTTTCCCATGCTCAAGGAAAGGGCGACGGAAGCAAAAATTTCTTTGAAAATGGGTAGGGACAACCAGCCAATAAAAATTGTGCAGCGCGGCAGGATCAGCTCTGCGAAAAGCAAGGGCAGGGTCCATATAGACCTTTTCAACTTTATCGGCCACGTACTTTCTGCAAGCATGAGGAGCGAGGTAATGAGCCTTGACGAGGTTGCGCAGGAGCTGCTGGGCGTTGGGAAGAAGAAGATGAACCACAAGGAGATGAAGGAGATGTGGGGCAGGAAGGAACAGATGGGCCGGCTTGCCGAGTACAGCATGTGGGATTCGGAGCTGACAGTGAGACTGGCAGGACACATACTGCCGCAGATTTTTGCGCTGGCAAAGCTCACAGGCACGCTGCCGTTCGACTGCTCTCGCTATAGTTACAGCCAGCTGGTCGAAACGTTTTTCATGCGACATGCAGTGACTGAAAACGTCCTGATACCTAACAGGCCAAAAACCGATGAGATTGAACGAAGAAGGGAGACGCCGATATACAAAGGCGCTATAGTGATCGAGCCGAGGAAAGGTATACATAGCGACATCCTCGTGTTCGACTTCCGCAGCCTGTATCCGAGTATAATCGTAACGCACAACATATCTCCGGAAACCCTGGACTGCAGGCATAAAAAGTGTTTGGAGAAAAACAGGGTCCCTGAATCGAACTCCTGCTTCTGCACTGAAAAAAGGGGGTTCATACCAAAGCACCTTGAGTTCCTGATAGAGACGCGCAAAAAGATAAAAGAGAAGATGAAAAGGTTGAAGGAAGGCACCGAGGAGTGGAAGCAGGTCGACAACGAGCAGTACGCCCTGAAGATAATTGCGAACGCAACGTACGGCTATTTCGGATATTTTGGAAGTAAATGGTACTGCAGGGAGTGCGGCTCTGCAGCAGCAAGCTTCGGCAGGTTTTACATAAATAAAATTTTGGAAGAGGCAAAACAGTTTGGGTTTGAAATAATCTACGGCGACACGGACAGCTTATTTGTTGTTCTGAGAGACAGCAGTCCGAAGAAAGAAAAAATAATAAAGAAAGCTGAGAAATTTGTCGCAAAGATGAACAAAAAGCTGCCGGGAATTATCGAGCTGGAGTTCAGGGACCTGTACGAGGGCGGAATATTCGTTGCAAGGCATGGGGAAGAGAAGGGAGCGAAGAAGCGCTACGCGCTAATAGACTACAAAGGAAATATTGAGATACGCGGTTTTGAGACAGTAAGGAGGGACTGGTGCGAACTCAGCAAAAGGATACAGCGCGACGTCTTGACAACAATATTGAAAGAGAGAAATCCTCAAAAAGCAGTGCAGATGGTTAGGGATGTTATTGAGAAGTTGAAAGGCGGGAAGGTGCCGCTGGAGGATTTGACAATCTACGAGCAGATTACAAGACCGCTTGCTGCCTACAAAGCGATTGGGCCGCATGTCAAGGCCGCTCAAAGAGCGATGGCGCGCGGCAGGCCTGTCGGCGAGGGGATGATCATGAATTTTGTCATTATAAAAGGCAAAGGTAGCATAAGCGATCGAGCCGAGCCTGCAGAGGATGTTAAGCCGAACCAATACGACCCAGAGTATTATATAGGGCACCAGGTGCTGCCTGCGAGCATGCGCGTGCTCAAGGCATTGGGCTACACAGAGGAGGAAGTGCTGGAAGGGAAGATACAAAAGAAGTTGGAAGCTTGGATTAAAAAATAATTTTTGATTTTTTAAAGTTCACAAGTTATAAATATATAAAAACTGAAGTTGGTGGGAGTGGCAGCATGAAGAAAATGGAGGTGGTAGTCCCTGAGGAACAATAATGGAAGATACCTTTTCACATCGGAAAGTGTTGCCGAAGGTCACCCCGACAAAGTGGCCGATCAGTTGTCCGACGCAGTCTTGGACGCGATAATCGCTAAGGACCCCAAGGCCAGAGTAGATTGCGAAACTTTAGTTATGCAAGGCATGGTTGTTTTGACAGGACAGATCACTACGAAGACTTATGTAGACATAAAAAAAGTTGTAAGAAAGACTTTGCGCGAGATCGGGCTTGACAATGCAAAGGATGGATTGGACTGGGAGACTTGCGGCCTACTCACTTCGATAGAAGAGCAGTCGCCCGATATAGCTATCGGAGTTAACGAGAGGGAAGAACGCGAGCAGGGCGCCGGGGACCAGGGAATGATGTTCGGCTATGCCACGCGCGAAACTAAAGAGCTGATGCCGCTGCCGATAATGCTTGCACACAAGCTGGCCATGCGATTGGCGGAATGCAGGAAGAAAAAAATCCTGCCTTATCTACGGCCCGACGGGAAAACCCAAGTGACTGTTGAATATGATGGCGGAAAGGCAAGAAGGGTTGACACGGTTGTCATTGCCGCGCAGCACAGCGAGGATGTTGATATAGAAAAAGTCAGGAAAGACGTCGTCGAGCATGTAGTAAAACATGTCGTACCAAAAAACCTGCTGGATGAGAGGACACGCTACATAGTCAACGGCACTGGAAGATTCGTTATTGGTGGGACGCTGGCAGACAGTGGCTTGACAGGCAGGAAGAATATTGTTGACACATATGGCGGAATTGGAAGCCATGGGGGAGGTTGTTTCTGTGTCAGTGGCGATTCATTAATAAATTATAGTAACGGGTTGGCACAAATCAAAGATATGAAAAAAGATGTTGAAAATAAAATTCTTGTTAAGACTGACATTCATCCTACCTTTGCTGAAAATTGGCTTGACAATGGTGTAATGAAAACAAAAATAGTAAATACAATAGACGGATATTCGTTGGAAGGCTCAAAGAATCAATTGGTCAGGGTTATCGATAAAAAAGGGAATTATACTTGGAAGAGACTAGATGCACTATCTATAGGAGATTTTGTGGCCATGCAAAGGAAAAATAGACTCTTTGCTGAAAAATTTGATATCAAAAATTTCAATTACAAATATAAAGAAGGGACTGCAGAAAAGAGAAAAAATAAATTTATATTGCCAAAACAATTAACAGAAGATTACGCTTACCTTATGGGACTTTTGATTGGTGACGGTAACTGTATGATGAGGGGTGGAATTGCTATCTGTATTTGTGAACCGGAGCAGATCGAAAATACACAAAAACTTTATAAAAAACTCTTTGGTAAGAGTGGTAAAATTTTTGGTCACTGGGCTTTTATTGGGGGGGTTGAAATGAGAGATTATTTGAGGTGTTTGGGAGTTGATTTTAAAAGATCGTGGGAGAAGGATGTACCGAAGAGCATTTTTAATTCACCAAAAACAGTTGTGGCAGCATTTCTAAGAGGGTTGTTCGATACCGATGGCGGAGTTTCCATGTTTGGAAGAAATCATAATTTTCCACACATTTACCTTAATTCAGCATCTCCCCGTTTGGTGAGGAATGTCCAACAGCTTCTTCTAAGTTTTGGTATAATTTCAACTATCAATGTTTCGAACAATACAGGAAAAATATCAAAAATAAAAAATAGAGAAGTAGAAAGTAAACATCCTGAATATAGAGTTAGAATAAGGGGTGCCAAGAGTGTCAGTATATTCAAAAACGAAATTGGATTTAGATTACCCAGAAAACAGAAAATTTTAGAATCTATTAAACTTGAACCTAAAAGAGATTATCTTTTCATACCCAATCAAAAGGATAGAATAAAAAGACTTTGGATGAAGCTAACATCAAAAGAGAGGCAAAAAGATTCTTGCAAAATTGGAAGATTCACAAGAAGTAGTAATGGGAAGGCGACAAAGGAATTAACATATGGAAAACTAAAAGAATTTTTAACATTTTCTGAGACCAGATTTAAGAATGATCTTGATTTTGAATATTTGAAATCACTTTATGCAATGGGGCATTACTACTCTAAGGTTATATGTGTAAGACCATCGTTCAATAACGTTTACGACTTAAGAGTGCCTGGTGCGCATACTTTTACTGCAAATGGTTTCATTTGTCACAATTCTGGAAAAGATCCTTCGAAGGTAGACCGCTCAGGCTCTTACATGGCAAGATACATAGCTAAAAACATCGTTGCTGCCGGCCTTGCTGACGAGTGTGAGGTGCAGATTGCGTATGCAATAGGTGTGGCGCAACCTGTCTCTGTCATGGTTAACACGTTCGGCACAGGGAAAATTTCAGATGAGAAATTGATTGAAATTGTAAAAAAGGTTTTTGACATGAGACCGCGCGCAATAATCGAACATTTGAAGCTTCTCAGGCCTATATACAGGAAGACTGCCGTATACGGCCACTTCGGCAGGGACGATCCGGACTTCACATGGGAAAAAACTGACAAAGCTGAAATATTGCGAAAAGAAGCCGGGCTGTGAAACGGATTTAACAGCGCAAAATAAATTTTATTTATGTCCAGACTAAGGTCGCTGGGTAAATTCCTCGGGAGTTTCATATTTACAACCGCTCTGTCGCTCTCATAATAACTTTCTCGCTGGCGAAAAGTAATTACACACACCATGACGATTAGATTTTTGATTGTGTTTGCTGCGGGTGCGATATTTTTCGTAGCAGAATTCTTTACAGGAAGGAAGAAACACTAGCCGATATAGTCAAGATCCTTCTCGTGCTCCTTGTGTATCTTGATGTATTTCTCGATCTGCCTCGTTGCGAATTTCTCCAGCCGCTTCAACCTGCTCATGCGCCTTCTCTTCTTCACTGCAACCACGCTATTACTTTGCTATTAAACTATTTAGATTTGCTATTCAAATATTTTCTCATGGAAGCCAGAATGTTTTTCCTGATAATAATGCTCGTTGTTTTGTTAAGCGGTTGTGTCAATCAGCCGGGCAGAGATGCAGCGCAAGATTCTGAATCTGTAAAAAATGCCTGCATAAATAAATGCCAGAATGCGTTAGCAGCAGGACAGGACTTGAACAACGGGCCTTGCCTGTCCAACGAGATAGCAAAGGATTGGGTCTGTGATGTGGCGCATTCGCCGCGGCAGGCTGTTGATAACAATCCTACCAACCAATGCCCTGCGTACGGGATTAAT
>Ga0315289_10004294_pt1 | contig 21276 bp, 28 predicted proteins | sample YL17G11_40_MG_FD_203452 | JGI IMG/M metagenome (GOLD analysis project Ga0315289, IMG submission 203452) | Sediment microbial communities from Yellowstone Lake, YNP, Wyoming, USA - YL17G11_40 | ecosystem: Environmental > Aquatic > Freshwater > Lake > Sediment | place: USA: Wyoming | collected... | reverse complement strand
CTTATTTCCTCTTTGTTCATAAAACCGAGTAAATTTCATTGCAGAACTAATTTTCGGTTTTATGTTTATGCCACCTACGACATATGTCAGGTGGCTATACAACTCGCGGGGGATAGTAACCTTTAAAAATACCCTCATCTCTTTATTTTTAAGTTCCGATTCCGGGTTAAAATGTTCTATTTAATAGAAGCTGAAGACTATATTCGCGTGGAGCCGAAATTGTTCGGTTTGGCTACTATCGACGCTGTGAAACAGCAGCTTAAAGAAACTTACACCAATCATACAGACAAGGAGTTTGGAGTGGTTGTAAGCGTGATGGATGTGTTAGAAGTGGGGGAAGGCATTATTATCCCTGGAGATGGGGCAGCCTATTATAAATCAAGATTTAAACTTATTTCATGGAAGCCAGAAATGCAGGAGCTGGTATACGGGGTGATTGAAGAGATAACGAGTTTTGGAGCCTTTATGAATCTTGGAATGATTAAAGGCATGATACACATAAGCCAGACAATGGAAGACTTTGTAAGTTTTAGCAAGTCAGGAACGCTTGTGGGCAAGTCTGGCAAAAAAAGCCTGAAAAAAGGGGACTCATGCCTGGCAAGAATTGTGGCAATTTCTTATAAAGAAAACGAGCCTAAGATTGGATTAACAATGAGGCAGCCGGGGCTTGGAAAACTTGATTGGATTGAGGCGGAAAAAAGAAAAGCAAAATCTGCTGTAAAAGCTGCAGAGAAGACAGAAGGCCGGGAGAAGAAAGAAAAGAAAAGAAAGAAAAAATGAGAAAGGTGTGTAAGGCATGCAAGATGATCTATGAAGGGAACAAATGTCCGAGTTGCGGTAGCCAGGAATATAACGACAGCTTTAAAGGCCGTGTTTTAATTCTTGACCCAGAACATTCTGAAATTGCTCAACATTTAAAAATAAAAAACAAAGGGAGTTACGCAATAAGGCTGTAAGAGTATTAAAATGAAAATTCTAGAACAAAAAGAAAATTTTCTTTTGAAAAGAAAAGAAGTACTTGCAAGATTGGAGGCAGAGAAAACACCAAGCTTTGAAGAGGCGAAGGAGAATCTGGCAAAAGAGACGAAAGCGGATAAGGAAGTCATAGTCATAAAGAAAGTCAACGGGGGCTATGGATTGAAGGATTTTAGGGTAAGGGCTTTTATCTACGCTTCAAAAGAAGATCTTGCAAGGACAGAGAAAAAGCCGAAGGCAAAGAAATCGGCAGGCGCAGCGCCTGAAGCAGTGCAGGCTGCACCAGCAGACAAGAAGTAAAACAATCCGAGCAGGAAGAGATGAATTCTAATGGGTAACAGAACAGAATTAGCAGATACAAAAGTTAAAAGAATTCCTGGCATAACGGGCTTGAAAATTGCAGAAATTCCTGCTGCAATAACACAGGACCATAGCCAAGTTCTTTATTTTTGGCAGAAATCCGGCTTGAAAAAAGCAGTTCTATTTCATGTAGATGCGCACGCAGATATGAATTCCGGAATTGATGCTTGCTTAAAAGACATAGACAACATTAATTTTATCTGCCCTGCTGTGCATTATGGCATTGTTTCAGACATTTACTGGCTTAATCCTTATTCTATAATAAGAAAGCTTCAGGATATGGGCTCTTCAAGTCCTGAAAGAAAAAGAAGCAGGATAGAGCTTGCCACTTTTGTTGAAAATAAAAGAATAAGATGGAAAGAAGAAGGGCATGAAATTTCAGCAGGCTCTGGCAATATAATTTCTCCAGAACAAATTCATGTTCCAGAAGGCTTGATACTTGACATAGATTTAGATGCCTTTTGCTGTTCTTGCCCAAGCAATACCTTAAGCAGGGAAAATCCAACAAAAAACTGGGAAAAACGAGTTGCAGAAGCCATGGGCTTGCTTGAAAAGTTGAGAAAGCCAAGCCTTATCACAATAACGCGCTCGCAGGGCATTGAAGATGACATTCTTGACAGGTATGTTCCTGCTGATAAAGTTGATGCTGTCCAGGAAATAACAGTCCGCGAGTTACAAAGGATTTACAGGCGCTGAAACTTTTACCTGTTTTTGTATTTAACTCAAGAAGCCAAGCCATTTCACTAACTAACAACATTTAAAAAACTTCTTTATATATTCTTATCATGGTTGTTGACGCAGAAAAGCTTGAAAGCATAAACATTGGGATAGTCGGGCATGTTGAACATGGCAAGACAACTCTTTTGCAGAGGCTTACAGGAAAGCTTACAACAATGCATTCAGAGGAGTTGAAAAGAGGGATGACAATCAAGCTGGGGTATGCAGACTTTATAATTTATGAAAAAGATGGCAAGATTAATTTAAAAGAAGGAAAGCCTCTTCGTTATGTGAGTTTTATTGATAATCCGGGTCATGAAATGCTTATGGCAACAATGCTTTCAGGAGCTGCTTTGATTGATGCAGCTATCCTTGTCATTGCTGCAAATGAAGGGATAAAGCCGCAGACGCGAGAGCATTTGACAGCCCTTCAAGCCAAGAATATCATCCAGATTATAATTGTGCAAAATAAGATAGACTTGGTTACAAAAGAGCAGGCAATAAAAAATTATGAGGAAATAAAAAAATTTATTAAAGGAACAATTGCAGAGAATGCTCCTGTAATACCGTGTTCTGCCCAGCAGAATGTGAACATGGACAAGATTGTAGAAGCAATCTACAGCTTGAAAATTTCAAAGAGAGATTTGGAAAGCAAGCCCTTGTTTGTTATTGCAAGAAGCTTTGACATAAACAGGCCGGGGACACGAGTGGAGAAACTGAAAGGCGGAGTTTTGGGAGGGGCTTTGAAAAAAGGCAGGCTAAAAATCGGCGATGAAATTGAAATAAAGCCAGGTTTGCTCGTAAAAAAAGTAAACCAGACAATATACCAGCCCGTAAAAACAAAAATCCTTTCTTTGTATAAGGGAAATTATCCTATAAAAGAAGCCACGCCCGGCTGTTCACTGGCAATAGAAACCGAGCTTGATCCTATTTTGACAAAGGCGGATAATCTTTCTGGCTGTGTCGCAAGCCTTATTGGCGAGCTGCCAGAAATAACAAGCAAAATAAAAATTAAGTTCAAGCTTTTTGACAAGATTTACGGCTTGAAAGAAGATATGAAAGTTGAAAACATAAAAAATGCAGAAAACTTATTGTTAAGCGTTAATACTTCAATAACAGTTGGTTTGGTTACAAAATCTTTAGGAAACGAGGCTGAACTTAACCTGAAAATTCCTGTTGTTTCATTAAAAGGAGAAAGTCTCGGAATAGGAAGAAACATTCAGGGGCATTGGAGATTGATTGGGTGGGGCGAGTTAGTGTAGTCAGAATTATATAAAATAAAAATTAGACTACACTAACGAGCAGAGCTTGTTTAGTTCGCTGTCTTTTTGGTTATGTCAGAAATGTGGTTAAAACCGCACCCTTTAGGGTGCTGCATTTCTGAGCATCCAAAACCAAGAAAATCCTTATGAGTTTGGATTTTCTGGTCCAGAAAAACTCTAAAAGTTTTTCTTGGAGTCCCGAACAAACCTCGGCTTTTAAGCCGAGGTACACGCAAGGACTTTTTGATATAAAGAACTAAACAAGCGAGCAGAGTTGGCATAACTTTAAAATTCAATGACAGCAAGAAATGTAACCCCTTTTAAAAGACTATAGATAAAAAGATTTAAATAGAACTATATTTTATTTGTGTTAGAGGGTATTAAAAAATGGAATATCAAATTGGAGATAATGCTTCAAGAGATTTACCAGCATTTGATGAATTAGATCCTAGGCAATTATATGACTTTATGCGACAGTTTTTCGGAGTCGGACAAGAAGGTGTTGTGAAAGTAATACAAAGTGATGCTGATGCTATTGCTATAGTCAGAGAAGTTTATGAGGCAGTACCCGGACAGCTAAGTGGAACTGAACAAAGAAAATTGGTAGAAAGATTAGAATCCCGAGTAAGAGCAATCGCTGAAGAGAGAAGAAGCCATGATTTAGGTAGTGGTGGGTATAGTAGAAGCAGATAGTTTCTTGCCCCTTATCTAGGATAATACTTCGCAACATATATCGCTCTTATTAATGCTGGCTTTTTTTGGTTGAGGATTAAAAGCCCGTCCTGTTCAGCAAAAAGCGCAGTGCCTCTTCCTTCAGGACGATTTTTTGTATCGTGCTCTTCTTTCATTGAAAGAAGCGGTGCCGGCTTTCCTCTTCCTCTTTTAAAGAATGCTTTGTCTGTCAGCAGTTCAATCTGGTCAGCATCAAAGAATTTTGCTTCCTGCCTTGTTCCTGCCAGACAGCCTCTTCTGCCTGCATACAGCTCTGCTGTAAATGTCTGCCATCTTTTGCTTGCATACTCTGCATTCTCAATGAGATGCAATAATATTTCAGAAACAGTTTGGACATATTCGGCATATTCTCCTCCTCTGGCTTCCATAATTCTAAACTCTCTTTCCATCCATGGCGCAAATTCAGTGTCAAAAAAAGCTTTTACTCCTCTTTCACCTGCCTCGCGTTTTCTGTCGCTTTTGATTCTAAAATCTGCGAATTGCGCTTTGCCGTCATACCCTATATCCTCAAGAGCTTTATCAAATCCTGAATAGATTTTTATTGGCATTTTGTTTTATCTGTAATAAACAAGTGTTCCTTCTGTATGCACTTTTCTTCTGCATAGCCCTCTTAATTCACCAAATCTTTTTTGTTTTATTCTTTCTGCAAATTCACCGGAAGTTATGACATGTTCAAGGCCATCACTAAAAACACCAACAGTATTATCCGGCTTAAACTCAATTTCGCCTGTTCTCACATAACCCCTTGCAGTATTTTCGCCTGTCAAAGCACCATATGCAAAAGGAGTCTGGGGGTTGTTTCTATATACCCTTCTTGTTGCTTTTCTTCCTTCTGGGAATCTAAAACTTCTGTATATTCTCTCTCTTTCTTTGTCCATTTCTTGGCTTGGTCCTTCGTTTGGGGTTTTGAAAACAAGGTTTCCGTTTTCATCGAATACAGCAACTCCACAGTCTGCTATAAAACCATAGCTTAAGACTTTTTGGTGATCTTGTTGCCTTAATGAAGTGCCTGCTGCAACACACGCCCAGTAATCCTTCTCTAAATAATCCGGAAAAATATTGCGGCATAGGTTCAAAATTCTTATGCTTTTGTTTGCTTCTTCAAAAGCTGATTGAATAGATTTACTGTCTTTTTCTTTGAAATCAAGCATTGTTTGAAGAAAAGTTCTTACAAATGTATCTGCAGCCACTTTTGCAGGGCTTGATTTTGGATAATTCCAGAAGAATCTTAACATTCCAAGAACATCGTGCCTGCCATTCGGAAGAATAGGCATGCCTTTTGGGTCTCGGGTTATACCATCTGCAACTGCAATTAAGCCGTGTTTTTGGCCAAAGCTGTAGCTGTCTTCTTCTGGCTTAAGGTTTAAAGGATGACAAACTGTGAAACCCTGCATTCTTGCTTGTGTTTGTATTGCTTGAGTATTCATGCATGGATTAATCAAATAGAGTTTATAAATCTTCTTCCTTTGACTATTTTGTAGTGACTACATAAACCTAATAATATACTAAATTATACTTTTATATCATAAAAAGGAGGTGAAAATAAAGTGTTATCACAAATCCCCATTGACTTTACAAAGGTAAAAAAAGAAGAAACTGACAAGGAAATCTGCAGGGTTGGCATGATAGCAGAGCTTGACGCTGTAAGCCTGTACGAGCAGCTTGCAGCAGAAGCAAAAAGCGACAAGATAAGAAAAATCCTCTTGGACATTGCAAAAGAGGAGAAGACGCATATGGGCGAGTTTCAGGCATTGCTTCTTGAAATAGACAAAGAACAAGCCAAAGAACTGCAGGAAGGAAAAAAAGAAATTGAAGGAAAAGGATAGTTGAATATACCCCCTACTTTTTGCGTTCTTTCTGTACTTATTTTTTAAACTTTCTGGCTAAAAGTTGAACTACTCGCCTGGCTTTGAAACCCGATATATAACCTGCCACAGTGATTAGATGGATGAGAGCCATTAATCTTGCGTTTGCCATTTTCCCACTGAAATCTCTATGCTCTTGTATTGCTTCTCTTAAGTTATCAACAAGCAAGTGCGGGGAAGTTATTTCATAGCGGTCTGGCATATCTAAAGCAGTGTAGCTCATCCCCATTTCTCTAAGAGAATGGCCGTCAGAAACACTCAAAGCTCCAAGCCTTATAGCCAAATGCTTCATTCTTCTATAATATTCTTGTGCTTTTTTGTTGGGGTTAGGGGGCAAAAGAGCGGCCTCTCCGTTGTGAACTTCTATTGCATCTAATTTTCCAAGCAAGTCTGGATAACTGATTACTCCTTCTATATCGTGCACTTTTTGAAGCTGTTTTCCAATTCCAATGTATGTGAATGGATGATCTGCGATAACTATGCCCTTCATCTGGCGGGCATCTCTTATTGTTTCTTCTAAAGGTTTGCCATGGACAAAATGCTCGTTTTTTCTTACCCCCAAGACAAGCAAGTGCCCTTGTTTTGTGGAAACTTCTTCTCCTTTTACAACTAAAATATCTCTTCCAGGAACGTAAAAGCCATTGCCAAAATCTTGCCTTTCATAGCCTCTTTTATCAACAAACTGTTCATAACGCCTATCAGCAAAATTAACTATGCCAAGAATTCCGCCAGCCCCAAGCCTTTCTTTGGCAAGGTCAACGACTTGGTTAAAACCTATGTTAGACATATCACTGCCTGTTTTAAGATGATTATGCAAGTCTGCGTTAACTTTTCTCATAATGTTTATAGCTATATGCTGTTTTTAAAACTTATGTCTGTTGTAATTATTGAGTGGTTAATCCTTAAAAAATCTACGACATTTATGTTGTAGTTGTAAGCTGTTTTCGTAGATTTTTTTGGGAATCTCAAAACCCCGTACGTAAACTCAAAGGGTTTTGTGATAATAATTTATTCTTGTAGAAAAAAAGAACTATTCAGCTTCTTCGACTTTAACAAGGTCTACAACTTTGTCTTCTGGGTGAAGCTTTACAATCCTTACGCCCTGTGTTGCCCGGCCCATTACTCTTATCTGTTCTACAGGGGATCTTATTACCATGCCTTTTGCTGTTGTGGCAATTGTACTGTCTTTATCTTTGACTGAAATCGCTGAAATTACGTCCCCGACTTTTTCATTAACTTTCAAGTTGATTACACCCTTGCCTGCTCTGCCGGTAAGCCTATAGTCTTCTATCTCGCTTCTTTTGCCATAACCTTTTTCTGTTATTGAAAGAATTGTTGTTTTATCTTTTTCTAAAGGCAATACTTCTACACTCACGACTTTATCGTCTTTTTCAAGCTTGATGCCTGTAACACCATAACTTGCCCTGCCCATTGGCCTTACTTCATTGCTATTGAATCTGATTGCTTGGCCTTTTTTTGTCACAAGCAAGACTTCTTGTTTTTCTTTTACAGGGTTAACTTCAACAACGACATCGCCTTCCGGAGGCAGGCTTATCACTCTGACCCCGCTTGCCCTTGGATTGCTCAAGAGGGAAAGGGGCATTTTTTTGATTATGCCTCTTTCTGTTGTCATTATAATAAAGTCTTTGAATTCTTTTACAGGCAAGACGCTTTGTATTCTTTCATCTTTGATATTCAATATATTGATCAAAGCCTTTCCTTTTGCGTATCTTTCTGTTTCTGGAACTTGGTAAGCTTTAAGCCAATATACCTTACCTTTGTCTGTAAAGAATAAAAGATAGTCGTGGGTAGAGCATACGATAAGCTGTTTTACAAAGTCACCTGTGCTTAAGTCAGAGCCTATAACACCCTTTCCTCCTCTTTTCTGTTCTTTATAAGTCTTTAAATCCATTCTTTTTGCATAGCCTTTTTCTGTTATTGTAACTACAACTTCTTTCTTTTGCACAAGCTCTACCTCGCTAATCTCTTGGATCTCGCGGGCCAGAACATGTGTTTTTCTTTCATCTCCATATTTTCGTTTTAATTCAGAAATATCTTTCTTTATTATCGCAAGAACCTCTTTTTCATCTCCAAGAATTTTGCTTAATGTTTTTATACTTTCCTTAAGTTCGTTTTCTTCATCATTAAGTTTCTTCTGTTCCAAAGCCGTAAGGCTTGCGAGCCTCATGTCAAGAATAGCATTAACTTGTTTTGCTGTAAGCTCAAATTTTTTTATTAAATTTTGAGAAGCTTCTGTATGGTTTCCCGCATTCCTGATTGTTTTAATAACATCATCAAGATTTTTTACTGCTTTTAGCAAGCCGAGGACAATTTCAAGCCTTTCTTCTGCTTTTTTCAGCTCAAACTTTGTTCTCTTGGTTATTATGCTCTTTCTGTATCTGACATAATTCTCGATTATTTGCTTTAAGCTTAAAACCTGGGGCTTGCCATTTACAAGTGCAAGCAGATTGATATCAAAGTTGTCCTGAAGCCTTGTGAATTTGTAAAGCCGGTTAATCGTGAATTTGCTGTCTGCGCCTCTTCTTAGTTCTATTACAACTCTTATCCTGCCTTTTGCACTTTCGTCACGAATGTCAGAAACATCTGGAAGCTTTTTTTCCTGCACAAGTTTTGCTATCCGAGTTACAAGCTCTGATTTGTTTACCATGTAAGGAATTTCTGTTATTATAATTTTTTCCTTGCCCCTTTCCTCTTCTATTGTTGTCCTGCCCCTTACTACTACTCTCCCATTGCCTGTCGAATAAATCTGCTTTATGTCGCCCGAAATTGAGCCGCCTGTCGGAAAGTCAGGGCCTGTTACTATTTCAGCAAGTTCTTGAATTGAAATTTCAGGCTTATTAATAAAAGAGGTAATTGCATCACATACTTCTGTCAAATTATGCGGGGGAATATTTGTTGCCATTCCTACTGCTATTCCTGTTGCGCCGTTGATAAGCAAGTTTGGCAATTTTGCAGGCAGGATGCTTGGCTCTTTAAGGCTATTGTCAAAATTCGGCAGGAATTCTACTGTTTCTTTTTCAATATCTTCAAGCAGTTCAGTTGAAATTGGCGCGAGCTTTGCTTCAGAATAACGCATAGCAGCAGGAGGGTCGCCATCAACACTTCCAAAATTTCCCTGCCCTATAATTAAAGGGTATCTTAATGAAAAATCCTGTGCAAGCCTTACAAGCGAGTCATATACAGCAATGTCTCCATGAGGATGAAACTTGCCAAGAACATCTCCTACTATCCTCGCGCATTTCCTTGTTTGCTTGTTTGGCTCAAGGCCCATTTCATGCATTGCAAAAAGAATTCTTCTCTGGACAGGCTTTAATCCATCCTCAACACTTGGCAATGCTCTTGAAACTATTACTGACATAGCATAGTCAATGTAGGCTTTTTCCATTTCTTCTGTTATCTCTGCCCCAATTATTTTTTTGCCGTGATTTTCGACTATATTTTTCTCAAGTTCTTTGAGCTTTTCTTTTTCCAAGTCTTCTTTCAGCTCTTCTGCTTTTTTTTCTTTTTCGTCTTCCGGTTTTTCTGTCATATTAATCCTAACTTCCTTTTTAGCTCCTGCAAGTCTATGCCTGAACTTTCAGTTTCCCTGAAACTGTCAGACTCGTCATGATGTGTTGATATTTCAATCATTTTGCTTGTTCCATCCAAGCTTGCAAATTTGTGCTTTTGTCCGGGCATAATTCTTTGGCTGTCCCCTTTCTGCAAGATTATATCATTTCCTTCAACCTGCAGGTAAACCTTTCCATCCAAAACATAAAATGTCTCATCTTTCTTTTTATGGTAATGGTAACTGCAGACAAATCCCGGGTTTAAAGTCAAAATTTTGCCGCAATATCTCTCAGTATTTGCCAGCCATTCTTCGCTTCCCCATGCCTTTTCAACAAATTTTATTTCTTCCATTTTATGCTTTTCCCTCCCATTCCAACATGAATTGCTTCAAAAATTTCTCAACAAAAGCATATCTCTTCTTCGCAATTTTTTTTGCTTTCTCAGTATAAAATGTATCCGGAGTTATCTTTAGTATTTTAGCATAAAATCCATGAATAGTAGACTCCATTTCATAGCCAAGATGAATCTTCCCCAGAGGTTTGTTAGAGTCATAAATCGGTCGGTTTATCTTTCCACCTGTCGAAAACATTCTTGCTATAGTTATTGCACCTAAAGCATCTAATCTGTCAGCATCCTGTAATATTTGTGCCTCTTTTGTCTCAGCCTTTATTCCCTTGCTATGTCTATGTATCTTAATCGCATAACAAACCCTCTCTATTTTTTCTTTAGGAAAATTTGTTTCTTCTAGTATTTTCTCAGCCATCTCCGAACCATGCTCTGCATGGCACTGAACCTCTTTACAATCCTCCTTCATTCTGGCGATATCATGCAATAAAGCAACAGCCTTCAAAATATCTATATCCACGGCTTGGCCTTTGGCAAGTTTGAGTGATAAATCATAAACTCTTTGTGTATGGTCAAAAGCGTGGCTTCCGCCTTGTTCAAAGTTTGGCTGTATCTTCTCTTTCAGTTCACTAAAAAATTTGTCATTCATTTTATATATCAATAAATGCCTCGTGGGCATGCTCAATTATGAATTTTTTTCTTGGGGCGACTTCCTCTCCCATAAGCGTTGAAAATATCAAGTCTGCTTGTATTGCGTCTTCAACAGTAACTCGCTTGAGGATTCTTGTTCTTGGGTTCATTGTTGTGTCCCAAAGCTGTTCAGGGTTCATTTCTCCAAGCCCTTTGAATCTCTGGACATCTGCATTTTCTCCTACTTTTTTTAAAAGCATTTTAAGCTCATCATCTGAATAAACATAATAATCTTCCTTTTTCCTTATTTTATACAGGGGCGCAACTGCAACATAAATCCTGCCATTTTGAATAAGCTGGGGTATGAAGCGATAAAAGAAAGTAAGCAAAAGGGTTTTAATGTGCTGGCCGTCTACATCTGCATCAGCCATGATTATTATCTTGCCATACCTTAAATTTTCAAGGTTAATGTCCTGGCTTATTCCTGTTCCTATTGCAGTAATAAGGTTTGAAATTTCCTCATTAGAAAGCACTTTTGCAGGCGCGGCTTTTTCCACATTTAATATCTTTCCTTTTAATGGCAAAATAGCCTGATATTCCTTGTTGCGGGCTTGTTTTGCCGAGCCTCCGGCGCTTTCGCCTTCAACAATATACAATTCTGTTTCTTCAAGCTCTTTGCTTGAGCAGTCTGCGAGCTTGCCCGGCAGTCCTCCTAAGCCGAAAGCGCCCTTTCTTCTTACAAGCTCTTTTGCTTTTTTCGCTGCAAGCCTTGCCTTGACTGCTTCAAGAACTTTTGTCACAATTCTTTTTGCTACCGGAGGATTTTCCTCAAAAAACTCTGATAAGAATGAAGTAACAACAGAATCAACCTGCCCTTTTACTTCTGAATTTCCAAGCTTGGTTTTCGTCTGGCCTTCAAACTGGGGCCTTGGAAGCCTTAAGCTGATAACAGCAGTAAGCCCTTCTCTTACGTCATCTCCTGTCAAGGATTCTTCCTTTTCTTTAAGCATATTTTGTTTTCTTGCATAGTCATTTATGACTCTGGTAAGGGCTGTCTTGAAGCCGACTATATGCGTTCCGCCTTCTACTGTATTAATTGTGTTAATAAATCCGAATATGCTCTCATTGTAAGAAGAATTATACTGTATTGCTGCTTCAATAACTGTGTGGTCTGTTTCCTTTTTGAAATAAATTGGCTTGGCGTGCAATGCTTCTTTATTTTTATTCAGCCATTTTACAAATTCTATCAATCCGCCGGAATACTGGAATTTTTCTTTTTTGCCGGCTTTTTCGTCGATTAATTCTATCTCAAGCCCCGCGTTTAAAAATGCAATTTCACGCATTCTTGTTTCAAGAATATGAAAATCAAATTCTGTTGTTGAAAAAATTTCTTTGTCAGGCCAAAAAATAATCTTTGTCCCTGTTTCGTTTTCAGGAACTTTGCCCGTTACTTTTAAGGCAGGATTTGGCTTGCCTGCAAGATAATCTTCTACTTTTATTTCCTGCACATGCACCTTGCCGTCTTTTTTTACTTCTGCCACTACTCTTGTTGATAATGCTGTCACAACTCTCAAGCCAACGCCGTGCAGCCCGCCCGAAACCGCATAAACCTTATTATCAAATTTCCCTCCTACATGAAGCTTTGTCAAGATTATTTCTACTGCCGGCTTTTTGAAAGTAGGATGAATATCAACAGGAATTCCCCTGCCGTTGTCTTCAACAGAAACAGAGTTGTCTTGGTGGATTATTATAATGATCTTATTGCAATAGCCTGCCATGGCTTCATCCACAGAATTATCAACCACTTCATAAACAAGATGGTGCAGCCCTTCCTTGCCTGTACTGCCTATATACATTGCAGGCCTTTGCCTTATATGCTGCAAATCAGACAGGGCTTTAATGTCTTCAGCAGTATATTTTCCTTTTTCAGATGCCATTTTATTTCGCCTCTTGATATATAAACATATAGAAAACGAAAAGTAGCTTTAAAAAGCTTTTTGCGTGTTTATCGACTATAAACAGGATTTTTACAAGATTTTTGGTCTATTTTGAAAAAAGCAATTTTTTGGATTTCCGACGGCAGTTTTTACTTCTTTTTTTCGGGGTTTGCCCATTTTCTCTTTTTTCTACCCCGCAGGGCATTTTTCCTGCATTTGCCCGAGCAGAAATACCTTATTTTCCCGGTTATGCTGTCCACTATAGTCACTCCTAACGGGAATTCATAACTTTGGCTGCAATATGTGCACTTAGGCATAGGTTTTGTAAAATAAGATTATTTTTAAAGTTATCTAAAGATTCTTTTTAAGACATCAAAAATGCTCTTTGTGCACCCTGCTTGTTTTAACTCACAGAAAACAAAGGCATTTTTGGGGCTTCAGAAATCTACTTTTTTCCCTTTAATTTTGCAAGAGCAAGCTTTATTAGCTTTTTGATTTTAGAAGCCTTGCTTTTTTTACTTGCGCTTCTTCCACCCTTTTTAGCATGCATTACTTTTTTTGCTTTTTTCACAACTTTTTTCTTTGCTTTCTTCTTTTTTGCCATTTGAATATTAGGCTGGCAACTGGACTCGGTGAAGAAAGTTCCTTAAACAATTACTGATTCAATCTTTACCTCTCAGCTTATTTTAAAGGTTATCTTCTTCGCCCAACATGGACAAGCTTATTAGATGTAGGTTTCGGATGGCGAGTTATAGTCCAGACGCCATCTACGTGGCCGAACACCCGACAGAGGCTGCTATGGTAGCATCCTTTCCAGGATAACCGAAATGTCCTTGTCAGCGTAATTCTAAGAGTACAGTAAAGATATAAATAGCTTTCCTACTACTCTTAAGTTATATATAAAATTTTGGAGAATTAAGTTATTACTGGGTTTTGATTAATACAGAAAATTATGTATAAGCTCCTTTTGTCACTTTGCTTTTTATTTTTCTTGCTTCAATTTCTACTTCTCTTAACATTAAAACATCATTTAGTTTTACAGGCCCTTTTACATTTCTTCTCATTGTTTTGTCTTTATCTCTTCCTTCAAGAATTTTTACTCTTACTTGTGTTATCTCTCCTCTAAAACCCGTCCTGCCTATAATCTCTTCGATAACTGCGGGTACTGCCTGGCCGACAATTTTTTCAACGCCTTTAAAACCTTCGCTTTTTGTCTCTTTTACCTGTTGTCTTTTATTGCTTCCCATTTTTCTTACTTAGGAAGTTTTACTTCGCCGGGGTTTATAACAGCAACTGCAGAACAAGAAACTCCAATGCCTGCTGCGATTCCTAACTTTTGCTTGCTGTCAACTTGCTCGCATGGAATTTTTTTCTCCTTGCAAAGAATTGGAATATGTTGGATTATCTCTTTTGGATTGACATCGCTTGCTATGATAACAAGCTTTGCTTCCCCTCTTTCTATTGCTTTTGTAACTTCGTTTATCCCTTTCTCTATCTTTCCTGTTTTTCTTGCTTTTTCAATAATATCATATGTCGATGACATTTTAACCCCCGATTGATACTTTAATCTTGAAAATTTTGTTTATAAAGTTTGTGGTGATGTAAAGTTTTCTCCTTCAAGTTTTTTAATTAATTCTTTTTCTTCAAGCATTGTCTCTTTGCCTGTTTTCATATTTCTTAACTTAAAACTCCTTTTTTTCACTTCTTCTTCGCCTATAAAAATTACATAAGGAATTCTTTGGCTGTTGGCGTACTCGAGGGCTTTTGTTGGTTTGCCATACATAATCTTGCAAGCAAGACTTTGGTTTCTTAGTCTTTCTGCAAGCTTCATAGCTTTTTCATCTTGACCGATTGAAAGCACTAAAATTTCTTTTTCTTCTAATTCGACTTTGGCAAGCCCGATGACTCTGTCTAAGCCAAAGCTTATGCCTGTGCTTTGAATTTCATTTACAAGATAACTTCCGCCACCCGAAATTGTTTCTTTCATTCCTGCAGTTTTTATTTCAAAAATATTTCCATTATAATAGCTTAAGCCTCTTGCAAGGCTTGGCTGGAAATTCAAATTAATTCCGTAAGGCTTGCAGTACTCTCTTAATTCTTTAATTTCTCTGAAAGAGTTGTATTTCTCAAAGAATTTTTCTTTTTCTTTGAAAATCTTCAGGATTTTTTCTGCTTTATATTTTTGCAAGTTGCTGGAAACCTGGCTTTCTGGCAGCTTGTCAAGCTTGTCTATCTCTTTTATGACTTCTTGCCTGTCTTTTTCTTTTATTCCTTCTTTCTCAAGGATTTCATTTAGAAGCTTTCTGTTGTTAATGTTGATTGTTATTTGTATGCCTAATTCTTTGAATATTCTGCTGGCGAGTGCAAGTATTTCTGCCTCGTCTTTAATGCTTGAGCCCACAATATCTGCGTCGCATTGCGTAAACTGCCTGAAGCGGTTTGCAGAAACAGGCTCGTCCCTGAAAACTTCACCAATTTGGTATCTTTTGTAAGGCAGTTTTTTGTTTTGGGCAAGCCTTTTAAGCTGGAATGTAAATTCATACCTTAAAGCAATATTCCTGCCGCCTTTGTCTTTAAGCCTGAAAATGTCTGAAATTGCCTCGTCTCCTGCATTTTCGCCTTTCACAAATTCTTCATATTCTATTATTGGAGTTTCTGCTGGCTCGAAGCCGTAAAGCCTGAAAATCCTGATTAAGATTTCCTTGATTTTTTCTTTTTTCTTTGCTTCATTGCCAGATATGTCCTGGAAGCCTTTAACACATTCTTTTATTTCTGACATTTTATTTTCTTCATTTCCCTCTTTTTTGAATGTGATATTTAATTTATCTTCTTTTATATAATTTACTAAAGGGTTGCCTTTAAACCTTAGTTTTTTTCTTATTTCTTCTAGTTGTATTGCTTTTTCTTTGTCATTTGAAAATGTCCTGTATCCACAAAGATAAGTTATAGCTGACAAAAAGCCGTTTTGAGGAATATATTTTCCAGAATTTATAATCTCCTTATCATTTAGATTGCAACACATAGAATTATTTCCAAGTACAGTTTTCCTGAATTTATTGCATTTTGGGCAAATAGCCCTTACAGGAATTTTTGTTTTAGTCAAAATATTATATACTTTATCTTTATTCTTTGATAAAACCTCTTCAAGTTTTATTATCTTTAAATTTGGATAAAAAAATAGGACTAGATTGTTCATTAGTTCTCTAATATTACTAGAATAATTTGCCACTTCTTTTATTTCATCAGGCCATTTTTTACTAATAACAACTGGCTCTTTTTCAGAATTTAATTCTACTTCTTTAGAGTTTATGGGAAATTTTATTTTTTTGCCTTTATAATTTATTGTCCTTTGTGCTCTTGATAAGTCAAAAGGATCAAGTATAGCAATTAACTGCTCCTGAAGAATTCCATTTGCTTTTGCCAGTTCCAACTTTTTATCTTCGATAATCTTTTCAGGAGTTCCACCAATGTCTATTAGCATTTTGACCTCCTGAAATTTAATTTAGAAACTCTAGAAATGAACAAAAGCGGAAGGAGGGAGTCGAACCCTCGTCTCCCGGGGTCTGCAAACAATTTTATTGTTTGCCACAGCCGAGCGTTCTAACCGCTGAACTACAACCGCCATGCTTATGTTTACATTAAATAAGAATGGTATAAAAACGTTTTCAGAAGGGTTTTCAAAAGTTATTTTTAAAGAAATAAATCTGCAGCTAGATAAATCGTTACTTGGCTGGATGAACCAACCTCCATGAATTTAATCTGTCTGCCATGATATGGACAATTTTATAGAGTTTAAAAAGATTATGTTGTAGTTTAATTAATTTTAAATACGCATAAAAGCTATTTGAAAAATGGCAGACGAAAATGATAAAAGAGAAAGTGAAGAGGGGCTTACACTAAGGGTAAAATATGATGAAAAAAGTCTTGCGCCGGCTGTTGTGCAAGATGTAAAAAGCGGCGAGATATTAATGTTGGCTTATGTTAATGAAGAAGCGTTAAGAGAGACTTTAAGGTCTGGCTTTGCTACTTTTTGGAGCAGGTCAAGAAAAAAATTATGGACAAAAGGCAAAACTTCTGGAGATTTGCTCAAAGTTCGAGAAGTACTAGTTGACTGCGATCAAGATGCATTGATTTACAGGGTTGAAAAGCTTGGAAAAGGCGCATGTCATACAAAAGACAGCCAAGGAAATACAAGAAACTCATGTTTTTATAGAAGAATTGGAGAGAATGGACAGGGGTTAGAATTTATTTGATATTATCTCCAAGTAACGTTTATATCATCTGTTCTTTCTTTGGGGTTGACATCTGCCTCGCCTGGCTTTTGGCTTATGCCTGCGTTGAGCATAATTTCTCCGAGAAAGGCTATCATTCCGGCATTATCAACAAGAAACTCGTTTGCAGGGCAGAACATTTTGGCTTGCCTTTCTTTGCACATTATATCTGCCATTTGCTGAAGCCTTTTGTTGCATGCAACTCCTCCGCCGAGGAGAAGTTCCTGCTTGCCTGTGTGAGCCATGGCTCTTTCGCTTGCTTCTATTAACATTGCAAAAGCTGTTTCCTGCAGGCTGTACGACAAGTCTTCTGGTGAATGCTCTTTTTTGTTTATTTTTTGCTGCAGGTTTGTCAACATTCCTGAAAATGCAACATCCATTCCTTTTATTGAATAAGGAATTTCTATGTAATTTTTGCCTTTTTCTGCAAGCTGGCTGATTTTAGGGCCTCCGGGAAATCCAACGCCAAGGCTTCTTGCAAAAGTATCAATGAAATTTCCTATTCCAATATCAAGTGTTTCTCCGAAAATTCTATACTTGCCGGCTTCGTAGGAAATAATCTGGGTATTTGCGCCTGAAGCATATAATAAGACAGGGTCTTTGCAGCCGGTGAGCCTGCCTATTTCTAAATGAGCCACGCAATGGTTTACAGGCACAAGCGGAACTTTTAATTTTTCTGCAAGCACTTTGGCAAAACTTAGTCCTTGAAGAAGGCAGGGTGCAAGCCCTGGGCCGTGAGAGTATGCAACTGCCTTAATTTCTTTCTCGCTGATTTTTGCAAGTTCCAAGGCTTTTTTATACACTTCATCTGCCTTTTCTTTGTGGTGCTTTGCTGCTTCCTGAGGGATTATGCCGCCTTTTTCTGTTGTATAAGTGTCTTTAACATTTGCAAGGACTTTTCCGTCTTTGCAAATTCCTATTCCAAAAGTATGTGCAGTGCTTTCTATTCCGAGTATCATATCTGTTTTATTATAATCTTGTTTTTAAATTCTTTTTGCCTGCTTTTTTAATGGACACTTTTTTATACCCTTCTTTTGATGTTGTAGAAGATAGGGGAATTATTCCAAGAATATACCTTCCTGATAATTATCTTGAGCTTGTAAAAAGATTTTATCAATCAGGAGGCAAGGAAGAATTGAGTAAATATGCGAATGGCCTTGAAAAACTTTTGGAAGCCAGCGGCAAGTTATGGGATGTAAGGCTTAATTGGGATGATGTTCATGGCTTGGCGAACATAAGCGTCGGAACGCAGTCAGGGCTCGACCTGAATACAGATGGAACCCCTCATTTTCAGGAGCATAATCTTGAATGGCTTAATTCTTTTATTGCAGGAGCGATTGCGATGAAATATCTATCAGAATTGCTAAAAGCCGAATAATTCATATATTGATGCAAGACAATTTATAAGATTAACCAAAAATTAATCTCTTCCAAGTACTTTTCCACTTAAACTTCTTATTTCTCTTGGTGGCTGGAAATCTGTTGTGTCTTTTCTGGCATCTTCTATCTGAACTGTTTTAACATCAATCCTCAAATTGTCTTTCAAGCCATTTTTAAGATCCGCGAGATTTTTATCCGAAGTTAAATACCAAAAGTAGAATCTCCCCCTGCTTAAGTCGTCACCTTCTTTATCTCTTCTTATTTCTCCGCTGTATCTTAGTTTAAGCCTTAGAAATAAAGTTGCTTCATCTATTATTCTATCAAGCCATGTTCTTTCTTTTGGCGCATAAAATTCAATATAATATGAGTTCATCAGAACTCCCAATTTGGTCTGCTTATAAATCTTATGTTGTATAAAATTATACTCTGCCCTGTTTAAACAGCACCTTCTAAGCCGAGCCTTTTTATAAGTTCGGCATTTCTTGGAGGCACTTCCAAGCCTGTTGTAATCCTTTCAGAAGACTCTTCCTCGAAATGTATAACTCTCAGCCCTGGAAACATGCTCTCTAAGGCTTTAATGCTCAGGCTCTCGTAGGATTCGAGCACTGCCCTTTTTGTATATTTCAAAATCTTTTGCGAATCCTTTTCTTCTACAAAACTGCTGCTTCTGGCGCCGTATATTAAAAGCATATCAAAATAATTGTCTAAAGCATTTGCGCCCTCTTTTAATCTGATTTCAATATAATACCTGTGCATAAGTTTAAGTTTGAAACTTAATTTATAAACCTTTTTTAATTTCAGAAAAATAAACTACTGCCTTTAGGCAGTAGACAATTGCTTTGCAATTGTCAGATTTTTCTGAGATCCAAAAGTCCCGAACAAACCTTGGCTTTTAAGCCGAGGTGCACACAAGGACTTTTTGATTACGAAATTTATCGTAGATACTGAGAAAATTGCGGATTAATTTACAACGCTTAAATCATGCACATAAAAGCGTCCATCTTTAAGCCAAGAAAATTCAACAGATACCGGATCAGAAATTGCACCAATATCTGACCAGTCTAGGGTTCTTTCTACATTCCTTAATTCTAACAAATCGCTTGGGGCGAGAACCTCGCTTCCGTATCTTTTAGGGTGCATCATGCCGGGATTGAACAATATTTGCTGTTCTGGAGACCTGGATCCTCTGTAAAAAGCACTTAATTCTCTAGGTTCTCCTCTTGCGGCTTCTACTACAACTTTATCCCCTTCAATAAGCATAATCCCTCCCCGAACCATCTCTTGAACAGGATGACAAAAAACAAAATACCTGCCTATTTCTCTTTGAAGTTCAATGACCTTTCTTATCAATTCTTCTTTTCCACGAGCAACATCCCAAGGCAACCACCTTTCTGTGCGACTATCTTTTTTAGGAAGTTCGCCGCATCTTAAGACCCAACCGGGTTCATAGTCAAAATAGAAAGAGTCTACTTCAGCCCTTAATGCTCTTTCATCGTGGGTGGTTATAATATGCGGAAAAATAGTAGGAAGCCCTAAACCTTGCAAGAAGTATATGCTCGCTAATTTATTCATAAAACTACTACTTGTTCTTATTTAAAAATAATTGTGTAATCAAAAATATACAATCAATATAATAAATAAAAAGAAAAAGAAAAAAATTAGAATAAAAATTTACTTCTTTTTCCTTCTTCCGCCTCTAGCCATTTTTGCTTCACATACGTTACCTTTTCCGTCAACATAGTACAAATATCCTGGCTTTCTTTTTATGGCCCCTTTTACAAGAACTTTTCCCATTTTTACCTCCTTTTAACTTTTTTATCTATGAAATTTACGACGAGGAAGTTTATAAATCTTTTCTTAACCCTTTTGTCGTCGAAAAATAGTGACTATATAAAATACCTGGTTATATTTTCATAGCTTTTATTGAGGGGAATTTCAACCAGGCAGTCGAATTCCGAGCCGGGTTTTATTAAAAATCTTGTTGTTTTGACAAACTCATAGTCTATTACCTGCTTATTCTTCAGCCAAATTGCAAGAAATTCCGGGCAAAAGAGAGAATGGATTGCCATTTTTACAGGCTTTTTGAACTTAAACCGCAGGGCGGAGGCATTTTCCTGCCGAGAAAACATCAATCCGATTGCTTTCATAATGCCTTTGCATTCTTTGGCTTTAATTTCAAGAATTTTGTTTTTAAGCTTGAGTTTCATCAAAAAAATTTGTTTGAGTTTAATGTTTTATCCTTATAATACCTGTAAAGTTTGTCTATGTTTCTGTCGGTGACAAAGTCATGATGCCTGAAGCCTCCACCGAAAGCTTTGGGTATATGCATAAGCTCGTGAATTATTACTTTGACTTGTTCTTCTTCTGGCATTTTGTCAAACCGTTCTGAAAGAAACTCGAGAACATAAAATGCGGGCCTTTTCAAGCCGAGTTGCATTACCTTATTTAGGCCATGGCATCTTGCTATGACCCTGCTTGTGCTGGTGCCTTTGCTTCGAAAGCATTCAAAACTTTCTGGCTTGATATACTCTAGACAAAGTTTATTTACTATGTCAAGTGCTTTTTGCTTTAAATCAAAAGCGGGTTCGTATTTCATTTTTCCTCTTTTATTTCTATGATTTTATTTCTTGAAGATTTACCTCTCAATATTCTTACACTGCTTGCAGGCTTATTAAAATGTTTCGCCAACAAATTAATAAGTTCGATATTTGCCTTATTAGCTTCGGGACTTTCCTTAAGCATTACATGAAGAATGCCTTCTTTTTCTGAAATTCCCTGCTTGTTAGAGTTTGGCTTTGCCTTTATTTTGAGAATCATTAAACACATAATAAAAGATAGTATAAAAATTATGTCTTTTTCTTGGCACTTTCTGCATATATTCCTGATGTCAGAAATAAGGTCCAAACCGCGCCTGTCAGGAATACTTCTTATTCCTGAGCACTCTCAGAAACTGAAAGTTTCTGAAGCTTCAGGGCGCTTTATTTCTGAGCCAAAGAAAACCTCCAAGGTTTTCTGGGCCCGGAAACTGAAAGTTTCCTTGGCATGTCAAAAATTTATAATTTTTGAGCACTCTCAAAATCTCACGACTTCAGAATTCTCCTGAATTCTGATAGCCTTCAGAAACTCATAGTTTCTGAGGTTTTGAAGTCCAAAACCAAGAAAATCCTTATGAGTTTGGATTTTCTGGTCCAGAAAAACTCTAAAAGTTTTTCTTGGAGTCCCGAACAAACCT
>Ga0315289_10004291_pt1 | contig 21283 bp, 18 predicted proteins | sample YL17G11_40_MG_FD_203452 | JGI IMG/M metagenome (GOLD analysis project Ga0315289, IMG submission 203452) | Sediment microbial communities from Yellowstone Lake, YNP, Wyoming, USA - YL17G11_40 | ecosystem: Environmental > Aquatic > Freshwater > Lake > Sediment | place: USA: Wyoming | collected... | reverse complement strand
TTCCCCTCTATGGTTATTATTTTCTCTCCTGCAAAGAAGGTTTCTCCTTCATAGTTCCGCCAGACGCGAGCAAGATAGGTACCAGGGGGAAGATCAGTTACAGTGGCTTCGAGATTGAAATTACAGGCGCAGTCTGCTTGTAAGGATGAAGTGTCATCCTCGAAGAAATCCAGAGTATCTCCATGCGCTTCCAGTGAGATAACCACAACTGCGGCACAGTTGAAAAAAGCATCAAAATGATGCATTATCAAAGTATCCGTTCTGGTTTCAAAATAGAGAGATTCTCCGAATAGGACTTTCTCGGTAGTAAATTTTTCCAGACAACTGCTCTGAGTATAATCGATCAAATAAAAAGATGGGATTATAGCTTCTCCTCCTCCCACATAGTTACCCTGTGAATTGTAAACTGAAATGGTGTATGTGCCAGATGGTAAATCGTAAATATTAGTAACCAGATCGAAATAACACATACACTTACAGGGTTCTCCGGTTTCTTTTTCATAGACCTTTATATCAGAGCTTTCTATCAAGACCTCTGGTTTAATAGTGAAACAGCAGTTGTAATAAGCATCCTGGTGGGTTATTTTAAGGTCGTTACCGGTTATCTGAATTATGATGCTATCCGGTGAAAAAGATTTCTGCCTATTTTCACTTTTACATTCGCTCTGCTGAGAAGTAAAGCCAGATGGCACGGTAGCTATTCCACCCCCCATATACAGTCCAATAGAATTATAGACTGATATGGTAAAGACCCCACTGGATAGATTCTGGATTAAGGTCTGGAGATCAAAATTACATAAACAGTCGCAGATCTCATTGCTTGCTTTCTCATAGAGGTCGATCTGGTATCCATTTTGTACTATCTCTGTTGTTATAATAGCACAGCAGTTATAAAAAGCATCTTTATGGGTTACCAAGATGTTGTTGCCTATAACCTGAATCAGAATAGAATCTGGAGAAGTTGGAGCTAAGCCAGTTCCATTTATTGAGCGTTTTTCGGAAAGACATTCACTCTGCAGGTTAAGGACTTTACGGGTGCAAGGGGAGGGACCAGATTTGAAAAGATAGTTTATTAGCCAGACTATATCGGATAGGCTGATTTTTCGGTCCAGGTTACAATCACCAATCCAGGAGGGATTAGGTGGATTCCCGGATTTTAGAAGATAGTTAATCAGGTAAATTATATCTGAAATTCCCAAGAGACTGTCTCCATTCATATCTCCGCAGGAATAGCTTAGAGGTGGAAGCTCTTGTATGCTTTGTGATATTAAAGGATTACAACTACATAATTCGTCCCTTATACCCGAGATCTCAATATGTTTATTCTGATAAAGATAAAGGTCAAATAAATCCAGTTGGACCTGGGTTTCAGCATAACCTGAATCCGGGATTAACCTGGCAGGAACCTGACAGCCACAGGTAATTCCTTGTGGATGATAAACTAAAACCCCTTTTTGAGTCTCCAGGGACAGTTCGACAAGCTCACTGTCCTGAGCGAAGCCGAAGGATAAGGCTGAAGAGGAGAGAAATAATAAGATCAATGAACCAAATAAAAAGTTTTTGTAAGACATAAATTCCTCCACCGATAAAGATTAGATTTTATTTTTCCTGATATGATTCTAACTCCTTATAAGTATTTTGTCAAGAAAAATCTGCAGATTAACAATACTTTATAGGTAGATTATATCCAAATACTTCACAAAAGTTATCGTTATTCTTAATTGATGTCCTTAGCAATATAATCTGGAATATGTATTGCGCCACTTTAAGGGTCGCATAACAAAATAAGGCAATTAATGAATAACATATATGTTTACTAAATTATCAGGGAGATATACTGTTTCGTTCGTAGAAAATGAATTTTTTACAAACAAAAGCCGACAAAAAGGTTGAAAACTTATAATTCTTATCTTATATTAATTAAAGTCGAGCTTAAAAGTAATCTTAGAGCAAACATAAGATGGCAAAGGTATGAACCTAGAAAAGAAAAACGAGTGTACGCCAGGAAAGGGTTCTGCTGGATTAGATAGACACTTTTCTTCATTGTTTTTTAAACTGGCAGTCTTCTTCGGGATTATCATTTTAGCTTTCGTTTATGTTTTTTATACTCAATATGTCATTAGCCGCCTGAAAGAAGACTCAAGGAGAGTTGTTTCAGCCTACGCCAGACTCTGGAGTCTGGTAGCCTCTGAATCTACTACTGGTGCAGAAATAGATTTAATTTTCGATGAGATTATTAAGAAGAGTAATTTCCCCATAATCGTAACCTCACCGGGGGGAGAACCTCAAGCCTGGAGGGGAGTAGAAATCCCCTGGGATGACACAACTCAGGAAGCTAAGCTTAAACTTAAAAAATTGGTCAGCAAGATGGATAAAGAAAAAAAGCCGATACCCATCTATTATGGTGATGAGAAAAAAATTATTAATTACCTGTATTACGGTGATTCTGAATTGATCTCCCAGCTCAGGATTATGCCTTTTTTAGAGATGGGGCTTTTACTGATTGTCATCTGGGTTGGTTTTGTGAGTTTCAGAAATATACAACGGAGTGAGAAAAGGTCCATCTGGATCGGGATGGCAAAAGAAACTGCTCATCAATTAGGGACACCTATCTCATCCCTTTTAGGCTGGGCAGAGCTTTTGAAATCCCGTTCAGAAAAGTCCCAAAATGGATCCGTAGGAAAAGATGATTATCTTGAAAAAATGGTGATAGATATAAAAAGATTGGAAAAAGTCGCTTGCAGGTTTAGCCAGATAGGTTCTCTACCGGAATTAAAAGAAACGGAATTGAACGAGCTGGTCTCAGAAGTGGTGAATTATTTTAAAGAAAGAGTTCCTGAAGGTGTAGAGATAAAAGAGAATTTAGGCGAATCGATCAAGTTAGAGATAAATCCGGAGCTTTTAAGCTGGGTGATAGAGAATCTTCTGAAAAATTCAGTAGAAGCAGTCGAGTCACAAAAGGGAAAGATAGAGATTTCGACGGGTGTAGATAAAAGCAGAAAAAACGTATATATTCTGGTGACGGATAACGGAAGAGGGATTTTAGCAAAAGAACAGAAAAAGATTTTCTCTCCAGGATACACCACTAAGAAAAGAGGCTGGGGCTTGGGCTTGTCCTTAACTAAAAGGATTGTGGAGGAGTATCATCGAGGGAAGATAACTTTAGTGGAAAGCATCCCTAACCAGAAAACGACTTTTTCAGTTAGTTTACCTTTGAGGTCAAAAAGGGGTTGAAAAAAAGCGTAGAATAGATGCAGATAGAACCGTAAAAGAACTTTGAGAAACTCAAACTTGCAGGGATGGTCCGCCCGTGGTGGACTGCCTATCCGCCGAAGGCGGATTAATCTCTTAATCTCTCGTAGGGCGGGCACCCTTGCCCGCCGAATTACTTCACCTTTTCAGGGTTCTCACAATTAAAAAATTTATGAGGTTCAAATGAAGGAAGAGATAAAAAGCATACTCTGGGTGGATGATGAGATAGATAAGCTGAAATCCCATATAATTTTCTTAGAGGAGAGGGGATATAAGGTAACCCCAGTCAGTAATGGTGATGATGCGGTATCTTTAATCGGGAAGAAAAATTTCGATCTGGTTCTTTTAGATGAGATGATGCCGGGTAAAGATGGGCTGACTACCTTAGAGGAGATAAAGGAAAAAAATCCTCATCTGCCGGTGATTATGGTGACTAAAAGCGAAGAGGAAAATTTAATGGATCAGGCTATCGGGCAGAAGATCGATGATTATCTGACCAAGCCAGTTAATCCCACCCAGGTTTTGTCTGCAACTAAAAGAATTTTAGAGAAAAAAAGGATCAGGGAAGAGCATCTTTCTAAACAATACGTAACAGATTTCAACCAGATCCGCACAACCCTTTCAGGTCCTCTAACCTGGAGAGAGTGGATAGAGGTCCACCGGGTTCTTTCAGAATGGGATCTGGAGATGGAGGATTTTAAAGATTTAGGATTAACCGAGACCCACCTAACCCAGAAAAGAGAATGTAACTTAGAATTCGGCAGGTTCATTGAAAAAAGTTATTCAGCCTGGGTAGAGAAAAAAGATTCACCTCCATTATCCGTGGATATAGTTCCAAAATACCTGTATCCACTTCTACTGGAGAAGAAGCCGGTTTTCTTCATAGTGGTCGATTGTATGAGGCTGGACCAATACCTTTTTATTGAGCCGATTTTGAATGAATATTTCAATCTGAAAAGGGAATATTACTATTCTATACTTCCTACTGCAACCCCTTATTCCAGAAATGCTCTTTTCTCCGGTCTTTTTCCAGGTGAGGTAGCACGGCTCTATCCGGAATTGTGGAAAGCAGGCACAGAAGATGAGTCCAGTCGGAATAGATATGAGAGACAGTTATTAGATGCTCAATTACAAAGATTAAAGTTGAGTTTCAAGATAGAGCCTAAATATGTTAAGGTGCTGGATATTGCTGAGGGTGACAATTTAGCGAAGAAGATATCCTCTTATAAAAATAGTTCGCTTCTCTCCATAGTTTACAATTTTTTAGACATCTTATCCCATGGAAGGTCTGAATCGGAAATCCTTCTTGAGATTGCGCCAGACGAGGCAGCTTTTCGTTCTCTTATGAAGTCCTGGTTTTTGCATTCCTCTCTTTTCGAAATTTTGAAATATCTATCCAGACAGGACTGCTCTATCCTTTTGACCACTGATCACGGGAGCGTTTTAGGAACCAGAGGAACGGTGGCTCATGGGAAAAAAGATACCTCTACCAATCTTAGATACAAATACGGAGATAACATAAACTGCGACCCCAAAAATGCTCTATTGATTAAAGAACCTAAAAGATATAAGCTTCCAACTTACACCATGAGCACTACCTATATTATTGCTAAAGAGGATTACTATTTCGTCTATCCTACACGGCAGAGTGAGTATGAAAAGCAGTATAAAAACAGCTTTCAACATGGAGGTATCTCCTTAGAGGAGATGATACTGCCTGTATCAATTCTTCGCCCGAAAATATAATATAAATACCAATCTGGATTCACAGGATTTGTTTAGAGATAAGATCGTAACCTCTTCCCCGGAGGAGACTAAAAAGTTAGGAGAGAGTTTAGCTCAAGGTTTTTCTCCTGGCCTGGTAGTGGCACTATTCGGTCCATTGGGCAGTGGTAAGACCTGCCTTACTCAGGGTATTTGCTCTGGTCTGGGAGTAAAAGACTTTGTGGTAAGCCCCAGTTTTGTTTTAATTAATGAATATGAAGGTAAGTTTAAGGTTTATCATCTCGATCTTTTTCGTTTGGAAAAATTATCTGAGATCATTAATTTAGGGTATGAGGAATATTTTTACGGGGATGGGATTTGTATCATCGAATGGGCGGAAAAAGCAGTTGAGCTTTTGCCGGATAAAAGGATGGAGATACATCTTAAGATTTTATCAGAAAAGAAAAGAGAGATAAGGATAGAGGAGTTTTGAGTGGTAGAGCAGACATTCCTGTCTGTTCATTATGGGAATTCAGGTCGCGTAGCAGAGGTTTTAGACCTCTGCAGAAGATTATCTCGGAGAATCAAGAGGAAATAAGAGTGGAGGAGTTTTGAAAGAGCCTCAGGCGGATTAAACCTCATCGTTAAGCCCTGAAGGCTCAGCTACGCGTTACAAAAATGATGGAAGGCTGAAGTCTCAAGACCCGGGTGGCCTTCCGCTACATTTTTAAAAATAGAATCTTATGAAAATCTTGGGGATCGATACTGCAACTCCGATTCTAGCTTTGGGGATTGTGGATGAGGAGAAAGTTTTATCCGAGATCAGGTTCAATGCGGGACAAACTCATGCTCAAATTCTTTTACCTAACATTGAAAAGATATTGAAAGATTCTTCTCTGCAATTAGAGGATTTGGATGGGATCGCTCTGTCGATTGGTCCGGGCTCTTTTACGGGCTTGAGGATTGGACTGGCTACTGCTAAAGGGCTATGCTTTGCTTCAGGAAAACCTTTGCTGACTGTGCCCACTTTAGATGGTTTAGTCTATTTTAACCGATCTTTGCCATATCCTCTGGTGCCGGTTTTGGATGCGAAAAAGAATGAAGTTTATTCAGCAGTTTATAATAACAGAGAAGGCGTACTGGAAAGAATCTCCGATTACTGGGTTTTAAGTGTTGAAAAACTTGTTGCTAAAATTCCTGAGGAGGTTATATTTTTAGGTTTGGGCTTGGAGGTTTTCCAGGATAGACTGAAAGAGCTTTGTGGAGAAAAAGCCCATTTCCTTGCAGGAGAAAGGAATTTGCCCAGCGGTAGCTCAATCGCTTTCCTGGGTCTGGAGAAGTTTAGACGCTCGGAGTTTGAGGACTTAGAGAAGGCAAAGCCTTTATATTTGAGAAGCTCTGAAGCAGAATTAAAATTCAAAAATGTCTGAACAATTCAAAGATTTAACAATCGAGAGAATGAGAGAGGATGACTTAGCTGAGGTCTTAAGGATAGAGAAGGAAAGCTTCTCTGATCCCTGGACAAGGGAATGTTTTCTTGAAGACCTGTATAAAGATTTTACCTGTCCGGCAGTGGCAAAGATAGCTGAAAAGCTGGTTGGCTATATCTGCGTGTGGAAAATCGTGGATGAATTACAGATCGCCAATCTAGCAGTGGATAGTTTATATAGAAAGAGAGGGATTGCTCATCAACTTCTGCAATGGGTTATCGAGTATGCGCTCAATAAGAATTGTAGAACCATTACCCTGGATGTAAGGGTATCGAATTTAGTCGCTTCAGAGTTTTACCGGAAATTTGGTTTTGAGGAGGTAGGCCGAAGAAAAAATTATTATCGTTACCCGGTTGAGGATGCTATTATAATGGGAAAAAAACTTTAAGGAAAAAATTTTATGGAATGGTTCAAAAAGGGTAAAGAGGGTTTAGTTCCACAGCAGAAAAAGGAGATTCCAGATGGGTTGTGGACTAAATGTGAAAGCTGTGGAGAGATTATATATGTTAAAGAGTTAGAGAAGAACCTCTGGGTCTGCCACAGATGCAATTTTCATTTCAGGATAAAGTCTCGAGATTATATTGAGCTTCTATTAGATGAAGGGAGATTAGAAGAGTACGACAGGGAATTAATCTCCGGCGATCCGCTCAGGTTTAAGGATTCCAAAAAGTATCCGGACAGGATCAGAGATTCCCGTAAAAAGACCGGTCTCAATGATGCAGTGATTGCGGGCATAGGTAAAATTGAAGGTAAAGAGGTTAGTTTCGGGGTGATGGAGTTTGGTTTTATTGGTGGAAGTATGGGCTCAGTAGTTGGGGAGAAGATTACCAGGGCTATAGAAAGGTCCCTGGAGAGAAAGATGCCCCTGGTGATTGTCTCCTGTTCAGGTGGTGCCAGGATGCAGGAGGGGATACTATCTTTGATGCAGATGGCTAAGACCAGTGCCTTGCTTGCCAGGCTTTACGATGAGAATATGCCCTTTATCTCAGTTTTGACCAATCCTACCACGGCCGGTGTTATGGCAAGCTATGCCTCCCTGGGGGATGTTATAATTGCTGAACCCAAGGCACTTTTAGGGTTTGCTGGTCCCAGGGTGATTCAACAGACAATAGGGCAGGAACTTCCACCAGGTTTCCAGAGCTCAGAGTTTTTCTTAGAACACGGCTTTTTGGATAAGATCGTGGAAAGAAAAGACCTGAAAAGAACCATTTCTCTTTTATTAGAATATTTTTCTTCCCCGGATAAGAAAAGCTAATTTTAAGCGGGTTATTTTTTTTTCTAATAGATTTAAAGATGAATTATCAACAAGCTGTAGATTTTCTGTTCAGTTTAGAGAAGTTTGGTATTAAATTAGGTCTGGAAAATACCTTAGCTTTAATGCACAGGTTTGGCAATCCCCATCTAAAATTTTCTTCACTGCATATAGCTGGCACTAATGGTAAAGGGTCCTGCTGTGCTATGCTTCATTCGATCTTGAATCGAGCAGGGGATATAACCGGGCTTTATACTTCCCCTCATCTTTTAGATTTCAGGGAAAGAATTAGAGTGGGCGATTCCCTCATAGAAAAGGGTTTTTTAGCAGATTTTGTCTCAGAGTTAAAGGAGGAGATTTTAGTAAATAAATATACTTTTTTTGAAGTCACGACTGCCTTAGCCTTTTTATATTTTGCCTGTAAAAAAATCGAAGTGGCTGTGGTGGAGACTGGTTTAGGCGGTAGATTAGATTCTACTAACATCCTCAAACCAGAGGTTGCCATAATCACCAATATCGGGTTAGAGCATACTGACAGATTAGGCAGGACTCTGGAGAAGATTGCCGGGGAGAAGGGTGGGATCATCAAAAAAAATGTAACGACTGTAACTTCAATTGAGAGAGAAAAACCTTTTAAGGTAATCGAAGCTTTATGCCGAAAGAAAAAATCAGAGCTGATTTCGGTTTTCAGAGATTCCAGATGGGAGATTATAAGAAATTCTATTGAAGGAATCGAGTTCGATCTTCATACTAAAAAAGATAGCTACCTGGGGATCAAGCTCAATTTAGCCGGGGAACACCAGATTAAAAATGCCGCCTGTGCAATTTTAGCTCTGGAAAGGCTCGACCCTGAAAAATTTAAAGTTGACAAGTCTGCGATTAAAACCGGACTGGCAGATGTTAAATGGAGAGGCAGGTTAGAAGTATATAGAAGAAAACCTCTGGTTATCTTAGATGTGGCTCATAATCCAGATGGGATAAAAATCTTAGTTGAAACCTTGAAAAAAACTTTTCCGGATAAAAAGATAGATTTCATCTTTGGAGTAATGGAGGATAAGGATTATAAAAAGATACTTCAGATTATATCCAGGGTTGCTAATGAATTAATCTTAACCCAATTGCAATATAGCAGATCAGCAAAGCTGCAGTCAATGGTGAAGACAGCTCAAGAGCTCGGACTAAGATTCAGAGCTATCCCTGACATTAAAAAAGCCTATGAGCTTGCCTTGAATAGTATAGGAAAAGAGGAGATTCTGTGTATAACCGGGTCTCACTTTACAGTGAGTGAATTCCTGTTAAAACAAAAGATAAAATCTTAAATTTTTAAGGAAGAAAGATTTAATGATTAAGACATAGATGTAGCAGAGGTCTTAAGACCCCCATAGAGATCGTAGGGGTTCAATCCGCCTTAGGCGGATGAACCCCTACAAAAGATTAGAAAATTTGGATTGACAAATCGTATAGATAGTTAATAACTTAATTCAGATTTCAGGAGGCTGGATGATTTTAAGTATGACCGGTTATGGGAAAGCAGAAGCCATTGGACCTGAGTTTAAGGTGATGGTGGAGATAAGCTCAGTTAATAATCGCTTCTGCGAGATACAGTTTCGACTACCCAAGTTCCTTTCCTCTTTAGAGTCAAAATTAAAGGAAAAAATTTTAGGGAAGATAACCCGGGGTAAAATCACCTATGGTTTGACCTGGGAAGAGAATCTACCTTTATCTTCTTATGTGAAATTAAACGAGGAAGCGGCTGAGGTTTACTATATTATTTTCAAACAGCTAAAGGAAAAATATAACTTATCTGGAGAATTAAAGGTTAAGGATTTTGTTAATCTTCCAGATTTAATCAAGATGGAGAAAGAGGAATACGATCTGGAGAAAGCCTGGGGAGTGATCTCCGAAGTCACAGAGAAAGCCTTATCTGAGCTTAACTCGATGAGAAGTGCAGAGGGATTAAGCTTAAGCACTGATCTTAGGAATAGAGTAAAAAGTTTAGATGAAGCTCTGAAAAAGATTGAAAAACTTGCCAGCCAGAATGTGGAAAGCTACAGAATGAGATTACAGAGCAGGATATCGGAACTTATAGGAGAAATGAATTTAGATGAACAGCGCTTAGCTCAGGAAGTGGCTTTATTAGCTGAGAGGTCTGATGTGACCGAAGAATGTATTAGGTTTAAAAGTCATAATCAGCAGTTCCTGAGCGCACTGGAAGAAGAGGCTCCAGTTGGGAAAAGGTTGACATTTCTTTTGCAGGAAATGAATCGTGAGGCTAATACCATAGGTTCTAAAGCCTTAAGTGCGCCCATTTCTCAGTTGGTTATCTTTTTGAAAGAGGAAATCGAAAAAATCAGAGAGCAGGTGCAGAACATAGAATGAACTACCCTTTTATCTCCATAGGTCTGGGGAACCTGGTCTCTTTAGAGAAGATAGTAAACATACTCCCTTGTGGCTCCTCGCCTTCAAGAAGGCTGAGGGAAGAAGCTCGCAAACAGGGGAATTAGTTGATGCGACCGAAGGAAGAAAAACCCGGTCTTTAATCATCACGGTAAGTGGTCATTTAATTCTTTCTGTACTTGCACCTTCTACCCTAGCTCAAAAATTAGGTTTGAAACTTAAAAAAACTGAAGAGCAGAACGATGAGAAAAGATAGAAAACCTCTATTAGTGGTTTTATCTTCTCCCTCTGGTGGTGGGAAAACGGTTATAGCAAACCTGTTACTCAGAAGACATCCTGAATATTCTCGCTCGATCTCAATTACCACCAGAGAAAAAAGAAAAGAGGAAAAGGAAGAGGTTGATTATTATTTTGTTGACCAGAAAGATTTTCAGAAAAAGATAAATCGAGATGAGTTTGTGGAATGGGCTAAGGTTTTTGGAGATTATTACGGAACTCCTAAAAAAAATATCCTAAAAGCCGATGGTAAGATTAAAGTATTATTATTGATCTTAGATGTTCAAGGGGGATTGACCATCAAACGAAGATATCCAGAAAGCGTATTGATATTCATTTTACCACCTTCTCTTTCTGAACTTAAAAAAAGGCTGGTCAATCGAAGAACTGATAGCCCGGAAGTGATTAAAAAAAGATTGCACACCGCTTTAAAGGAAATAGGCTTTTGCAAGAGGTATGACTACCTTGTAGTCAATAAGGATTTAAAAGAAACGATTGAACTAATAGAAAAGATTGTAGTTGCAGAAAAACATAAAGTTACCAGGATACCCATAATATTTTAGATATAAATATTAAAGCTGGAGGTAGTTGAATGCTGGATTTCTCATTGGATAATTTGAAAAATTCCGAACTGAATAGATTCGTGGCAGTTATTATTGCAGCAAAACAAGCCCGAAAGATTAACCAGTTATTTTTAAGCGAAAGGGAAAAAGAAGAAAAAGAAGGGAAAAAGCTCATACCTGCAGTTGAAGCGCTAAAATCTCTATCCAAAGGGGAAATTGAATTTCAATATCCCGAGTTTAAAATTCGAAAGCCAAGATAGGTTAATAAATTATATGGAGAAAAATTTAGTCATAGTTGAATCGCCAGCCAAGACCAAAACCCTGAAAAAGTTTTTAGGTAAGGAATACCATTTAGAAGCTTCCTTAGGGCACGTTAAGGACCTTCCCAGAAAAAACTTGGGTGTGAAAATCGAAGAGGATTTTAAGCCTGAATATTTGATTATCCCTGGCAAGAAAAAAGTGATTGAGAGATTAAAAAAGGAAGCCAAGAAATCCAAAAAAGTATATCTGGCTCCTGATCCGGATCGGGAAGGTGAAGCTATAGCCTGGCATATAGCAGAGGAGATCAAAAGAGATAATCCTAATATTTTCAGGGTAACTTTTAATGAGATAACCAGAGAGGCGGTGTTAAAGGGAATATCTAATGCTGGCTCAATCGATATGAACAAGGTGAATGCTCAACAGGCTCGCAGAATTCTTGATCGCCTGGTGGGGTATAAGGTCAGCCCCTTTTTATGGAAAACGGTTTATCGAGGGTTGTCTGCAGGGAGAGTTCAATCAGTGGCTTTGAGGATTATCTGCGAGAGGGAAGAGGGGATAGAAAAATTTGTTCCTCAGGAATACTGGAGCATAACCGGATTGTTCGAGACCGAAAAGAAAGAGTTTTTCTCCGCGAATCTGGTTAAGATAAAAGGTGAAGATTTCAGAATTGAAAACCAAACCCAAGCTGAAAAAATTCTCAAGGATATAGAACAGAAAAAGTTTGAAGTTTCTTCAATTAAAATTGAGAAGAGAGTCAGGAATCCTTATCCACCTTTTATCACCTCTACCTTAGAGCAGGATTCAGCTAAAAGACTTTATTTTTCTCCACGGAAAACCATGCTTTTAGCTCAGCAGTTGTACGAGGGGATAGATTTAGGTGAAAAAGGCTCAGTTGGACTTATCACCTATATGCGCACAGATTCGGTTCGTATCTCTGATTCTGCAAAGAAAGCAGCTTATGATTTTATAAAGGAAAATTTTGGCTCAGATTATCTTCCAGATAAACCCAGAGAATACAAATCCAGAAAAACTGCTCAGGAAGCACATGAAGCTATTCGTCCTACTTATTTAGAATATACGCCTGAGGGGATAAAAAAATATTTAAGCAAAGATCAATTTAAACTTTACCAGTTAATTTACAATCGCTTCTTAGCCTCGCAGATGAGAGAGGCGCTCTATGATACTACCACAGTTGAAATCGAGGGTGATAGCTATACCTTCAGAGCAACTTCAGCGGATTTGAGATTTGATGGCTTCTTAAAAGTTTATCAGGTGATCAAAGAGGATAATGAGGAGGAGGAGAAGGGGGGTAAACTTCCGATTCTGAATAAAGGTAACAGGTTAAACCTTTTAAAACTTGAACCGCAACAGCATTTCACCGAGCCAAAGCCTCGCTTTTCCGAAGCTTCTCTTATAAAAGAATTAGAGGCTAACGGGATCGGCAGACCCTCAACCTATGCCCAGATCTTAGGAACGATTGAAGATAGAAAATATGTAATAAAAGAGAAGAAGAAACTTTTCCCCACCGAGTTGGGGAAGACGGTTAATCGGATTTTAGTTGAGAATTTTCCTGAGCTATTTGAAGTTGGTTTCACCGCGGAGATGGAGGAGGAATTAGACCGGATTGAGGAGGGTAAGGATAACTGGGTGGAGGTTTTAAAGGACTTTTACACCCCATTTAAGTCTATCTTAGAGGAGGCGGAGAAAAAAAAGAAGGAGATCAAAAGTACAATTCAGGAAAAGACTGAGGAGCTTTGTGAGAAGTGTGGAAGCCCAATGATGATAAGGTGGGGAAGGCACGGAAGATTTTTAGCCTGTTCAGCTTATCCAAAATGCAAAAATACCAAGCCACTGAATGATGAAAAGAATCATTTAACTGAGGAAAAATGTGAGCTTTGTGGCTCTTCTATGGTTGTAAAAAACGGAAGATATGGTAAGTTTTTAGCCTGCGCTAAATATCCTGAATGTAGGAATACCAAACCCTACTCTTTAGGAATTACCTGCCCGAAAGAAGGGTGTGGGGGATTTATTGTGGAGAAAAAGAGCAGAAGGGGTAAAATCTTTTTTGGCTGTTCAAATTATCCGGCTTGTAAATTTGCCACCTGGGACAAACCTGTCAAGGAAAGCTGTCCACAATGCGGGGCGAATTTTCTGGTCTTTAAAGAAAGCAAATCCAAGGGGGAATATCTTTTATGCCTGAAGTGTAAATATGAAAAAAGCCAGTCCGAGGAAAAGATAGAGGTAAAAGGATAGGGTTTGATTTTTATGAAGGAACTGAAAGATTATATGGATGAATATTTAACTTATATGCGCGCGGAGAAAAATTTCTCCCCACATACCGTTCTCGCCTATAAAAAAGATCTTTTATCCTTTTTGGATTTTCTTCAATCTGAGCTGAAGGTAAAGATTACACCAGATTTCATACACAGGAATAATATCAAAAATTTCTTGATCCATTTAAGTCAGGAAAGTTTTGATCCAAGCTCTATTAAACGAAAGCTTTCTACCTTAAGGTCTTTTTTCAATTTTCTACAAAAGAAGCTAAAAATAAAGTCAAATCCTGCCTTGAGCCTGAAAGGACCGAAGAGAAAGAGAAGATTGCCCCTGATTTTGAGCCAGGCTCAGATGAAAAATATCCTGGAGCCACATCTATATGAGGAAAAAGTAGCGGGATTGAGAGATAGAGCCATTATAGAGCTTCTATATAACACCGGAATTAGATTATCCGAGATAAGCTCCCTGAGAAGAGAGGATGTCGATTTTAAAACCGGCGAAATAAGAGTTTTAGGAAAAGGGAATAAGGAAAGGATTGTTCCCTTAGGGGAAAATGCTTCCAAGACCTTGGTTGAATATCTCGACTCAAAAGATAAAGTAAGCAGTCTAAAAAACAAAGAAACTGATTTCCTTTTTTTAAATAAATATAGAAAGAGGCTCAGTCGGAGAGGGATAGCTCGAATAGTGAAGAAGTATGGGGCTGAAGTAACCGAGGATCAGAAAACCAGACCTCATATTTTAAGGCACAGTTTTGCCACTCATCTTTTAGACGAAGGAGCAAACCTTTTAGCAGTTAAAGAGATGTTAGGGCATGAGAGTCTGTCCACTACTCAGATTTATACTCACGTATCTATGGATAGACTGAAAAAGGTCTATAAAAAAGCTCATCCGAGATCAGGATATAAAGCTTGAAATAAAAAATAAAGGTGATTTATGATTGAATCTACAAAAAAATTCTACGGGACGACTATTTTAGGGATAAGGCATAAAGGAAAGGTGGCTATTGGTGGGGATGGGCAGGTGAGCTTGGAGAATACTATAATAAAACAGAATGCCAGAAAGCTAAGAAGGCTTTATAATAATACCATATTAGCTGGTTTTGCCGGGGCTTCTGCAGATGCCTTTGCTTTGTTTGATCGGTTTGAGGCAAAGATAGAAGAATTTCACGGTAATCTTTATCGATCTGCGGTGGAGTTAGCTAAAGAGTGGAGGATGGATAAATACTTAAGAAGGTTAGAAGCTCTCTTAGCAGTTATAGACAAAGAGCATGCTTTAATTATCTCTGGAAACGGTGATGTTATAGAGCCGGATGATGGAATCATTGCCATAGGCTCAGGTGGTCCTTATGCTTTGGCAGCTGCTCGCGCTTTAGTGGAATTCTCGGATTTAGATGCTAAAGGGATTGTTAAAAAATCCTTAGAGATCGCTTCCTCTATTTGTGTTTTCACGAATGATAAAATAACAATTGAGGAATTGTAGGATAAGATAGAGTATTAAATGGCTGGGGCAGGAGTTTAACTCCTACCCCAGCAGAAGAGAGTTTTGGAGTGTAAACCTTTAGGTTTACCAAAAAGTAAGGCTGAAGCTTTAAACTCCAGAAAACAAGGATAACTTGAGAGAGGAGAAGATGAAAGAGTTTACACCCAAAGAGATTGTGGAGGAGTTAGATAAATATATAATTGGACAGGATAATGCCAAAAAATCTGTGGCTATCGCTTTAAGAAACAGATGGAGAAGACAGCAGGTCAAAGGTGAGCTAAAAGATGAGATAATGCCTAACAATATCATAATGATCGGTCCAACTGGAGTCGGGAAAACCGAAATAGCCAGAAGATTGGCTAGTTTAGCCAGTGCTCCTTTTATTAAGGTTGAAGCATCTAAATTTACCGAGGTGGGTTATGTGGGACGGGATGTTGAGTCAATGGTCAGGGATCTGATGGATTTAGGGGTGAATATGGTGAAGAAGGAAAAATCTTTTGAGGTGAGTCAGAAAGCGGCTGAATTAGCTGAGGAAAAGATTTTAAATCTGCTCCTGCCCCTTCCGTTCAAGAAAAAAACCACAGCGACGGAGGAACCCTTAGTTTCGATTAAGGATTTAGAAGAAAAGAGAAAGAAAACCAGGGAGAAATTGAGAGAAAAATTGAAATCAGGTAAGTTAGACCAAAGGCCTATAGAGATAGAAATTCCTGAAGATAGATTCCCCATAGTGGAGATTTTCTCCCCAGCCGGGATTGAAGAATTAGGGTTTAATTTCCAGGAGATGTTCTCCGGGATGCTCCCCAAGAAGACCAAAAAGAGGAAAGTAAGCGTGGGTGAAGCTCAGAAGATTTTAGCTCAGGAGCAGGTGAGTAAATTGGTGGATATGGAGGAGGTCATTTCCACAGCTATAGATAGGGTGGAGAATTCTGGAATAATCTTTGTAGATGAGTTAGACAAGATCGTAGGAGAAAAAGTTAAAGGCGCAGGTCCGGATGTGTCGCGTGAAGGAGTGCAAAGAGATTTATTGCCAATTGTAGAAGGGACAAATGTTATGACCAAATATGGTATGGTCAAGACCGACCATGTTCTGTTTATAGCCGCAGGTGCTTTTCATGCCTCCAAGCCAGCAGATTTAATCCCTGAATTACAGGGCAGGTTTCCAATTCGGGTTGAATTGGATAGCCTTACCACTAACGATTTTGTGAGGATTTTAACCGAGCCTAAAAATGCTTTGATCAAGCAATATATCGCCCTTTTAGCCACTGAAGAGGTAGAGATTGAATTTGATAAAGAGGCGATTGAAGAGATTGCTCAGATTGCAAATTTAGTGAATGAAAGGACTGAAAATATAGGTGCCAGGAGACTTCACACAGTTATGACCACCCTTTTAGAGGATATAATGTTCAAGATACCGGAAATGAAGCTGAAAAATATTGTAATAACAAAGAAAATGGTGGAAGATACTTTGAAGGCAATAGTGGAGGATAAGGATTTAAGTAGGTATATCCTTTAACCCATCCCTTCCTCTACTCTCCGGTTCAAAAGTTCAAGGGTTTAAGGGTTCAAGGGAGGAAAGGAAAATAAATATGTAGCGTCCGGGTTTATTCCGGACGTTTTTTTTCTGTAGGGACAGGACAGTGTGCTGTCCATGAGGGCAAATATATAGACAAGTTTTAAGGTGGATTTATTTGTTTAATCTGCCTTCTAATTTGCGCATCATTTTGAGCGATTTCTTTTGCTATCTGAAAGTTAGGGTCCTTAGATGAGAAATCTTTTTTATATTCTAATCTGCTCGATTCTTCTAAACCTTCTTTACAAAAGTTCTCAATATCTTCAAAAGTGATTTCCTCTATTGGTTTAGCAAATAACATAAAACCTCTTTTTTTAAGTTAATTTTATTTTAATTAATATAAAAGGTCTCTTAGAATCAAGTTGAATTTTATAGTGTTAGGAATTAAATTTTCAGAACAAATTCTGTTATTTCGTCGGGTATAAAACCCGACGCTACAGTTTTGTAGCGGATGGCTTCAGCCCTCCATTTTTTAATGGAAACCTAAAGGTTTCCGCTACATAAAAATCCTCTCCCCAACTCTCTACTTAGAAAGGAAGGTGGATCTAATTTTTTTATTTTTCTTGACATAAAGGAAATCATCTTTAAATTATATGCAGTTTATATTATAAAGGAGCTAAGTCGATGAAAGCTTTACGACCCGTAGGGATGAAAAAAGATTTTTTAGCGGTTTCAGATTTTTCTGCAAAAGAGATAAAAGAGGTTTTTAAATTAACTGCGGAGATGAAAAAGGGGAAGATTAAATCTCAACCTCTGAAAAATAAAACAGTTGCCTGTATTTTTCATAAACCTTCTTTAAGGACCAGGATAAGTTTTGAGGTAGGAATTCAACAGTTAGGCGGAAAATCTCTTTATATTACAAAGGATGAATTCAAACTGGGTAGAAAAGATGATCCTGAGAAAAGGGAGTGGTTTTATGATGGGGTTATGGTTTTATCGAGGATGGTAGATCTTATTGTTATCCGTACCTTTGAACATTCAGGAGTGGAGGAATTAGCTAAATTTTCTGAAATCCCGGTGATCAATGCATTAACTGATCTTTATCATCCCTGCCAGATTATGGGTGATATGTTCACTATCTGGGAAAAGAAAAAGAAAATTGAAAACATTTCCATTGCTTATTTAGGAGATGGGAACAATGTATGTAACTCCTGGTTGGATGCGGCTTCTTTAATTCCTCTGGATTTGAGAATTGGCACCTCCCCTGAAACGTTGCCGTATAAGAATGTCTTGGAGATAGCAAAAAAATCGAAAATAAGCAAGATAACTTTGACTTATGACCCGATTGAAGCAGTTCAAAATGCAGATGTGGTCTATACGGATGTATGGGCGAGTATGGGGCAGGAGGATTTATATGAGATAAAAACCAGTCTCCTGCGAAAGTTTCAGGTTAATTCTGAACTGCTCAGATATGCCAAGAAGGATTGCTTGGTAATGCACTGTTTGCCTGCTCATCGAGGGGAGGAGATTACGGATGAAGCAATGGATGGAAAAAACTCAGTGGTTTTTGACCAAGCTGAAAATAGACTCCATATCCAGAAAGGGATAATTCTTAAAGTGATGAAGTATTTAAAGAAAAAAGTCTAAAGGCTTTAGTCTCAAGTCTAAAGTCAAAAAGCGAGCAGCAATCGCAAATCACAAAACAGAAGGAGGTTTTATGTTCACCAAAAAATCTTTACTCTGGCTCGGCTTGATCTTCTTTTTTGCTCAAATGGCGAGCGCCCAGATGCCTGGAATCCCTATGCCGGGGAAAAGCCCTAAAATGTTCGGTGAGTTCAAGATGCCGGAGGTGGGGAGTTATGCAGAATACAAGCTGATCTATCCAGGTGAAAAACTGGAGATCACGGCGAGGTTTGCTATCGTAGGTAAAGAAAAATCTTCAGAGGGGAAAGAGCTCTACTGGTATGAATATCAGACGAATGATCCGAAAAGTAAAAGCATTGATATCGTGAAGATGCTTATCTCTGGAGATCCACAAAAAGAGGGTAACATAGTCCGGATGATTTTGAAGCATAATCAGGATAAACCTATGGAGCTTTCTGCGGAGATTATGCAGATGGTAAATGCTCCGATGAAAGGAGAAAAAGAGAAGGTCAAAGATACAGGGGAGATAAAGAGCTTGGGTAAGGAGACTTTGAAAACTGCGGCTGGTAGTTTTGAATGCACGCATATGCAATATGTCTCGGAGAAAAAAGAAGTATCGGATGTCTGGCAAACTCCACAGATCCCATTTTTTGGGTTGGCTAAATCTGTTATGCAGGGGTTGAGTATGGAGATTCAAAAATTTGGTAAGGACGCTAAGTCCGGTATAACTGAAAAGTCTGAAAAGATAGAATTGCCAGGAATGAGGGAACCAGGAATGGAAAAGACAAAAATTCCTCAACTTGATACTTTGAAGAAAGATCAGCCAAAGTCAACCCAACCTCCTAAATGAGATGAGAGCTCGGAGGAGTGTTTGTTAAGACGCTTTTGGAGTGCAAGCCTTTCCTACGGTGGCTACGAGACAGACGGAGTCTCCGCTTCGCGGATAGGTTTGCCAATTTCACGTGGGCAGACAGGTAAAGCTATCCGCCCGAGGCGGATACACTCCAGAGGTTGAAAATAAGATAGAAAGGGTGGCTTTTCCAGAGCTGAGTGGTAGTCACCATTTTTCCTTAGAAAGAATTTAAAGGAAAATATATGGAATTGATAAAAAGATATTCTAACTGCTTTGTGTGTGGGGATAGAAATGAATCCGGTCTGAAAGTTGATTTTTTCTATGACCAAGGCATATCTAAAGCGGAGTTTATAGCAGATGGAAGATTACAGGGATATAAAAATATCCTGCATGGCGGGATTATATCCGCACTTTTAGATGAAGTGATGATCAAAGCTGTTATTGCAGAAGATCTTTTAGTGGTTACAGCAGAGATTGAAGTGAAATTCCTGAAGCCAGTAAAGATTGGCGAGAAACTTTTTCTGGAAGGAAAAGTCGTTAAGGAGAAAGGGAAGATATTTAAAACTGAGGGTGTGGTCAGGAATTTATCAGGCGAAACAGTAACTACAGGGAAAGGTAAGTATTTCAAAGTCACTGAGGAAATGCAGAAGATATTGGAAGAAAGTGTAGAATAGAGTTTTTGGATATAATATTTATATGACAATTACCCCTTACTCTCAAGAGGAGGAGTAAGCGGGCGAGTTTAATGTGAATTTACAGGTTTATGAATAGAAAGTTGAGCAAGGCTTTAGCCCTGCTTTTTTATTTAGCATCTTGACTTTATAGTTTTTTTGTTTAGATTACTGGTTGACAGAAACTTTCTTTCTCAACTTTAAAGGAGGAGACTTATGTTCTGGAGAAAAATCTGGTTTAGTAGTTTAGGGCTGTTACTAACTTTATTTTTTATTAATATCACCAGTGCTTCAAATCCTGTGCTGATTAAAATCAAACTCAAAATGGAAAAAGATTATCATAAGGCAAATGAATCAGGGCTCAAAGCCTATGTGAAGCTGGATGATGGTTATATAGCTGAAGTCGAAAAAGATAAAATCGAGAAGTTGGAAAGTTACAACTTATCTTTTCAAATCCTGGATGAGGTTCCCTGGACTCAGGATTATTTTCTAATCTCGAAAGCATTTTTTAGAACGAAGTTAAATCTCTCAAGCTATGGTCAGGTTCTGTTTGAAGAGGATAATATTACTTTAATAAAAACTAATCAGAGTAAAGCTATGGAACTGCTCAAAGCTGGTTACCGTTTGAATAAGATTTCACCTCAAACCATTCCTTTGAAATACACCCCACCTCCTTCACCCTCTATTCCAGCCTTATCCTATTCACCAGATATAGATACCTTAGTCGATAAAGTCTCCATAGACTCCTTGAGAAACTATCTTTTAAAACTACAATCTTACCAGACCAGATTTATTTATTCTGATTCGATTGTAAAAGCTCGTCACTGGCTTTATGATAAGTTTAAAGAATTCGGGATCGATAGCGTTTATTTCTATTCTTTCACCAGTTATGATTATTACATCAAAGGAGCCTCGTTTCAGGATTCCAATGTGGTGGCAGTCATTCCTGGCACTGCCAACCCGGATAAGGTTATAGTGGTGGGAGGGCATTACGATTCTATTAACTGGGACGAATCTCCGTTTAATTCAAATGGACCAGCACCAGGTGCAGATGATAATGGAAGTGGAACAGCCGCAACTCTGGAGATCGCCAGGATCTTAGCCCAACATCCTCTTTCCAAAACAGTTATCCTTATGCCCTTTGCGGCTGAGGAGATCGGCCTTCACGGAAGCTGGGCTTATGCCTGGGATGCATTTTACAGTGGGATGGATATTCAGTTGATGTTTAATTTTGACATGATCTCTCATTATGAGAATCAAAGGGATGTAACTGTCCATAAAGATGGAGCGTCCCTTCCATATGCATTGGTGATGGCAAATTTAGCCGGGCTATATACTGATCTGATTGTCCACTTAGCAGGGAATTCTGCCGGTAGTGACAGCTGGCCCTTTTCTCAGGTTGGATATAATATCCTATATAGTGCTGAATATATCTTTTCTACTCATTATCATATGTCCTCAGACTCAACGACCTATCAGAATATCCCTTATATGAGCAAGATAGTGAAGATGGACTTAGCCACTCTAATCGAGGTAGCAGAGTCTCCGGGTCCGGTAAAGAATTTACAGGCCTTAGATGCCGGTGATGGGGAGAAGCTTTATCTGAACTGGTCTCCTTTGAATGAAAATGATTTAACTGGATACAAAATATATTATG
>Ga0315289_10004290_pt1 | contig 21289 bp, 17 predicted proteins | sample YL17G11_40_MG_FD_203452 | JGI IMG/M metagenome (GOLD analysis project Ga0315289, IMG submission 203452) | Sediment microbial communities from Yellowstone Lake, YNP, Wyoming, USA - YL17G11_40 | ecosystem: Environmental > Aquatic > Freshwater > Lake > Sediment | place: USA: Wyoming | collected... | reverse complement strand
TCGCATCTGCCCCGAGATGCATTGACACTCCCGATTTTCACAGCGTGCCAATAGAAACGTGGGTTTCTGTGAACGTTATGGTTGGCCTGAATTCCGCCGTGCGAGACGTCTGCGGAAAACTCGCAGAGGCAGGATTCAGGGCAATGAACGAATATGCAGATGTTTCCATCGGAGTAGTTACCGGAGCAAACAAGTATTTCATCCGCTCTGAGAAAGAAGCTGCGGAGGCGGGTTTCTCAGGCGCTTCTGCCCTGCCGATTCTCACCTCTGTTGAGGACCTGGACTTGATCGCAACGTTCAAGTCACCCCCTAAGGTGCTCATCCAATTCAAAAGGATGACGCGTGAGAGGAGAAGATACGTCTCCAAAGGCGTGAAATTGCATTTGAACAAAAGGGTGCATTGCCAGAGAAGGCGAAACCAGACCGGCTCGTGGTACAAGGTAGATCCGGGCATTCCGCCCGATGCATTCTTCACATATCGAGTGTCGCGGATTCCCTACTTGATCCTCAATCCTGATGGGTATCAGTGCACGAATACTCTTCATAAGGTCTCCTTCAGAGTTGAATCGCAGACCGAACGCAAATGGATTCAGGTCTCATTGCTTTCGGTTTTCGGCCAATTGTCCCTGGAACTGGGCGCACGCCATTACGGCAATGGAATCCTAAAAGTCGAACCGCGACTACTGAAAACGGCTCTCGTCTACGTGTCGCCCACCGAGATACCGGATGAGTCATACAGAGCTATGTTGCGGCACATAGCTGATGGCGATAGGGAGAGCGCATGCGTGATGGCAACACGACTTGTAGCCAAGGAGGCGAACCTCGACGCTCGCCTTATCGCTGATGCCGTGGCAGCATTGAATGAGATCAGACGTCGGCGCGGAGCGATGGTTATGCAGGCAGAAATCGGGTCATTCTCGCCCTGGGGGGATTAAAGGTGTCCGGTGCTTTTACGGATTAAAGACATCGCCTAACTGCGAATCTGACCCCAGCAAGTCACGTATCGGATTTCCGGCTTCGGTCACGAGGCCCAGGAGAGGGGCAGAGAAGTGACAAGCGATATGTGACAAGTGACAGGTGACAAGCAGATCAGTTCCCGGTTGTCGGTTCCGAGTTGAAAATCTGCGTAAATCGGCGTAATCTGTGGATGATCTCTCCTAAGGAATCGGTGGGGCAAGCCCCACCCTACGGCCTATCGTCTCCGGCTTCGCTTCCTCCGTCTTCCGTCTTACGACCGGAGAAGGTCCCAGAGGCGCAGGCCGGCGATCTTCTCGAAGTGGGAATCGAAGGTGGCCAGGACCGAGCCCGTCTCGATAGCGTGAGCGGCGATCCAGACGTCGTTGAGGGGTAGGGGAGTGCCGGCCTTACGGAGAGCGTGTTTGATCTCCGCGAAGACTTCCGCCGTCTCCTTCGTCGCGGCGACGATGCGGACGGTGGCTCGCGTAAGGAAGCGTTCGAGCAATTCCCGGTTGGCCGCCTCTTTTGAGCCGGCTTTGAAGCCCGCGTAAAGCTCGCCCAGAACGAACACGGACAAGTAGACAAGATCTGCGTGGCTCAAAGCGTCGAGAACCCCCTCGCTCCCGCACCGGAGACGGCTGTAGGCGCTGGTGTCGAGCAGGATCTTTTTCATCGCCAATCCCGCGGATCGATCGTGCGGAAGTCCTTCGTGTTCCGCTCGAATTCCGCCGCCTCGGCCTTGGACCAGCCCCCGCAGAACTCGGCGAAGTCGGCTTTGCGGTCGCCATTGTGCCGCTCTTCCAAGCCCAGGGCTTGACGCAGGAGGATTTTGACGGTCTTGTTGAGACTGAGCCCTTCTTCTCGGGCCTTCTCCTCAATCCCCGCCTCCAAGGATTCATCCAGATCGTGGATCGTGATCGACTTCATCATCGTACCTCATTTCTGCACCACAATAGTTCATGTCTGGTTCAATTATACGAACTTTCCCACCAGAAGAAAAGAGTCTTCCCACGGGATTCTTTGATGTATTTCGGCTTCAAAAGATGGCAGTCCGTTGTCGGCAAGACAAGGATCGGGGACGTCTACGGCCTACCGCCTCCGGCCTTCCGTCCTCTGTGTCTCACTTGAGCCCGCAGAGGTTGAACATGCTGTAGAACATGTAAGTGTCGCCGTACTGGGGGGCCAGCACCTCCAACAGCATCCGGTCGCTGCCGCGGGACTGCGTCACGATCCGACGGATTTCCTGGAATTGGCGTTGCACGTCCGGGTCGATGGTCCAGCCGGACGCCTCCGCCGGCGTCCCGGTCACCAGAGAATGCACCAGCAAGATCTCGGCGTAGTGGCGGGGAAGCTGCTGGTAGCCCAGTGGCTTCAACAGGGGTAGACGGCGGATGAGCTCGGTGCGCTCGTTGCGCAGGAGGATGCACGCCATGAGGTACTCAAACGCCAGGCGATGATCGGGCTTGTCGTCCAGCAAATCTCTCAGCGCCAGCGGGGATACCCCGAGCGACGTATCGTCCCGGGTGGGCCTGGCCCTGCGCCAAGACTGAAGGAGCGGATCGGTCTCGGCCCGAGCCGGATTGTCCACCACGGGCTGCCAGCGGCGGACATACTGTCGACTTCCCGCGTGCTTGCGCAGGGCCTGCAGGAAGACCCGCGCCGGTTCGTACTGCCCTTTGGCCAGATGGATCCGGACCAGCGCGTCCAGCACAGGGGGCGACGGTCCCTCGTGCGCGAGCAACTCATACGCGTTCTCTTGGGCGGCGTTCAGACAACCCAGGTCCAGGTACAACTCGAGCGACTTGGCGCGCGTCAGACGCCCGGACATATCGTCAAAACGCATGTATAACGTCTTGAGATCGTCCTGGGGGTAGGCGAACAACTCGCTGCCGAGACGGCCCGTGTGGGCCAGGGCCCGGTTGATGTCGAATACGCCGGAGCGCGTGAAGCGATGCCGGCCCCGCATCCGATGGGCCAGCGCCAGGACGCGGTCCCAGTCCCGCTGTTGGGCATAGTAATGCAGCGCCCGCTCATCATGGGCCTGCGTTCGCGAGACCACCAGGCAAAGACCCGCCGTCATGGCCACCGCGAACATGCGCACGCCTACCCACGCCCGAGGGCCGGCCTGCCACCAAAGGCTTTGCCGGGCCGCACGGACAGGTCCAGGACCGCCTTTGCGGCGTCCGCGTCGCGTGCTTCTCCGGGCGTCGATCTCCAGGAGGGCTTCCCCCACGAGTGCCACCAGCATCAGGCCGGGGACGAATCCATGCAGAGCGAGCGCGAGCCAATTGGCCACCGGGAAGAACTTGAGGGGCTTGGCCGGGTCCCAGGGCGTCCCGGCCACATAGATCGCCTGAGGCTCCAGGCCAAAGACGAACCAGCCCAGGACAAAGAGGACGCCGGCCGCCAGGACCATCTGCACCAGCGCCGGGAGGATCTTTCGATGCAGGAAGGCCTCGATCAGGCAGGCAAGGGCGGCGAAGACCAGGGCCGAGGCGCCGGCCAGGTAATACAGCACGCCCACGAGAGCCAGAAACGACCCTGCCCGGCCGCGCGAGGTTCGCATTGGGAGGGCGTCATAAAGGACCGCCGTCCAGACCGATAGTCCCACGGTCAGCAGCACCGGCAGCGGGTCCTCGTAGTAGTCACTGTAGATCATCAGAGCCAGCAGCAGAGGAACCCAGGCCAGGTCCCTGAACCGCCCTGCCTGCCTGGAGCGCAGCAGATGCTGTACCCCCAGCAAGAGCCCGCCCAGGATGGCGGCCACGGTCAGGGCGCCCAGCCACGCCTGGCAGTAGCTTTGTGCCAGGAGGGCCGCCAGGGCACCTGCGGGCCCGCCGGGAGTACTGAAGGCAGCGCGAAGAAACGAGCCTTCCCAAACGACGACCGGATAGGCGGTGAACACGCCAAATCCATAGTACAGCAGGTGCGGTTCAATCCCTTTCCACAGGTAGACGAAGAGCCCCAGAAAGATGACGGCCAACAGGCAGGCCTCCAGCCTGTGATGGTCCCGAATACCTTCACGCGCCATTTCGGCGATCCTCAAGATGCTTCGATCTATCCCCACAATTTTTTTCCCAAAGGCGGCGCGGACCCGCACATCGATGCCAACCCTCGTGCATCATAATTCATGTCGGCAGCGAATCCAATGGCTCCTGGAAAAACGTTGGCTTCCTCCGGGGGTGCAGTAAAATAAGGGCCGTGTCTCTGCCGGCGCACGGCAGACCGGACAGTACGATCCTTTGGGCGGCCTTGAGACGTGACGATGCAATCAGGCAGGTCTTTGGTGACGCCTTTGGCCCTGCTGGCTTTCGCGGCGGCCTGGTCGGTGGGTTCCTGCCGGGACGAGACACCGGAATCCGTCGTTGCCGTGCCCCGGCCGCCCCAGGTCGTGCCGGACTACGCCGGTATTGTGGTCCCGCCCAACATCGCGCCGTTGAATTTCGTGATTCGCGAACCCGGCCGGAAGTATCAGGTCAGGATCCATTGTGCCGCCGGCGCGACGATCGAAATCGTCAGCAGAACGGGCGAAATCGTGATTCCTCCGGACCGCTGGAAAGACCTGCTGACGCGCAATGCCGGTAAGGAACTGCATGTCGACGTGTGCGTGAAGACGCACACCGGGACCTGGAACCGGTACGAGACCATCGTCAATACCATCGCGGCGGAGGGAATCGACCCCTATCTGGTCTACCGCTACATGACGCCCTCCTCCTATGCCGGCAAGCCCCTGCGCCTCTGTCAGCGGAACCTGGAGAGCTTCGAGGAAGACACCGTGCTCGACGCCCGGTCGTTCGGGGACGGGTGTGTGCACTGCCACAGCTTCATTGGCAACAGTCCCGCCAAAATCCTCATCGGCACGCGTCACATCTCCCTTCCCAGTGCCACGCTGTACGGGCACGAGGGCCGCGTCGACAAGATCGGCACGAAGTTCGGCTATACGGCGTGGCATCCCAGCGGCAAAATCGTGGCCTACTCCGTCAACGACGTCCGCCAGTTCTTTCACAATGCCCAAACGGAAATCCACGACGTGATCGATCTGGATTCCGCGATCTTCTACTATGACGTCGCGGAAGCTGAAATCAAGACCGCGCCGGCCTTAGCCGACAAGAAGCGGCTGGAAACCTATCCCGCCTGGACGCCGGACGGCAAGGTTCTGTATTTCTGCAGCGCCCCGTTGTTGTGGTCGGGCACGGAGAAGGTGCCGCCCGCCCGCTACCGGGAAGTCAGGTACGATCTGATGCGCATCAGCTACGATCTCGAAACCGATCGCTGGGGCCCCGTGGAGACCGTGTTGCGCGCCGCCGATACCGGCCGGAGCATTCTGCTGCCGCGCGTTTCCCCGGATGGCCGGTTCCTGTTGTTCTGCATGACCGAGTACGGCTGTTTTCCCATCTATCAGCCGACCAGCGACCTGTATCTCATGGACCTCCGGACCGGGGCGTACCGCCCCCTGCCCGTCAACAGCGACTACGCGGAGGCCTGGCATAGCTGGTCGAGCAACAGCCGCTGGATCGTCTTCAGCAGCAAAAGGGACGGGGGACTCTTCACCCGGCCGTTCCTCAGCCACATCGATGCCGAGGGCCAGGCCGGCAAGCCCTTTCTTCTGCCGCAGAGACGGGCGTCTTTCTACGATTCGTGCTATTGTGTGTACAATATGCCGGAGCTGGTGACCGGGCCCGTGCCGGTCGACCCGAAAGCGCTGGTCCGAGCCATCGTCGGCTCGGCGCAGATACCCGTCGATTCCGTCACCGGAGCCACGCCAAAGGCCAAGAGAACGGAGGACAGCCGCACCGTGGAGCGCTAGACGGTTGCGCGGCTCGCACTACCGCCTTCAGGCGGCCCAAGACCGCGTAAACGCGGTACTCCCAACGGCCGCCCTGCCGTGCCCCGCTATCGGCCGATGACATTGACCACGCCGGTAGCGGGTAACTCCGCGCTCGTCTTCTGCATGCCGATGAGTTGGGAAACCAGCGACAGAACATGCATCGAGCGATCGGTACAGTTTCCTTCATCGGTGTCGGGGCATCCGGGGATAACATACGTGGTCCCCTCGTAATCGACAGATAGCCACGGGGCTACAGCCTTGCCCTTGCCCTTAGCCTTGGACTTGCACGCGCAGAACAGCACCGCCGGACGCGCCTCAGGTCGTCTGGGGTCACTGTGAACTATGGGTACATTGGGGCACTCCTTTTTGTCTGCCGCTTTCATTTCCGCGCGCAGGATCTCACCCAGGTAGTAAAGGACTGCCTCCGGGGAGCGAAGATATACTACGCCGTATGGTCGCTTATCCTTAGTGATTGGGGACGCTGAACCGGGGAGGCCGAACGACAGGTTCTCCTCCTGTGTTTCCTCGGCCTCCGTTTTGCCGGCCTTCGCTTTCTCGGCCTCCGTTTTCGCGGCCTCCGCCTTCGTCCTGTCGGCCTCCGGCTTCGCAGTCTTCGCGTTCTCGGCCACCTTCTTCCGGCCTTCCGTTTTCTCCACACGGGTGAAGATATACTGGGCCTGACCTGGCAACAACTCCATTTTGTCTTTTTCTCCCTTACTCTGCCTAAGCCTGAGCCCGGCCTTCTGGACCTCGATCAGATCTTTCAACTGCGCGGCCGCGTTCACGTCCACTTTCCCGATACACGCCGCATTGGGATCTTCTTCTATGTCCCAGGTCCATTTCTCCGTCTGTATCTGCTTCTGAAATCCACCGAAGGTCGGGCCGTCCGGGTCGTTGTCGTATCCGTACCGCAGTACGCCGTTCGGCTCTCGGATTTCGAGCCGATTGATAAAAAGGTACAACAGCATCTCTTGCGGCCATCCTTGGCGCCAGTAGTACTCAATCGTGGTCATGGACACCGGCTTCATGATCCCACACGTGAACTCCTTGGTGTCCAGGACCGCCATATCGAACAGGGGGCTGCTCCTATAGGTGGCGCTCGGAGCAATGGAATAAGAGCCATTCTCGCCCGATCCAATCGCGCCGAAGGGAATCTTGATGCCGCCCGTCCCGAATTCATAGGTGATATTTCCGGTCAGCTTGCCGAACGAGGTGAAATACATGGGGCGGCGTTGGCTGGCCCGGACAATATTGAGCAGGAGCATTTCATTGCCCGTCCTTTCCGCCACCAGGTTGTATTCCGTCGTCCTCTTGATCATGTTCTCTTTGGGGGCCAGGGGGTAGCATCCGGTCAGCAGACCGGCGAGACTGACCCCGGACAAGATAATCAGGGTGAAACACAGGTTCCGTTTCATGGCATCTCTCCTAGCAACAGGTCCTCCACGGTCACAACCACGCCGGATTGTACCGTCCCGGCCGCCGCCCCGCGAGAGAGATTCCTCCCTGCCCGGCGGGACCGCCAATCTCCCGATTGGCTGTCTTTCTTATGCCGCTCGGGAGAGCGGCGTTCCCGGGACCGCCAATTCTCCCGCCGCCGCCCTACTGCCTTCCTTGTCCCAGGTTCGGAGTACCGGCTTCAGCCGGGTAAGGGTAATTGGAACCGCCTGCGGCGGGACTTCAACGATCCGCCTAAAGGCGGTACTCCCAACGGCATTCTTCTCACACCAAGGCACCAAAGCCTGCCCTGAGCGCAGTCGAACGGGCCACAAAGAGGAAACCGTGTCCCAGGATTTCAGACTTCGTGATCTTGGTGGTTTCGCGTGAGGATCAAGACGGCAGGCTGGAGGCCCTAGGCCGCAGGTTGTAGGATGGGCTTTAGCCCATGCGGGTACTTTTCCACCGCAGGGGATGCCGAGGGCCACGGAGGAAAGGCGGAGGGCGGAAGACGGAGCCGTTGCCTGCCCCACGACCGCTCCTGCAACTTCATGACTTCGCGCCGCTTTCCTTGTCGTCGCGCTTGGCTCGCGTGGGCAGGTTCTTCGTCGCGTCTTCAAGGGCCTTGATCGCGTCCTGCTCGCCTTGGGCTTCCTTGAAGGCCCGGCGGCGTTCGGCGAAACGGTCGTACTGATCTTGTGCAAACGCGTCGGCGTCTGCCTTACTGATCCTGCCGGCGTTCGTGAGCACGTCGCGCTGGTTGAATTGCAGAAACTCGTCCAGCCGTTGTTCCCAGTCCTTCATGAACACCTGTTTGCGCCGCCGGGCCTGGTCTTCGGCGAAGTCGAGCCACATCACGACGATCCGGTTCAACTCGTCGATCTCTTCGGCATTCAGGTAGTTCTTGGCAATCGTCACATCGGTTTTGCGAACCTCGTCGGACTTCCACGAGGTCAATCCCAGGTTGGGTAATGTGTGGTCGGCCCGGCTTCGGATCAGCTCCGCCGCCGTCATGCCGGTGGCCGCGAAGTGCAGCTTGTTCTGGATGACCCGAAAGAACAGCATCGTCTGCTCGGACGACGGCTCGTAATCGGCCGCCATCGCGAAAATCTCCTTCACCCGCAGGTACATCCGCTTCTCGCTGGCGCGGATATCCCGGATGCGTTCCAGCATCTCATCGAAGTAGTCCGGCACACCCAGGCCCGGCGCCGGCGGGTTCTTCAGCCGCTCATCGTCCAGGACAAAGCCCTTGACGAGATACTCCCGTAGCCGTTCCGTGGCCCACCGGCGGAACTGGGTTCCCCGTTGGCTTCGCACGCGGTAGCCGACGGCCAGAATCGCGTCCAGGTTGTAGTGAAGCACACCGTACTTCTTGCCGTCAGGTCCAGTTGTCAAGTATTCCTTGACAACTCGATTCGCGTCCAGCTCGCCTTCTTCGTAAAGGTTTTGCAGGTGAAGACTTATGTTCTGTTTGCTGGTTTGGTAAAGCTCGGCCATCATGGCCTGACTCAGCCAGATCGTCTCATCCTGGAACCGGCATTCCACGCGGGTCCGGCCGTCCTCGGTCTGATACAGGAGGATCTCCCCCCGACCGGCCGGGACGAGAGCCCCTTCCTCTTCCGGCGAAGGGGTGGGCGGGTTCGGGTTTTGGTCTTTCATCGCATATCTCTCAGGTTACATACTCTCCACGGCCGCAGCATGACCCGGAGGATTCCGTGCTGGGGATTCTACCTCGTCCCGCCGTCTCCGGCAACGCAAGTTCGGAGTACCGGCTTCAGCCGGGTAAAAACAATCCGGACCGCCTAAAGGCGGTACTCCCAACAGCCGTTCTTCTCACACCAAGGCACAAAACCACAAAGAGGAAACGGAGAGCCGACAACTGCTGTCTAACCACGGAGCACACAGAGACCACGGAGGAAAGGCGGAGGACGGCAGGCCGGAGACCATGGGCCGCAGGCCGTAGAGGCTGCTTCCTTCACACTCTTCACACCTGGCACCCGTCACACTTTGCGGCGTAGCCGCCGCGCCTGGAATACCCCGAAAAAAGTACCTGACACGAATGGCATGAAGTTAAGCCATTTCTCCGCACAGATGATGGCGTTCCGAGGCCGAAAACCGCGGTTTGGCTGGCCTCCCATACCTTATCTTCATGCCATTCGTACCTGACACCGTCCGGTTCCCCTATTCCTTTGTCACCTCCACCGTGATACTCGTATCGCAGCCGAAGGTGTCGATGACCTTGACGCACGGCGGTGGACGCAAGGCCGGAGCCGGCAGGCCGTAGCTGATTCCTGATGCCCGAACCCTGCTTCACTGAGAACTGGGAACCGACAACTGCCAACCGATGTCTAACCGCAGATGAACGCAGATGAACGCTGCTTCCGGCTTCTCGCTTGTCACCTGTCCCTTGTCACTTATCGCTTCTCGCTTGTCACCTGTCACGTATCACTTATCACGGTTTCTCGCCCGGAATACCCCCGGAAAAAGGACCGCACCCGTAGGGTGGGCTTCGCCCACCAGTCTTCTTCATCCGCAGATCAGACAAGTGCGCGCGGAGCGCGGCAATCTACAGATTTCTCTGTTGTCATTCCCGCGAACGCGGGAATCCAGGTGTGGGACGGGCGGTAGGATGGGCGCTAGCCCATGCGCGTGCAACGGATAGTCCGCCGCAGGCTCTTGTGGGCAACGTGACTCCCGAAGTAGGCAGAATGTGAAGAGTGAATGCCTGACCCCCTGTTCTACCAGAATCGCCGAGCCGGGCGATCAGTTCCGCCTCGAACAGGTTGGTCTTCCTCTCGAAGAGCATTTCCTCGATGAAGGTTTGCAAGAGAGGGGCGATCGCGGCGTGGGTGCCGCGCACCTTGCAGATCATCTCAAGCTGCTGGCGGTAATACGAGATGGCCCCGATGCCGGAATCGAGTAGTTCGATGTGGATCTTCATCCTCTCGACGATTTCGCCGGTCAGAAGCTGTCGGCCTTCGTAGTCAATCTCCGTCTTGACCGCACCGGCCAGAGGCAGCGGCTTGTAGGGCTTGAAGGCCTCCCGGACCTCCTCCAGAGTGATATCTTCGACCGTCGGCACGATACGATGTCCACTGGAAAGACGCGGCACCAGAATATCAAGGGCCTTGGTATCCTTGCGCGCCTCGTCAGGGTAGATAGATACCGTGGTTCTCGGTATCTCATCGACGTCCACCATCTCGATGGGAAGACCTTCTTGTGCCAATTCCTGTTGGTATAGGCTGGCGAAGGAGGGATGGTCCACGACGGTGACAATCTCGTGGGCGCCGCCCGGCGGCGTGATTCTCCGCAGTCCACGTCCCAGAGTCTGCTCGGGGAGAATCTCGGCCTTGGAACTGAACGGGCGCAGGGGCACAATGGTGGTGACGTTCCTTACGTCCCAGCCCTCGCGCAACATCAAGACCGACACGATGCAGCTATAAGGGCTGGTGTCTTCGTCAAGTTTGCGACTCAATTCGCGGAGAATCTTCAGGTCTTCATCGGTGATGCTGCCTTTGCCGGAGCCTTGCGGAGCTTCATCAAAGTAGGCAATTTGCTTTCCTCCCCTCCTGACATACTTGATCTTCCCCTTAAGGTTGGTGTGCAAATTGATCGTCTTGCCGTTCAGTTCCGCGAACGTCTGGTCGGTATTCAGACGCATGGCGATCTGGTCGGCGGCGTCGGTGTCTTCGCACATCACAAACATCAGTGCTTTCTTATTGCTCTTCTCCCACTCCTGCTTGCTACGCCGCCATCGCTCGTAGCCAAGGCGGAGTTGGTGGTCGAACCGGTAGGCCGCGTTCACGTCAGCGCCTGGCTGTAGACCTTTGTCCGCCCTGCCGATGATCGGAGTCTTCACGATCCCCGCATCGACGGCTTCGCCCAGAGGCGTATCACAAACGATATGTTTGAATGGCTGGGCACGGTCATCCTTCGGCGTGGCACTGAAGTCCAGTTGTGCGACAAGGCCCCGCCCGGTTCGGCTCAGAAGCGTATCGTGCAGATACCGGATCGCGGTGCTCCAGGCGGAATCCGGGTCCCATACGTGGTGCGCTTCATCGTTGAAGACCAGCACGCCCGGATGCGAAGTGATCCGATCCCGCAATGCTGCTCCGGTGTCGAGTGCCTTCGTCTTGGAGACCGACGGCCCCGCCCATTCGTAGGTCTCCCCATCCTTACTCTTGCGCCGTTTCTCCTGATCGTACAGGCGATGAATGTTCGTCAGATACAGAGTCCCACCGGTGGCCGCACCGGTGGCCTCGTCTTGGAGAACAACAGACAGGTTCCAGTCCCCGCGCCATTCCGGCGGGATCAGCGGGTCGGTATCGAAAATCCGCCCATCGCCGAAGTCCTCTTTCAGACGCTCATACACCGTCAGATTCGGCGCGACGACGACGAAATGGCGGGTCATCGGCGAATCGGATTCCCGCAGATGATGGAAGTAACTCCACACCATGGCCAGGCTCATGATCTTGGTCTTGCCCGCCCCGGTGGCCACCTTGAACGCATAGCGCGGCCACATGTCTTCTTCTTCGGTGATGCCGAGGGCCTGGATTTCGGCGCTGGGGCCGCCGAAGTTCGCTACGACGTCAGACAGAGAGGTCGAGCCTCTCACCTCTCGCAGGTAGATGAGGGTCTCAATGGCTTCCCGTTGGCAGAAGTAGTAGTGGAACGGGAATTCTTCCCCGGCGGCCGTCTTGCCCCGATGGCTCCGGTTGAACCAGTGGTTGAGCAGTTCCCGCGTCGTGTCGCTGGCCCCACCGTAGAACGATTCCCGCCACTCCTTCACCGCCCAACGGAGGTTGTGGGCGATGACGATGGGGGACGGCCTGCGCCCGTTGATGATCTTGGCGGGCTCGCCGGGCTTATCCCCTCGAATGCGGTGCTTCGTGGGCTCGTCCCAAGGCGAGAACAACGGCTCCAAAGCCGCCGGATTCACGAGCATTTGATCAGGCATCGTTGTCTTCCTTCGGACCCTCCGTCAAGCGACGGACCTGCTGGCGCAACTCCTCATCGGCTTGATCGGCCTCAATCATACGACGGTTCCGCGCAAATTCTTCATACCGGGCATGCGCCGTCTCCTCCGCCAGTTCTTTGGAGATCTTGCCGGCGTGAGTAAGAATCTCCTGGTTGTTGAGACGCAGAAAGTCATCCAGCTTCGCTTTCCAGTCCGCCATGTACATGATGTTGCGCTGCCGGGCCTGAAGCTCCGCGAAGTCCAGGTACTGTCCGACCAGGAGTTCCAGCGTTTCCATCTCCGGGTGGTTGAGGTAGTTCTTGGCGATGGTCGTGTCCGCCTTCGTCAATGCCCGCCCGCGTCCTGCGCCTTTCCAGGTCGTCAGCCCCATATTGGGCAGCGCGGCGTCGGCCCGGCTGCTGATCAACTCTGCCGCCGTCTTGCCGGTCGCCGCGTAGAGCATCTTGTTCTGAACGGTCGCGAAGAATTCCTGCGTCATGGGGTGGTCGGCGTCGTAGTCGGCGCTCAGCGTGTAGATGTCGCGGACCTTCTGGTAGAAGCGCTTCTCCGAGGCGCGAATCGCGCGGATGCGCTCCAGCAATTCATCGAAATAATCGATGCCGCCCGGCTCGGACAGGCGCTCATCATCCAAGACGAAGCCTTTGACGATGAACTCGCGCAGACGCTCCGTAGCCCACTGGCGGAACTGGGTCCCCCGGTGAGAGCGCACGCGATAGCCCACGGCGAGGATGACCTCCAGATTGTAGTGCTTGAGCGCCCGCTGAACCTGTCTATTCCCTTCGGAACGAACTTGTAAGTAATCCTTACAAGTTGCCGGCTCCTCAAGTTCGCCCTCTTCATAAATGGCTTTGATGTGAAGGGTTATGTTCTGTGGGGTGGTCTGGTAGAGTTCTGCCATGCCGGCTTGCGTCAGCCAGACTGTCTCTCCCTCCAGCCGAACTTCAATCCTCTGACGCCCATCCTCTGTCTGGTAGAGAACGATCCGGCCTCCGACCGGCGGATTGCTCCCGGTGTCGGGGGTCGTGCGAGGAGGTCGTTTCTTGGTCATGCCGTCACCTCCACCGTGATGCTCGTATCGCAGCCGAAGGTGTCGATGACCTTGACGCACGCCGTATGCTTGCCCTTCTTCGCATAGACGTAGCCCGCCTCGCTGACCGTCTTGAGGCTACGGTCCTTCCGCGTGCGGTAGTCTTGCCAGTGATGGTTGAACGGCTTGCCCGGCTCCCACTCGAAATCGACCGCCCAGAAGTCGATGAAGTCCGTCCCGCTCTTGATCGCCCGCTCTTTCAGGGCCTGCAATTCCTTGCTCGGGACCTCGGCCAGCGAAGGCACGAACTTCGTAATCTTGATATCGACGCTGCTCTCCTTACCTTTCTTGCGATAGACCGGCTCGGCCTCCAGGACCGCCATCTCCAGAAACGGCGGCGGGTTCTTGCGGTTCTTTTCCATGATCTCGCGCGGAATCTGGATCAGCATGAGCTTGACGCCCAACTCCTTCTCCAGGGCCGCCGCCGTCAGCCGCAAGTCCATCTCGAACTCCCAGGCCAGGACATAGCACTGCTTCCCTCCTGCCTGCGCCACAGCTTCAGCCACCGCCTTCGCCTCCGCCCGGCTGAACATGGAGTCGATTCCATCGACGTGACAATACGCGCCGGATTTGCGTCCGTGGATGAGCGGCGATGGTGTATTCGTCAGGACTTCCGCGTTGAAAAACTCCAAGACCACGCGCCGATGCTCCTCATCCGCACCCTTGAGCCGGTCCTTCTGCCACCACTGCCGCTCGTAACGACCAAGGTTGTACACATCGAAAGCGCGATAGGGCCTGCCCTCAGCATGGAGCGAACGCTGCAACTCGATCAACCGTTTGCGGCTCGTATGAATCGCGAATCGGCCCAAGTCAGCCATGATCCACCGACGACCCAACCGCTCTGCCACCGCGCCCGTCGTCCCGCTCCCGCAGAACAAATCAGCCACGAGGTCACCCTTACTACTACTGGCCTCGATGATGCGTTCGAGTAAGGCTTCCGGCTTCTGAGTGTTGTAGCTCAGAAGCTCTTGAGACTGGTTGTGGATTTTATTGATATCGGTCCAAATATCCTGCAATACTGTTCCCTCATACTCGCTCTCGTAACGCTTCAGTCGTGGGACACCTGTCTTGGGGTAATGGATGCGTCCCTCTTTGTCGAACTCCTCCATTCTCTCCCTCACATAGGCCCAAGTGCGATTAGCCGCCGGCCAGACCCCTTTCCATGCGTAAAGCAGGTTGCCTCCAGAGCCGTGGCGAGGAGCATCAAGCAGCAGTCGCGCGTATCTCTCTTTTCTGACCTCATCGAACTGATCGAAGAACATCTCAACATACTCAGGGCTGGGTTTCTGAAAGATCCTGTTCCAAGTGTAGTTGTCGCCCTTGGAAAAGAAGAAGATAGAGTCGTGAATCATCCCGCAACGAGATGGATCGTTGTGCGCAAAGGCGCGTCGCCAGATTATCTCATTTAGAAATCGGTCTCTTCCAAAAACATCCTCCAATATGCAGCGAACTTGATGGCTAACGGTAGGGCCGACATGAACGTAGATGCTCCCCTGCTCGCCGACCAGTTCCTTCATTAGCGAGAGCCGCTCGAACATCATGTGGAGGTAAGAGTCGGTGCCTTTGCCCCAGGTGTCACGATAGGCGACCATTTCGAGGGTGGACTGGTCCTTCTCGACGGTCTCTTTCTCGTCGCCGATGGGGACATCCATCGTGAAGTCCGCGCCGACGTCGAAAGGCGGGTCGATGTAGATCAGGTCGATCTTGCCCTTGAACTCAGCTAAGAGGCTGGCCATGACGAGCTTGTTGTCGCCCCAGATGAGGCGGTTGCGGAAATCGTCGCGGCGGGTGGTCTCCTTGTCGAAGGCCAGGAGGTCCTGCTTGCCTTTGGCGGCGGCCTCGCTGCGCGGCTGGTCGATGGTCTCGATCTTCTGCATGGGCATAGCACAGCCGGCCGTCTCGACCTGCCGGCGGTTGCCGTATTCATCGTACTTGCCTTCCCAGACCAGTTCCGTGGTCATCTTCGACAAAGGATGCGGATTCTGCGGACCCCACTCGCTCATCGTAGCCATCCCTTCTGATCGACGCCGGACGCTTCTTCCTAGCCCCAGCCATCCCTGATCGCTGGCAATTCTCTCGCCAAGTCACAGCCTCCCAACCTTCAAAACCCTTCGATTCGCCCGAATCCTACCCCCTATTATCGGCCGGAGCAAGGGGAATCCTACAAGAAGCGAAAAGTGACAGGCGACAGGTGACAAGCAGGATACGAGGTCAGTAGGCCGGAGGCGGGAGGCCCTGGATTTACGATTTATGATTTACGATTTACGATTTCCTCCGTGGCCTCCGTGTGCTCCGTGGTCAGGTATCAGTAGTCGGTCGTCGGCTGCGAATCTGCGGAAATCGGAAGATTGCCGCGCTTCGCTCGCAATGACATGATCTGCGGAAATCAGCGTTCATCAGCGTTCATCGGCGGTTGAAAAGGCGAACGGGACGATGTCAGGTACTTTTCCCGTGGAAACGCGCCGATGTCAGACCTGTTTGAGGGTATTGCCGCCTGGCCCTCAGGCGGTAGTATCCGCCGGCTCTTGTTCCTGAAGATCCTCGAACTGGTTCACCACGACATCGCCCTGGGGGAAGTGGGCGACGATCCGTAGTTCGCCGCCCAGCGCCGCCACGAAACGACGCAACGTGCTGACATACATGTCCGATTGATGCTCCAGCTTGGAGATGGCCGCCTGGTTCATCTGGAGCACGTCCGCCAGTTCCTGCTGCGTCAAGTGCAGGGCCTGGCGCAGTTCCTGGAGGGCCATTTCCGAGTGCATCTGCGCCGTCCGCCGGCGGATGCGCTCCCGGCTCTCCGGCGACATCTTCTCCACCAGATTTCTAAACGGTTTCGCCAGCGCCGAACACATCCGTATACTCCACGTTCCAGGCCATATCGGCATAACCTATTAGTAATATAACTCAGCAGTTATATCGTGTCAAGGAGGATTTTCTGAGTTTCCTTCCAGTCGTCGGTTCAAGGTCTCCGGAACAGGCCGCAACCATCGCTACGTGCGAGATCATCGCCCGCCTGCTGGATCGGTACAACCAAGAACCAAGGTTACCTCGCGTTATTTCTGGACGACAGGAAGCGACCACAGGCACTGTGGTTCTACCCCCTGTTATCAGCCGGAGCAAGGGGATTTTCCAAGCGAAAAGTGACAAGTGACAGGTGATAAGTAAGGCCGTAGACCGGAGGCGGGAGGCCCTGCATTGATGATTTAAGATTGCCACGCTTCGCTCGCAATGACATGATCTGCGGAAATCGGCGAAATCTGTGGACCGATATCCGTTGGCAGGTCCCGGAAGTCAGTTGCCGGTTCCCGGTTGACAGTTCTCGGCAAAACAGGGCGAGCTACGGCCTGCGGCCTATGGCCTTCCGTGCTCCGCCGTGGTGAGAGCAGTTCGCAGTAGGCAGTTCTCAAATGGCCAATCGGGAGATTGGCGTTCCCGGCGTTCATCTGCGGATGAGAAGCAGTTGCCGGCAGTCCGTAGCCGGTAAGACCGGGATCAGGAGTCAGCTACGGCCTATCGCCTACGGTCTCCGGCCCGGGGTCATTTACGTCCTGTGGGGCGTCTTCCTGCGAGGGCGGCGCGGACGGCTCCGGGGAGCTGTCGAGCGGGGTGGCGGCCCAGTGCTGCCAGAGGATGGCTTCGGGGGCCGCGGTGCGGCTGGCGGCGTAGATCCGGACCTCGGTGCGGTCGGGGTCGAGGGCGCGGAGATCGGCGGTCAGGACGTAACGCAGATTGAGGCCGCCGGCGTCGAAGAAGGTCACGCCGGCGGATTGGCGGTCGGCGGCGAGTCGGGCGGTCACGCCGGGCTGGTAGGTCGCGCGGTTGGTGTAGCGGTACCGCGCCTGGGCCCGGCGGGCGATCCGCTGGTAGACCATCTCGCAGGCAGCCGGGACCTCGGAAGAGTACACGCACGCCGCCTGCCGACGCAGGCTCGTCACGCTGGCGGGGCCGCCGCAACCGCCCAGCCCCAACAGCAGCGACAGGAGCGCGGCGGCCCAGCCAAGGGCCAGGCGTGCGGAGGCCGTGCTCGTCCTTTGCAGAAGTTCAACGTCCATGCCGGTCCTTTCTGTCGGCCGTATTATGGACCCAAGCCGCGGCGGAGCAAGGGAAAAGTGAGAAGCGGGAGTCTGGAGCGGCAAGTTTGAAATGGACAGTAAGAGGTCAGAGGTTCGCAGTTCCCGGCTCTCGGCAGGATATTGCCAACGGACACCTGCCGACCGGGAACTCCATCGTCCGGCACGGGCCGAGCCCAAGCGACGAGGCTTGCGGCGTGGACGTCGAACCGCCCGGAGAGGCGCCCGGTGGGAGACGGATCGCTTCGTCCTCGGCAGGATCGCCAAAGGGCCGTAAGGTGGAAGAGCAGACCCGCCGGCAGGACGCCGGGCGTTCGCCGCCCCGCGACGGTCCGGCGAAGGAGGAGTCGGGACGCGGGGAGGTGTGGACGACCACGGAGTAGATCCGGAATAGTACCAGGGTGGGCCCCGCAGGATGGCCCGGAAGCTCAGCCGGCCTGCCCGCCGCTGCAGAAGGACGCCAGGAACGCCTAAGCACGGCACCTGCGAATACATAAGCCCCACGCTGGCGGCCAAGACGAACAAACGCAAGGCGGCCGCCGTGAGATCGCTGTCGTCGCGCCCGAGCCGCACGAGAGCGAATCTCACAAAGGCGTACCAGACCACCGGCGCCACGGCGGGTGCCAGGACCAACTCCAGGAACCGGCGGAAATCTCGGTACCCCTTTCCACACTCATTTTCGTTCCCACCTCCGCTTTCGCGTCGCCTGTCTCGAATCGCCGGCTCTGACCCCGCTGTCGCTCGGACGGCCACAAGACCGTCCGGCCCGTCCAAGCCGCAGGCATGGCTCATCGGCACAGACTCTGCCCCTCCACGAAGCCCGTCACCATCGGTAAGTCCATCCTCAGATCGGCTGCATCGCCGTTAAATCGAGGCGATCCCGCCGCCTTCTCTTGAGAATCATGGTGGCCGAAGCGACCGAGAAAAGTACGGAAACCACGCAGGAAAAACGGCTCCCCCGAGCACGTGGAGCAGCCTCAGACCTCACGAATCCGGCGTCCTCACCAGGAAAAGCGGGTGGCGGGGATCGAACCCGCGTAGCTAGCTTGGAAGGCTAGTGCTTTGCCACTAAGCAACACCCGCGTATGTCTGTTGATTCTCTTGTACCAAGGCGTATAATTGCTGGTTCTTGCTAGGAAATGAAGTTAAGCAAGGCAGGCGAAAATGTCAAGGAAAATGAGAATCTCGGAGCGGGCGACGGCGGCGAAGGCGGCCTCGATTCGCCTGGGGGCGGTCAAGACCGAGGCGAAGAACGCCGCGTTGACCGAGATCGCGAAGGCGTTGCAGGAGAATGGGGCCAAGATCATCCAGGCCAACCAACGAGACTTGGAGGCGGCCCAGACGAGCGGTCTGCCCGCCCCGCTGCTCAAGCGGCTCAAGTTCGACGAAGGCAAGCTCGCCGACGTCTGTGCCGGCATCCACAGCCTGATCAAGCTGCCCGACCCGGTCGGCAAAACGCTCAGCGCTATCGAGATGGACGAGGGTCTGGAGCTCTACCGCGTCAGTTGCCCGATTGGCGTGATCGGCGTGGTCTTCGAGTCCCGCCCGGACGCCCTGGTGCAAATCTCGACCCTCTGCCTCAAGAGCGGCAACGCCGTCCTGCTCAAAGGCGGCAGCGAAGCGGCCCACACCAACCGCCGCCTCGCCGACACGATCGCCCGCGCCGCCGAGGCCGCGGGCATGCCCGCCGGCTGGATTCACCTGCTCGAAACCCGCCAGGACGTGACCGAGATGCTCGCCTTGGACGAGCAGATCAACCTCGTCATCCCGCGCGGCTCGAACGACTTCGTCCGCCACGTGATGAACAGCACGAACATCCCGGTCCTCGGCCACTCCGACGGCATCTGCCACGTCTACGTGGACGCCGACGCCGACCTCGACATGGCCGTGCGGGTCACCGTCGATTCCAAGTGCCAGTACGTGGCCGTCTGCAACGCCGCCGAGACGCTGCTGGTGGACGCCGCCATCGCCCCCGCCTTCCTGCCCAAGGTCCAGCCGGCCCTCCAAGCCTGCGGCTGTCGGCTCAAGGGCTGCGAGCGCACCCGCGCGATCATCCCCATCGAACCGGCCACGGAGGAAGACTGGGCCACCGAGTACCTCGACTACCTCCTCTCGATCAAGGTCGTGGACGGCCTGGACGCCGCGATCGACCACATCAACCGCTACGGTTCCGGCCACACCGACGCCATCGTCACCGCCGACCGCGAGAAGGCCGAGCGGTTCATGAACCTGGTCGATTCCGCCGACGTCTTCTGGAACGCCAGCACGCGTTTCAGCGACGGCTACCGTTACGGCTTGGGCGCCGAAGTCGGCATCAGCACCAACAAGATCCACGCCCGCGGCCCCGTCGGCCTCGACGGCTTAGTGATCTACAAGTGGAAACTGCTGGGGAAAGGCCAGGTCGTAGCGGACTACACCGGCCCCAACGCCCGCAAGTTTACGCACAAGAAATTGCGCTGATCGTAGTGTCCATGAGCAGGTGCAAGATGACACACAAAGAGAAACGGCCACGGACTTCAAGTCGGACCGGTACGAAGAAGCGAGCCTGGGCGAAGGAGGAGCCGATCCGCAGGATGGTGCGCCGGATCGTCAAACGGTTTGCCCCGGACAAAATCATCCTGTTTGGCTCTTACGCGCGCGGAGAGGCCGGCCCTGACAGCGATGTGGACCTGCTCATCGTCATGCCCGTCTCCGGCTCGATCCGTCAGATGGCGGTCGAAATCGGCGTCGCTCTGCACGACATCCGAGTGCCCAAGGACGTGATCGTCACCACGCCGGAGGAATTTGAATGGCGCAAGGACACGATCGGGACCATCGAGTGGCCGGCCTGGCGGGAAGGAACGGTCTTGTATGCCAAACCATGACAACGCCGCCGTCGTCGCGCGCGAATGGATCGCCAAGGCCGACAATGACCTGAAGAACGCGACCCACACGCTCAAGCTCGGCGCCGACGGCCCTACCGATACGGTCTGCTTCCACGCGCAGCAATGCGTGGAAAAGTACCTCAAGGCCTTCCTCGTCGCTGTGAAGGTCGCCTTTCCCAAGACGCATGACATCGAGACGCTCGTGGGACTCATGCCCAAACACGCGCGGGTGTCTCTGGCCGTCGAGCAACAGCGAAGGTTGACCGATTACGCCACCGTAATGCGATATCCGGGACCCTACCAACCGGTGACCCTCTCCGAGGCGAAAGAAGCGGTCAGACTGGCCCGCCGCGTCCGACGAGAAATCCTGAAATCCCTGGAAGCCAGGCCGCTCTTCTGACGATTTCCTTGCGATGGCCACACCGACACCATCGTCACCGCCGACCGCGAGAAGGCCGAGCGTTTCATGAACCTCGTCGATTCCGCCGACGTCTTCTGGAACGCCAGCACGCGTTTCAGCGATGGCTACCGTTACGGCTTGGGCGCCGAAGTCGGCATCAGCACGAACAAAATCCACGCCCGCGGCCCCGTCGGCCTCGACGGCCTGGTCATCTACAAATGGAAGCTGCTGGGCAAGGGCCAAGTCGTAGCCGACTACACAGGGCCCAACGCTCGCAAGTTCACGCACAAGAAGCTCCGCTGACAGCAGCTTCAGTGACAGGTGACAGGTGACAAGGAAGAGCGCAGCGGGCGCAGCGAAAAGTGACAAGAGACAGGTGACACGTAAGGCCAGAATGGGTAGAGTACGCATTGTTGCGACAGGTCTTTTCTGACTTGTCACCTGTCACTTATCGCTTGCCACTTCGTTGCACCGGCCCGAACGCCCGCAAGTTCACGCACAAGAAGCTCCGCTGACAGCAGCTTCAGTGACAAGTGACAGGTGACAAGCAAGAGCGCAGCGGGACGCAGCGAAAAGTGACAAGAGACAGGTGACACGTAAGGCCAGAATGGGTAGAGTATTGAAATAGCTAAGACTTGATCTGACACTTTGACGATAACAGAGGAGAAGCG
>Ga0315289_10004289_pt1 | contig 21289 bp, 13 predicted proteins | sample YL17G11_40_MG_FD_203452 | JGI IMG/M metagenome (GOLD analysis project Ga0315289, IMG submission 203452) | Sediment microbial communities from Yellowstone Lake, YNP, Wyoming, USA - YL17G11_40 | ecosystem: Environmental > Aquatic > Freshwater > Lake > Sediment | place: USA: Wyoming | collected... | reverse complement strand
CGGCCAGGAGGTTGCTCGTGCTCCAGGCCGCGATGAAGGCCATGAGGACGAAGATGATCACGATGTAGACCTTCATGCGGCGGTTCATGGTTTACCGCCTTTCGGCTGCGCGGCCGCCGGCGGCGGAGCGGCGGCCTTTACGGTCGTCTTGGCCGCGGGCGTGCCGGCCGAGGCGAGGGGCTTGGCCGAGGGCGCTGCAGGTTTGCCTGCCAGCGTGAAGGCCACGCCGCCTTTGACGAGGTTCTCGGTCCGCGGAGGCTCCATGACGAAACTGCCTTGCTGGGCGATGCCGCGGGCCACGGTCTCGGCGTCGGCGTGGTTTCGGGCCTGGCCTTCGATGAACACCTCCGCCGGTTCGATGCGAAGGTCGAGGATCCGGAGTTTCAGGCCCTTCGGAAGGCCCGCGGTCACCTGGCGCAGGGTCTCAAGGGCCGGCTGAGACTGGGGCATCGTTCCGGCCGCGCCGCTGACTCCCGCCATGCGCAACGCCTCGCTCTCAAGCCACCTTCGGACGGCGGGCGGCGTGGCGGCGTTTGGATAGAGACGTACAAAGACCGCCCGCTGGCGATCAAGCAGGCGGGCGGTTTCCGCATCGTAGAGCGCGGCCCGCAGCCAGGACCCGCCCGTTACAACGGCCACGAGCGCGAGCGCCAGGGCGGCCGTTACCTTGAGGGGCCGCTGGAGTTTCCGGAGGCGATCGGTCGGTGCGAGGCCGCCCCGCCGGAGGTTGATCCACCCGGCATCCTGGCCCGCGGCAAGGGCTTGCGAGGCCAGGGTCGGGCAGGACGGTTCCTCTCGGTGCGTGACCGCGAGGCCCGTGCCGGATGCGATGGCCTGGACCTGCTCCTGGGTGAACGACCCGGCGCAAACGGCGCGCGGCGGCGCGTCGCCGCCGGCCGTGGCGAGTAGATCGACGTGGATCGCGCGGCAGACATCGGCTGTTTCCAAGGATGTCACGTGCCAGGAGACCGGCCGCCCGTCCGTCATCCGGAAGATGTCGACGCGGCCGGCAGAGCCCAGGATGAAGAAGTCCGCCTGCTCTTTCGATTGTGTCACGAGTTGCCAGAGGACCAGAAGCGACGTCGGAACGATTGACTCCACCTCGACGCCCGACGCCTCCAGCCTGTTCACAAGGTCCCGCAGCGGGGCGGTCTCGACCGCCACGCCGAGGGCGCGTCCTCCGACGGCCGGCAGGAAGTCCACGCTGAGCTCCTCGGCGTCCATCGGGAGGTGTTCTTCCATGCGATAGACGAGCAGCGCCCGTCGGCCCTTTCGCGGCAGGCCGTCCGTGGCGACCGGCGCCGGCATCACCTGGTCCGAGGGGACGCCCAGGCAGATGCTCGCGCCTCGCTGGAGGCCGAGGCTTGCGAGGGCTTCCACGACGGCGGTTGTCGGGTCTACTTGGCCGGCGGCGTCTGCCGGCACAGGGAACTCGTGCAGCCGGACTTCCCGGCCGCAGGCCTGGGCGACCATGCCCGAACCGCCTTCTATTGTTACCAGTATGGCGCCCGACTTCATGAACCCGACCCTTGCTTATCGATCTTGAGGGTGAAGGCTTCACCGGAGAAGCGGATCGTGGTCGAATCGGCCGCGATCTCTGTAACTTCGGCCCCCTCGACCGTCTCGCCGACCTGCGCCCATCGGACCTGCCCGCCCTTCGTCCGAAGGAGGGCGTAGGTGTTGCCCGGTTGGATGACCGTGCCGGAGAGCGTTACGGGCGGGTTGATCGCGCGTGCGGCCGCCTGCGCTTCAAAAAGCGGCTGCTGGAGGTCTCGCGCCCAAATGACCGAGTACGCCGAGAGAGGCGGCCTGGGCTTTGCCGCCGGTTGGACCGGCGCAGGCGGCGGAGGATCGGCGGCGCTGTCCTCGGCCCCGCCGACCGGCCAGAGCGCAAGGCCCGCCCCCACGGCCACGATGGCGACCGCCAGAAGGGCGTTGACCGTCCAGGCGAGCTGCATCTGGCTTCGGATGTTCATGGTCACCAATCCAGGATCCAGGAGCCCGCATCGTTCTCGGCGTCGCCTTCCTGGCGGACGTAGAGCCGGTGCCACTGGCGGGTCTTTCCGCCGGCGACGATCCAGACGCTGTGGCAGGCGGAGGCGTCGACGAGGGATTTTTCCGCCTCGGCCAGTGTCTCTTTCTTAAGGTCCAGTTGCTTGAGGATGTCCGAGAGGCCCGCCGACGGCATCGCTTCCCTGAGCGTCACGAGGTGATGGACCTCGTACTCGTCGAGCACCCCCTCCAGCGCCTCCCTGAGGACGCTGGCCTCCGCCCGGCGGAAGTTGACCTTGCCGTTGCCCCAGGCGGTCAGTTTCTCGGCCGGGCCGCCACGCATCTCGGCACCCAGGAGGTCCATGGGCCCTTTGACGCCGAAAAACACTTGTTCGAGGCTCGCGTAGCGCATCGGCACGGAGCGGATGGCCGCGGATTTCTCCTCGACCGGCCGCGGGATCACCTGCAGGGTCCAGCCGCCGCCGCTCAGGGCCGAGACGCAGGCCCTGAGGCCGTCTTTGTCGCGCCTTGCGGCCACCAGGTTCACGTTCGCCTTGGCCTGTTCGTCGGCAACGATTACCGTAAATTCCGTCCCGCCCAACGAGAGCCTGCGCCTTGCAGTCACCGGCGGTGGGGCGAGATCGGTGGTGTCTTCTTTGAGCATCTCCTCGGCCCGGGCAAAACACACGGCCTGGAGGCTTCGGAAGGCCCACTTCCGCTGAAGGGCGCTTCGCGCCTCGCCGGCCTGGGCGCTGCGTAAGGTCGTTCGGTGCGCGACTGCCGCCAGGAGGCTCCCGGCGACGGCCAGGACCACCAGGACCATCACGAGCACGAATCCGCGTTTTGCAGTTCTTCCCGTCACGGTCAGGTCTGACCTCGTTCGAGGCCTTTCACTTCCACAATGCCCGAAGCGAACTCCACTTGCACGATGCACGGGCCGATCAGCGGCTTCCAGCCGTCGGGGCCGGGGTTTACGGGCTTGGCGGGAACCAGACGCACACTGCGAACGTCCGCTGCAACGAGTTCCGTCTGCAGGACCTGGCCGGCGGTCTCCTGAACGCGTACAAGGTACGTCCGCTCGCCGACCTTGCGGATGCGGTACGTGACCACGGCCGGCACGTGTTCAAGCCTCAGCGTTCCGGTTGCCAGGCTCGCGTGCGTTTGCACCGAGAATCCGTCCACGGCGTCCCGATAGTGGTGTCCGTGCAAGAGGTCCATGCCGACGATCGTTTGGAGCGCATCCTGGAGGCGCTCCGGCCTGACGTCGTCCTGGCGTACCTTCAGGTGCGCCCGCGCAATAGATGCGCTCGCCCCGAGGGCGGCCACCACCAGGATCGCCGCGATCGCGAGGCTTACGAGGAGCTCAACGAGCGTCAGTCCCTTTTTCCGGGGCATCCGTCTTCTCCGGCAAAACCACTTCCACCCGCACGGCCGGCTCGCCTTTGGGGGCGCCCGGCGCAAAGATCTCCAGGGCGACCGTCTCGGCTTTCATCGCCCGCGCTTCCGGGTTCTCGGTCGGCGTTGTTCGCCACGACCAGCCACCCGGCCCGTCCACGATCCCCGAGGCCGCGCGGGGGAAGTTCTCGGGCTTGCCTGCCCACCACGTTTCCAGGAGCGCATCGGCCACCCGGCACGCCTCGATCCGCCGGTCGGCCCGGGCGGCGCTCGCCTGGAGCCGCGACGTACTGAGGAGGATCGCCACCAGGAGCGTCCCGAGTATGGCCGTGCCCAGCACGACCTCAATCAGTGTGAGGCCGCGCCTCGAGCATCGCCAGGATGTTCTCCGTCTCTTTGTCATCGCCCGTTCCAACGATCTGGCCCGACAGGCCCGCCACCAGCACCCACTGCCTCCGTCCGCCCGGACCTTCCAGGAGGACCGCATACGTCGGCGTGAGGCCGAGGGCGCTGCAGCTGATCGCGACCTGGCCCGACGCGATGTCCTGCCCGGCGAGGTGCAGCCGCGCCACGCGGTACCCGGACGCCAGGCGAAGCGGCTCGCCGAGCACGTCGCGCCCTTCCTCATCCGTTCTCCGAATCTCTCCCGCCGAAAGGTCCACGAGGAGCCTTGTCGCCCGGTCCTGCTGGCGTGCGTACTGGCGCGTCAGCCGGTCGAAGGCGATGATTTCGTCCACGGTCCGTTCGATGCCGACCTTCCGGAGCGGGCCGCGGACGCTCACGGCCACCACCCCCGCCGCGATGGCGAGAATCAGAAGCACCACGATGAGTTCCACGAGGCTGAAGGCCCTGCGGTTCACGTCGCTATTCCTTGAGTCGCGCGCTTGAGATATCCGCGTCCGCCCCTTCGCCTCCCTCGCGGCCATCGGCGCCCAGGCAGATCACCTCGAACGGGACGCTTGCGCCCGGGCACACGTACTGGTACGGCCGGCCCCACGGGTCGGTGGGCTTCCCTTCGAGGAGCGGTTCGGGGTTCTTGTCGGTTGGTTTTGAAAGCACATCCAGGCCCTCTTCGTTCGTCGGGTACCGCCCGCAGGTCGCATAAAACGTGTTCAAGGCCTGGACGATTGTGGCGATCTCCACGCGGGCGGTGCTCTGGCGGGCCTTCGTCAGGTAACTGCGGACGTTGATCGTGACCACGCCGGCCAGCAGGCCGATGATCACGATGACGATCATGATCTCCACGAGGCTGAAGGCACGCCTGATGAGTCTGCGGCGTCGGCTACAGGACATTGTTGATCTCCAGGATCGGGAGGATTGTGGCAAAGGCGATGAACCCCACCATGATGGCCAGGACCACGATGAGCAGGGGCTCAAGCAACGCCGTCAGCCGCTGCGTGGCCGTGGCGATCTCGCGGTCGTAGGCCTGGGAGAGGCGTTCAAGCATCCCTTCGAGTTCCCCGGATTGCTGGCCCACGGCCAGCATCTGGACCACCAGCGGCGTAAAGACGCCCGAGGATTCCAGCGGGCCGGCGATGTCGCGGCCGGCCATTACGGCCGTCTCGTAGTCGTCCATCGCGCGGCGGAAGACCCGGTTCCGCAAGGTCCGGCGTGTGATGCGGATCGCTTCATCGAACGGCAGGCCGCTCCTCAGGAGGGCCGCCATGACGACCGACAGCCGCGAGGTGTTCTCTTTGCGGATGAGGTCGCCCACCAGGGGGATCTTCAGCACGAGTCGATCGTAGGCCCAGCGACCGCGGTCTGTGCGAAGGAGTGCCCGCACGCCGAAGACGAGGCCCAGCCCCGCAGCCAGGATGAGCCACCACCAGTGGAGAAGGCAGTCGCTTACGCTCTTGACGATCCACGTTGGCCAGGGCAGGGGCCGGCCCGCTTCGACGAGCGTCGAGAGGAGTTGCGGCACGACGTAGGTCATGAGGAACGTCATCACCCCGAGGCCGATCGTGAGGACCACGGCCGGATAGATGAGGGCCGTGGTGACGCGGTTCCTGAGGTACTCGCCTTTCTCCCGGAACTCCGCGAGGCGGACGAGGGCCGATTCCAGGGTCCCGGTGTTCTCGCCGACGCGGACGATGTTGACGGAGAGTTCGTCGAACCACGCAGGCCGCTCTGCCATCGCGTCAGCCAGGCTCACGCCGGAAGAGACCCGGTCGCGGATGCCCTGGAGGACCGACCGAAAGTGTCCCTTGTGCTGCCGCACGAGCGTGTCGAGCGCCGACAGGAGCGTAATGCCGGCCCCCAGGAGCGTCGCCAGTTCCCGCACCGCCGCGACCGCCTCCGACTGGCCCCTCCGTCCCCGGTGCCGCTCAAGCCAGTCGACCGTCGCACCCCCGCGGGCGGGCGAAACCTCGGCGACCGAGAGCCCTTTGGCCCTGAGTTCGTCGCGGGCCTGGCGCGGAGTGTCGGCGATGACCGAGCCGGCCACGGCCTGGGCCCCTGTGTCAAACGCCTTGTAACTGTAGACGGGCATGTTCTCGGTTAGAACTCGTCGCGACTGGTGACCTTGACGACCTCGTCGATGGTCGTAACGCCGGCGGTGACCTTCTCGAGGCCCTCGGTGCGGAGCGTCCGCATCCCGCCCTGGATCGCCTCGGCCTTGATCGTCGATGCCTTGGCCCGATGGAGCACGAGTTCGCGGAGCGCCTCATTGACCGTGAGGAGCTCGAAGATGCCGACGCGTTCCCTGTAGCCGGTGTTCATGCATTCCTCGCACCCCTGGCCGCGAAAGAGCGGGCCGGGCAGGGGGCCGTCGGCCTCCGACAAGGCCCACCGGGCAAGGTCCTCCTCCGTTGGCTCATGGGCCATGCGGCAGACGGGGCAGATGCGGCGCACGAGGCGCTGCGCGAGGACCCCCAGCAGGCACGAGGCCACGAGGTACGGTTCCGCCCCGAGGTCCAGAAGCCGCGCAATCGCCCCGGAGGCGTCGTTGGTGTGGAGCGTCGAGAACACGAGGTGGCCCGTGAGGGCCGACTGGATGGCCATCCGGGCGGTCTCGGTGTCGCGGATCTCGCCCACCATGATGACGTCCGGGTCCTGGCGGAGGACGTGCCGCAGGCCCGTCGCGAAGGTCATCCCCTTCTTCTCGTTGATCTGCGTCTGGCTGATGCCCTTGAGGCGGTACTCGATCGGGTCCTCCAGCGTCAGGATGTTGAACTCCGTGGCGTCGATCTCCTGGAGGGCGGCGTAAAGGGTCGTCGTCTTGCCGCTCCCCGTCGGCCCGGTCACGAGGATGATGCCGTGGTCCTGGTGCACGAGGCGCCGAAACTTCCCGAGGACCCCCGCCGGCATGCCGAGTTCGTCGAGCGTGTAAAGCCGCGCGGACTTATCCAGCAGGCGTATGACGACCCGCTCGCCGACGTGCGTGGGCAGGGTGGCGATGCGAAGGTCAATGACGCGGTTGCCCACCTCGACCGTCGCCCGTCCGTCCTGCGGCAACCGGCGCTCGGCGATGTTCATCCCGCCCATGACCTTGATGCGGCTCGTGATCTCTTCCTGCAGGGCCTTGGGCGGCTGAAAGACGTCGTAAAGAACGCCGTCGAGGCGCAGGCGCACGACGAGCGAATCCTCGTAGGGCTGGATGTGAACGTCCGAGGCCCGGCGCTTCACGGCCTCAAAGAGGATGAGGTTGACGAGCTTGATGACCGGAGCGCGGTTCGCCACGTCCAGCAGGTCCTCGCTCTGGGCGGTGGCGCTAAGCTCGCGGAAAACCTCGTCCTTGTCGAGTTCCTGGATCACCTGCTCCGCCTGGCCGGTCTGGGTCTCGTAGGCGGCGCTCACGGCCCGAAGGATCTCCTCGCGCGGGGCGAAGAGGGGAACCACCGGCCGGCCGATCGCCTTCGTGAGAATCCGAATCTGCGGCCACTGCGCGAGGTCCGCCATCGCGAGGCGCATCGAGCCGTTTTCACCCGCCAGGCCCAGCAGGCAATGGCTCCTGGCGAAGCCGATCGGCACACGCGACAGGAAGTCGTGGCTGGCTGGAAGGTGGGCGAGGCTCTCGGTAAACTCGATGCCCAAGGCCTCAGCCGTGGAGGCGGCGATGGCCTCGGGCCTGACGCCCGCCTGCCGCGCGGCGGCCGGAGAGCACGCGCCGGCCTGGCCGAAGAGGGCCGCGCACTCGCCGTCGAGGCGGGCTCTCAGGCGTTCGGCGAAGTTGTCGTTGGCTCGGGCCATGCGCTCAGCGAATCCCCATCGGCCGGCTCGTCGGAAGGCGCGAGGGGAGTTCCGCCTTCTGCGAGTCGATCTCGGAGAGGTACTTCAGGTCCTTGAACTGGTCGTCCCTCAGGATCACCGGCCGGATGAAGACAAAGAGGCTGCTCTCGGTCGTGCGTTTCGTGACGTTGCTGAAGAGCAGGCCCAGGCCGGGGATGTCCCCGATGAAGGGTAATTTGTTTACCGTGTCCGACAGGTCCTGCCGCTTCAGGCCGCCGACGATGACCGTGTGCCCGTCCGGCACGACCACCTTGCTGTCGATGGAGTTGGTCTGCCGCGGGGGCGGCACGCCGCCGGCCGCGGTTCCCGTAAAACTGTTCAGCGTGAGCGAGTAGTCCAGCCGCAGGTAATCGCCTTCGCTGATGTGCGGCGTCACGGCGACCGTGGTTCCCGCCGAGGCGTAGCCCGCAAAACTGGTCGTTGCCACGGTGCTGGAGGCGTTGACGCTCGTAAAAGGCGACTCGGCCACGCTCGTAAGGGTCCCCGCGTTGTTGTCGTTCACCAGGATCCGCGGGGCCGACAGCACCTTCGCCCGCGCGTTGGTGGCCAGCGCCCGGATGACCACATTGGCAGTGCCGGGGTCGAGGACGACGCCGTTGAAGCCGGCGCCGGGGAGGATCGTCGGAACGGCCGTCGTGAGGTCCAGTGTGCTCAGGCCGAAGGAACTGAACGTCAGCCACCGCAGGTCCGGCCGCGTATTCTCGGCGGATAGTTCTATCCCCAGGGAGAAATTGTCCGAGGTGTCCAGCGTCACCATCGTCACCTCGATCATCACCTGCGGCCGGCGTTTGTCCAGGGCGTCGATGAGTTGCTTGTAGATCGCCTGGACGGCCGGGGGGGCGACGACGATGATGGAGTTGGTGTTCGTGTCCACGGCGACGACGGCGTTGCGGGTGCGGGCGACGTTGGCCTGTCCGACCGCCCCCGCCCGCGCTGCCTGGCCGGGCGCCCCCGGTCCGCTCGGAACGCCCGACAGAGAAACGACCGACGTCGGCACGGAAGACATGCCCGGCAGTGTTGCAGGCGTGGGGGGACCGGCCGGCGCGGGAGTCCCCGACGTCGGGCCTCCCGACGGGCCGCCTGAAGAACCGCTGCCGGAGGCGCCTGACCCTTTCTCCGGCGGCGGCTTATAGGCCGGCGGCTTCGGCAGTTCCGCCCCCGGCGGCCCGGGCGGCACGTTCGGCCCGACGCCCAGCGCGGGCCGGGGCGGCTGGGCGGCGCCCTCGGTTCCGACGCCCCCCTGTTCCAGCGACAAGGACACGAGGCCGCCTTCCTGACCTTCCAACGCCCGGATGGTCGCCAGGACATCTGCCGCCGAGACGTTCACGAGTCTGTAGAACCTGACGTAACCCTGTTGCTGGGGTGCGGCCACGTCGAGTTCCTGAATGAGGGCGGCGATCTTCTCGTGGATGGCGGACGGGGCAGTGATGATCAGAAGCCCCGAATCCGGGTCCACCGTGGCCTTGTACGGGGCCTGGCCGTCGGAGCCGAAGGAATCCCGGGCAAGCTTGTCGATCCGTTGCGGCGAGATGTTCTGGACGCGGTAGGTCCTGGTCTGCTGGCCCGTCGGCACGTCCAGCGTCTGGATGAGTTCCAGGGCGTCGGTCTCGGTCCCTTCGGTCGAGATGACGACGATCTGGTTGGTGCGGGGCTCGTGCGTGATGCTGATGCCCGGCGGCCCGGCCTTCTCGCCGCCGCCGACGCGGCGCTTCTCCTGGAGGAGGGCGTTGACCTGCTTCGCCAGGTCCGCCGCCTCGCGGTTCTTCAGGTTGACGAACTTGACCGTTCCCTTCTTGCCGGGCCGATCCAGGAGTTCGATCATCTGGGCCGCGCGGCGGAGGTTCTCGGCATAGTCCGTCACGATGACCAGCCGCTGGTCCTCGACGGAAAAACTGTTCCCGCCGGGCGCCGAGAGGAACGGCTTTATCATCTGCTCGATATAAGATGTGCTGACGTGCTTCAAAGGAAAGACCTGCGTGACGGCCAAGGCCGCTTCGGTTGCCGTAAGGCGCTGCGGGTCCTCCTGGATACGGCCGCTGACCGAAAGCAGGCTCTGCGCCGAAACGATCTTCTTCCATCCCGGCTGGTCCGAGTCCACGAGAGCTAATCCCGTCATCTTTAGGACGCTCTGCAAGAGGCCCAGCAGCGACTCCGTCGGCACCTTCGCCGGCGCGGCGATCGTGATCCGCTTCCTCACGACGGCATCGTCGTAGAGAATGTTCATCCCCAACCGTTTGCCGATGAAGTCCACGAGGGCCTTCACTTCGAGGTTCTCGGGGAAGTTCAGCTGGATGAGGTTTTCGTCGCCGGCGGCAGGCTTCGGCGTGGGCGATGCGCCGCTGGCCGGTTCTCCTGCGAAGGCCGTGGGAACGGCGAGAACCGCGTACAGGGCGATCGCAAGGAGCGGGGCTCTCATTGGGCTGTCTCCTTCCGGCTGGAAACGGCGGTGGCGGCGTCCGCGCGGGCCTCACGCACGGCATCTCCCGCCACACCGACGACGAACTGAACGGGCACGGTGACCGAGGGTTGAAGGGCAAGGTCTGTCTGGATCTGGAGCGAGACGGTCTGCCTGCCCGTTCTCTGGGCACGGATGACCACCGGTACGGCGAGGCTGCCCAGAGGGGGGACCGGGTTTCGCGGGACCTTCGCAAAGCAACCCGACCCGCTGGAGGTGCTGTAGATGAGACGCACGGGTGTCTTCGAGCGGTTGACGACCGTGACGGTCCGCTCGTGCTGCGACCCGGACGCAACCGCCCCGAGGTCCACTGCGGCAGGCTCGGTGTTAAGCGGCAGGCCGACCGCCGCCTTGATCGGAATCGGAATAACGGGGCAATCCTTGTCGTCGGTCTGAAGCAGGATACGCTTGTTGTAGAGCACGGGTTTTTCCGGTGCGACCAGCACGACCCGGACCGGTGCGGTTGCGCCCGGAGGGATGGCGCCCTCGGCCGCCACCGCCGACATGCACTTGCATTCCGAGCGGACTTTCGTGATCACCAGCGGCTTCTTGGATGGGTTCGAGACCGTCAGCAGCACCTTGTGAGGGCTCTTGGGCTCGACGAACCCGAAATCGTAGCCGCTCGCCTCGAGCGGCACCGGTTTCTCTCCGGCGACCGGCGGCAGGCCCGCCAGACGCGCGGGGCTGGGGCCCTTCGTGTCGTCGCCTTCCTTGGCGTCCACCACCACGCCGTCCAGGAGCGTGAGGATCGTAGGGGTCTCGACGAACCAGTCGCGGGCATCGCTGGCGCAGCCCGCGAGGCAGCTCGTGTCCGGAGGTAGGAGCGACCGGCCCGCCGGGGCGTAAGGCGGCAGTTCCACCATCGCGACCTTGGCGTCGCCCACGCGGCCGGCCTGCTTCCGCGCTTCTCGCTCAAACTGCGGTACCCGTTCCTGGCAATGCGGGCAGTCGTGGTGATAGAGCACCACGGTCCACTGGCCTTTGGCGAGCTGCTTTGCCACGTCGATGTGCGGCAGCAGGGGGAGCCGCCCTCCGACCCACTTCTCCGGTTCCAGGAGCACCACGCGGCTGGAGCCGACCACCTGGCCGTCTGCCGAAAGCGTCGTTGGCTCAAAGAGCGCCGCCGTCAGGGCAAATGGTGTGCCCGCAGCCAGTCCGACCGCTGCCGCGGCGGCAAACCGCAGGCGGGGGCGCGCGGTAGGCGGAGGAGACAGGAGCGGCGGGTGAAGAAACGCGAGGGCTGCCACAACGGCGCCGTCCAACACCAAAGTGTACCAGGGATTAACTTCGATACGTCCGAAGCATCCGCAGGATGCCTCGCCTATCAGTCCCTTATACAACGCGACTCCGGCAAACCCGGCGAAGCATGCCAGGGTCGTCGCCCACGCCGCCCGCCGCGCCAGGCCCGAGAGGAGCCATAGGCCCAGTGCCAGTTCGACCTCAATCCATAGGATAAGGAACCATCTCGACGACAACAGGTCGTGTTCGGACACAGGTTCGGTAACTAGTTGGTGCCCCTTCAGGCCGGCGGCAACGAGCAGGAGGATGCCAACCAGCGCCCGGACCACGGCAAAGGCTGATGGCGGAAGTGCCTTCATAGGGCCCCCCAGGCCCCGGTTCCCTGGCGACGTTCCACTGCGGCAAGCGCTTCAGGGACGGGGTGTTTCTTGTAAACAGATTTGGAAGGTACGTCAAGAAAAATGTCGTTGGAAAAATGTCGTTGTACCTTCGAAGTGAAAATGTGAGGTGCAGTTGACATCTGCCTGTCCCATGGGCGCTGCTAAGTCCTTGCGCGACAACGAGATACGGTATTCTAGTTAAAAAATCTGTTTTTTTCTTGACTTGACTCGAAGGCCGAGTATTTATATCAGCCTGTTGACTTTCGATGGACGTTTATGGTCAAGCCTCGTGCGGCGGTCGCGAGGGAAGGGTCGGACGGGCCTTCGGCCGGCTCTTACGTTCCCCGAGGGGACCGACGTCGCAAGGGCATTCTTGGGGGCCACATCCGTAGCGGGCCCGGCATGGGGGCCGCCAGTGATTTTTCGAGAACACAGGAAAGTGCGGCGGACAGTGTCAGCCAACCTCGGCGCAAGCGGTGCGCGCGAGGCGGGTGGCAGTGGGTGTCCTGTCGTCCGTCGGCATCATAACCATGGGAAGGACGATCCTATGACCCGCGCCTATAGAAGTTTGACGTGGGCCGTTGCGGCCTTGCTGCTGACGGCCTGCGCCGCGATGGCGGCCCAAGAGAACGCCGCGCCCAGGGAGTGGCAATCGCTCGACCTCGGCGGCCTCGCGGCCCTGGCGAATGAACTGCAGGCCAAGGGCGATACCCGATCGTCGACCGCGGTGGCTGCGTGGGTGTTGAGTCGCTGAGGGGACGCCTGGAACAGACGCCTGGAACAGACTGAGGATGCGCGAATTTAAGGGGCAGACCATGAACCGGCAAATCACGGCAGTGCTGATGTTCGTCTTCCTGGTCGGAGCCGCTGCATGCAATGCCGCTGCGGCCGACGCCGCACCGGCCCCCGCGCCCGCGCCGACCGGCGCCACCACGGACTGGGGGGCCTTGCCGCCGAACGAACTGGCCGAACTTGCGCGCGGTCTTGTCGGCGACGACGAAGCGGTAAGGCTGACGCGGCAGCGCCTGGCGGAGCACATCACGACGAAATACCTCGCAGACCCTGCGGCGACGAAGTTTGTTGCGAGCGGGGACTGGCTGTGTTTTTCGGAATGTTTGGGCGAGGATCTTTCGGATGCGAGCCGCAGGACGTGGGCGGAGAAGCTCTTTTCCGCCTATTCGACGGATGCCGCGACCTCCACCGGCGTTAGCGCGGGCGCCGTCGTTGATGTAGCGAAGACCCTCTACGTGCTGGGTGCCGAGGCGGAGGGGGCGACGCTCGTGGAACAGAGTATTCCGGCTCGGACCTGGACGGCCGATGAGCTGGCTGCGGCTGCGGAAACGCTGTCCGGATTTCAGGATGCCGGGAAGACCGCGCGTCTCGCGCTGGCGAAGTACATGTCCGACAATTACCTCGCAGACCCTGCGGTTGTGCGGTCGGTTGGACCCAGAACGTGGAAGACCCTGACCAGCAGCCTTCGGACGGACCTGTCGGCGGAGGTGAAGATGCAGTGGGCGGCGGGTCTTCAGGGCGCCTTCGGCGTAGGCGCCGTCGAGTCGATGAAGTCAGCGGATGTCATGGCCCTTGGTGATGCCCTCAACAGCCTCGAAGTGAAGGATGCCTATGCCATTCTTCTACCACACATCGAAAAGTCTTCGGATTGGCAGTCGCTCAAGGCATCGGATCTGGCATTGCTGGCCAGGGCGATTTCGACCACGGGCGACGCTGGAAAGACAGCCCGGCTACTCCTGGCCAAACATGTTGCTGATAAGTATCTGGCGGACGCGACAAGCACGCGCTCGGTCACGGCTGGAGACTGGATGAAGTTGATCGACAGCCTGCGCAAGGATCTGGCGGCGGAGACGCGGGCGGAGTGGTCGGGGAAACTCCGCTCGGCTTTCGTGGACGATGCTGCGGTGCTTGGCACGCTGGAACTTTGGGACGCCAAGGTGCTCGCCGCCGCCCTGGATGGGCTGGGCGATAAGCAGGCCTTCGGAGTGGTGCCGGTGTGGATGACAGCTACGACCGCTTGGCAATCGCTTAAACCCACGGAAGTGGCCTCATTGGCCTGGTCCTTGGCAAGAAGCGGGGACGCAGGCAAGGCCGCTCGGCAGCGGCTTGCCGAACACATCACGACGAAGTACCTGGCGGATGCCGCCTCAACAAAGTCCATTTCGTCCAAGGATTGGCGCAAAATCACCGCCTGGGGCCTTGGGGTTGAACTTACGGAGGAGGGACGCAAGACGTGGGCGGAGAAGATCCTTTCGGCCTACACCGGGGCCGGCGGAAGCGTGGCCGGTCTGCAGGTAACCGAGGTCGGCGACCTCGTTGAGGCTGCAATCCGGCTGGGGGCCGTGGATCAGGGAACTTCTCTGGTTCAGCAGCGTCTCGCAAGCGTTGCCTGGAAACCCGACGAACTCGTTTCGCTCGCAGGCGTCCTTTCGGGACTGGGCGATTCCGGCAAGTCTGCCCGGTCGCAATTGGCAATGCAATTGGCCGACAAGTATCTGGCCAGTCCCGGCGCTGTGCGGGCGGTGACATGTCGCCAGTGGAGCAGCCTGGTCGTCGGGTTGCGCAGGGATCTCTCCGGGGCGATGCGCGTCCTGTGGGCCTCCAAACTGAGGGAGGCGTTTGACGCCAACACCCTTGCAACCCTCAAGTTCGACGAGGCGTGGGATCTGGGTGGTGCGCTGAGCGGCTTAGGATCGCCTTCAGCCTACGACGTCCTTTTGCCCGGCCTGGCGAAGTCGACGGAGTGGTTGTCGCTCGATCCGCCCAGGCTGGCCGACCTTGCAGGAAGACTGGCCGATCTGGGAGACCGAGCGGAACAACCGCAATCGATCTTGGCACGACACGTGGTGGCGACCTTCCTGAGCAGCCGCGAAAAGATCAAGTCAATCAACCTCGGCTCGTGGAAAGGGCTGGCCAGAGTAAGCAACCGTCTTCCCGACGAGGCCAGGCAGGCGTGGGCGAAAGGTCTCAAGGATGCCTTCGTGCCCGATGATAATGCACTGCTCCAGATGCCGGCCGGCGATGTCAAGGCCCTTGCGGGCGCACTGGCGCCCTTGGACGAAAAACTCGCCGACGATCTGACTTACACGTGGTATACGGGCCGGGAGACAGGAGGCGGCCTGAAATGGGGGAAGGACCTGATCGCTGCGGCACAGATGGCGGTGAGCGGCGGGCGGCGCACTCAAGCGGAGCGCGACGCTATCGTGACGTCGCTGGAGAAGGCATTGGCCGCAGCGCCGACAAAGCCGGAGGAACAATTCGACCTGGCGGGCCAGATGCTTCGGCTGTGGTCGCTTGCTGGGGGGAACTCCGGGAAGATGAAGGAATGGGGGACGAAGGCTTACGAGAGCGTCCTCGGGACGGAGGAAGCCCGCAACGGCGTGTCTATGGAGCGGCTCGGACAACTCGCCGTCCTGCTTAACGACTACAAACTCAGCGGCAAAGGCAAGGCGTTTCCGGGTTTCGTTCAGGCCCTGGCGCGCCACGCCAGGCAGGGTACGCTGAAATGGGGACGGGGCGTGGCGATTGCGAGTTTCCTGACGGCCCCGGAGTCGCGCCAGGCGCTTCAAGATGAACTGCTTGATGCTCAGGGTAGCCCCAGGCTCCCCGTGGCCAAGGTCCTGACATGGGCCTATCGAGGCGCCGGCGAGCTGGGACAGTGGCGGGCCTTCCTGCAGACATCAATATCTAGTTCCAATGGGGATACCAAGGCTCTGTGGCTGGCGGCCGACGCCTACGCGGCCGCCCTGGTGCCGAACCCGCCAGACCCGCTCCGCAGACGGCGCGGTTTGAACGGGGCGTTGGCGGCGGCGGTCTCCGACCCGGTGCGGCTCATCGTCCTGCGGGAGTTCGTGGATTTCTACAGGGCGATTGGGAGGCCCGGCCAGGCCGCGGAGATGTTCGAAAGCGTCAAGCATCAGTTAGGGGAGGCGGCGGCGAAAGCCCTTGAGCAAATGCAGGTCGAACTCCGCCTGCAAGAGGAGGATCGGCAAGCCCAGGCCGCACGCACGCAGGCGGCCGTCGAAATCACGCAGAAGGAAAGCCAGCTCAGGTACTATCGCGCTCGTCTGGAGCGGGCCCGGGCGGCAGGGGATGCGGGAGAGGCTGCCAGGCTTCAGGCGGCCATTCAGCAGTTGGAAAGGGATCTTGCTAAATGAGAGACAGGACCGGAGCCGCGAGGAACGGCACTCGTTCGCAACACGCGGACGAGGAGGACACGTCCGGGAAAGGAAGGCGAACCATGCTTGGCCAACACGGCCGTCTGACCCTTGGGTGGCTCTGCGCTTGCACGGCGTTAGTGGCCCTTCTGGCCGGCGCGGCAAGATGTTTGTGGGCCTGTCCCGCCTGCAGCGAACAGGGCATTGGTGATTGCTGTTCACTGAGAGCGCAGGTCCTCGGTACCAAGGGGTGCTCAGAATCTAGTGGGTCGGCAGCGCCCGGCGAGGACTCCAACAAGTACGACAAGCCTGGCATCAAGGTGCAAGTTCTGGGGATTAGCGCCCACGATCATAATGAGGATGACACTGACGACTACGAGGTCGAACTGAAGTGGGGCAAGAGTGGCGGCAAGCCGGCGGAGGGGGAATCGGATTGCGGCGACTTTGTCCGGTGTTTCTGGCGGGATGGAAACGCGGGGATAGACGGCTGGTACACGCCGGTCCCGGGAAGCGACGTCGACCCCAAGGTGCGAGTTCACATCGCGGGCGGAACCTGGACCATGATATACGGCGCCAACGGGGAGATAATCACGCCGGGAGAGGACCCTGGATCGGTCGATGTCAAGGATGCCGAAGGCTGTACGCTCACCCACCAGGTATTCACGGGAGGCAAACTCACATCGGGTGTGGAAGGACCGAATTCCTTCACGCGCGATTCCGACGACGCGGATCGCCCGACACTGATTGTCGAACAGCGCAACACAACCGTGCTGAAGAAAACCTATTTCAAGAATACCCTGGATGACGAAACGCTGGTCCGCACGCGCATCACGGTCGAGGAATACAATTCGGACGGGTCGAAGCGGTTCCTGACCAGCATCTATTCGTATTATGGCCCGCAGGAAGACTACCCCGGCCGCTTGAAACTCATCGTTCGGCCCGAAGGGGTGAAGCGGTACCTTGCGGCCAACGGGTACGGCCACGGGATTGACCCGAACGATCCCGGCGAGACGCAGGAGCCCGAGGGGTGCGATCTGGACGATCGGAATACGATCACCGATGCGGCCTTAAAGGATTACGCCGAGACCGTTTTCGACGAGTATTTCGAGGATAACAAGGTCAAGCAGTTGACCTCCCATGGCGGCGGGTGCTGCGGCGGCAGCGAGACGGGCGTGTACAAATTCGCCTACGGGCCTTCGAGCGAGCGGACGCCCGACGACGTCAACGACTGGAAGACCTGGCGGCGGATCACGGCCCCGAGCGGCTTGCAGACCGTGGAGTTCTACAACGCGAACGACCAGGTCATCTTCCGCGTCGTGCAGGAGATGGACGCCCAGCACGCCATCGCCAAGGTCTGGATCACGCACTACAAGTACGACGCCGATGGACGCGTCACCGAAGAGCGCTACCCGTCCGCCTGCACGGGCTACACCTATAACGAAGATGACGTGTCCGGTTATAAGTGGGTGAAGGATTTTGACAACGTGGGAGCCCACAACGGCAAGGTGGACAACAACGGGTCGGCGGGCTTGGTACGCCTCTACACCTACGATGCAACCAGCGGCAAGCGCAACTCCGAGAAGGTCAAGAAGGGCACAGGCGGCACCGCCAAGTGGGTCCGCGCGTGGACCTACACCAGCAATACCTACGACGGCGTCACGGTTTACCTGGTGGACACCGAGATCGTTTACCCGACCGAGCAGACGTTGGAAACCCCCTCCCCCGATGATCGGCAGGTCACCGACCACGACTACACCTTCTACGCCGACTCCAACGCCGTCGAGTTCGAAACCGTCAAGCACCCCACCGTCTCGACCGCCAACAACGGCAGCAATTCTCAAACCCAGGTCGTTTATCACTACAAGCGCGACACGAACAACAATCTCTACTACAACGACTGGACCCAACACGAGGACGGCACCTATTCCTTCACCAAACTCGGGACCGGCACGTGGGACCACGGGCAAACCGTGACCAGCATCGTCGACGTGAAAAGCGGCGGTGGGGGCTACGAGAACTTCCCGCAACTCGAGGGCTGGAGCCTCCCCAACAGCGGCTGTCACTTGACGACCACCTATGCCTACTGGGACGCCACGGGCAGTTACACCCGCCTGAAGTCCGTCACGCACCCCGGGGGCCAAAAGACCGCCTACGCCTACGATTGCCAACGCAAGACCGCCTCCGACAAGGAGACGACGACCTCGCTGGTGACGCTCGTCGCCCCCCACATGGATGGGGATGACGATTACGACTACGCCCCCGTCCAACTCACCGTCGCCGACCTCGCGGGCCGGACCGTGATCAGCGCCGCCGGCGACGCCACGACCGACGAAGACGGCGACCTGGCGAACGACTGGGACGCCGCCGACGAGGCCATCGCCGACGCCTTTGTCGGCACCCTCTGCGCACGCACCGACTCCGCCTACAACGACACGGGCCAACTCACCTCCACCGACCGCTACTACGACATCGCCAACTCCAAAAAACTCACTGCCTCCCATGAGTACGACGCCACGACCGGCCTCCGCACCAAGACCACCGCCCCCGAAGGCACCATTGCCTACACGGTTTACGATCAGCAGGGCCGCACCACCGCGATGTGGATGGGCACGAATGCCACGGGGGCGACGCAATCCGATCCCGGCAACGGCGGGGCCGAGGGGAATAACCTGAAGAAGGTCACCGAGACCTACTACGATCAGGCCACGCCTGGTTCCGGCTCAAGCGCCGTTGGCGACGGCAACGTCACACAGTCGAAGACGTTTTACACCGACAACGACAGTTACGACACGGTGTACAACTACGACTACCGCGACCGCCTCGAAAAAACCCGCGGCCCGGATGCCGTCGCTACCGTCCGGACCCTCGACAACCTCGGCCGCGACAAGGAGACGAAGACCTACGCCAACTCTACCCTTTCCAGCGGCGTAATTACCGTCACCAGTGCCAACCTCCGCGCCAAGTCCGAAACCAAGTTCGACGAGAAAGGCCAGGTCTACCAAACAATAGTCCACGAAGTGGACCCCGACGACGGCGACGTCCACGACGCCCTCACCACCAACTACTGGTACGACCCCAGCGGCCGACTCATCAAGACCAAGAACCCGAACGGCCTCTTTGCCAAGACCGCCTACGACGGCGCCGGCCGCGCCACCGCCTCCTACCTCTCCTACCAGTCCGACGAAACCGCCTACGCCGACGCCGACGACGTTACAGGCGACACCGTCGTCGAGCAGACCTTCTCCGCCTACGACGCCGCCTCCAACGTCTGGCTCACCCGCCACTTCCAGCGCCACGACGACGCGACGGGCACCGGGGAACTGCACGATCCGGCCGGCGCCGAGCCCAAGGCCCGCGTCACCTACGTCGCCGCCTGGTTCGATGCCCTCGGCCGCACCACGAAGACCGTTTCCTACGGCGATAACGGCAACGCGGTCATCGACGATAAGACCGACGACTTTAACTCCGGCGAATCCGGAACGCCCGCCTACTCCGCCGGCGGACCGGAGCCCAACTCCTCCGACCTCTACGTCGTCTCCACCAGCACCTTCTCCGCCTCCACCGGCCGACTCACCGAAACCTACGACAATAAGAACACGAAGACCGCCTTCACCTACGATTGTCTAGGACGCACCACGAAGACCGTCGAGAACTACGTCGACGGTGCGGTCGCCAACGACGAGTACGCCTCCGACCGCACCACCGAGTACGAGTTCGACGCCTTCGGCCGCCTCGCCACGCTCAAGGCCTACAACCCCAAGGGCACGAGCGTCGAGACTCAGCAGACCTGCTACGTGTACGGGTCGGCCCTCAACAAGGCGTGGCCCACGGCGGTCGCCTATCCCGACTCCACCGACACCCTCAGCCCGGACAACGACAAGGTCTGGACGATCACCGCCGGCTCCGACCACGTCACCTTCACCTACGACCGCCTCGGCCGAAAGGCGACCGTCACCGATCAGCGCACCACAGCGCACGCCTTCGACTACCGGGCCAACGCCTCGAGCGGCGCTGGCCGCCTCGAAAAAGACCGCGTCACCGCCCTCGGCGGCGCCGACGGCTACGTCCAGTCCGTGAAGTACCAGTACGACGACCTCAGCCGCACGCAGGCGGTCACTTCTTATGCAAACCCCGACTGCACTACCCCCGTCAACGGCGTCAAGTTCACCTACGACGCCTGGGGCAACGTCTCCAAGAGCGAGCAGGAGCATGGCGGGATGGTCGGCCAGAACACGCCCTCCGTCCAATACGCCTACGAGGACGACCCCACCAATAACGCGGCCAAGTACGTCCGCCTGGATTATGTGACCTATCCCAACAGCCGGGCGGCATACTATAATTACGCGGCCGACGGTGTCGCCGGCGCGCTCTCGCAACTGGACAACATCGCCTCGTGCGACACGCCGGACCCCGAGGACAAGTTCGCCGCCTACACCTACCTCGGGGCGGGGACCATCGTGGAAATCGACCATCCGGCGATCACGACCAACGGCCTGAAACTCACCTACAAGGGCGTATCCGGCGGCCTGCGTTATCCCGGTTTCGACCGCTTCGGCCGCGTAGTCTGGCAGCGTTGGGCGTACTCCGACCTCTCTTGGTATCACGATGCCTACTTCTACGGTTACGACCGGGCCTCTAACCGCATCTGGCGGGGCGAACGCTCGAACCCCTTCGAGTTTTTCGGCCGCGACGAGGCCTACGCCTACGACGGCCTGGGGCGCCTCACGAAGGCCGTGCGCGGCACGCTGGGCAACGGCGGCGTCGGCGGGTCGCCCATCTGTCCGTTCGCCGGCGACTGCTTCCCGGCCGGTGTTCCGGACGGCGTGGTGGACGACCCGGATATCTCCATTGCCTCCATTAACTACCTGTCGCCCGCCACGTGGTTTGAGGGCGACTTGGACGGCAACGGCCTCGTGGATGACATTGATATGACCATTCAGGCCATCAACTACCTCATGAATACGCGAACCGTTTACAGAACCTGGGAGTGGTCCCTCGACGCCCTGGGCAACTGGGCGGGATACAAGGAGGACGCCGGGCCCGGCGGCGAGGGCAACTGGAACCTGGAACAGACTCGCTCGCACAACAAGGTCAACGAAATCGACACCGACCAGCTGCACGCAAACGGCCCCGACGAGGGGGCCATCACCGAAGGCGAGAACCAGACCGTGTGGGTCGGCCTCAAGTACGACGCCGCCGGCAACATGACCACCAGCCCGAAGCCGGGGGTCGAGACCGTGCGGCTGCACTTCGTGTTCGACGCCTGGAACCGCCTCGTGAAGGTCACGGACGACGGCTCTCCGCCGGCTGCCATCGCCAAGTACCGCTACGACGGCCTCGGCCGGCGGATCACCAAGATCAAACCGGACCCGGATCACGCCAACAAGTGGTTGCGCACGGATTATTACTACAACGAGTCGTGGCAGGTTCTC
>Ga0315289_10004288_pt1 | contig 21289 bp, 15 predicted proteins | sample YL17G11_40_MG_FD_203452 | JGI IMG/M metagenome (GOLD analysis project Ga0315289, IMG submission 203452) | Sediment microbial communities from Yellowstone Lake, YNP, Wyoming, USA - YL17G11_40 | ecosystem: Environmental > Aquatic > Freshwater > Lake > Sediment | place: USA: Wyoming | collected... | reverse complement strand
CTAACGTGTAGATTCCATCGATAGGCTTTCCCTTGAGGTCCCAAACACGTACGCGCGCTTTCATGCGGAAGGCCGGACAGCCCTCGCAGCGGATGTCAGAGAGCTCGCGGGCCTTGGCGAGGAGCGCTACGGCTTCCTGTTGTCTCTTGTCTTTGCCGATGGCCAGCAGAGGCAGGAGCATCAGGATGCAGACCACCCACCGGACTACCATGCCGTTGGTTGGGATCATCGCGATTTCTCCCGGCCTTGGCTCGGGCTCAGGTCATGCCCACGTTCACTCGTGGCTGTTGAGTGAGTAGCAGCATCGCGCGGCCGGCCAAAGCCTGTGCGCGACCTCCGGGTCACGCCGAGGATAGCACATCGCTGCGGTCACGGTGACATGATCCACATAGGAAGTGATACCCTATCGGGCCATCGAGCGAGGGGGCGCAGATGGAGTACAGAGAGGTTATGAGGATACTGAAGGCGCTGGGGCGTCCGGAGAACGTGGCCGGCATGGCGCGCTTCGGGGTTGTGGTCAGGAACGCCTATGGCGTCTCCGCGCCTGTCTTGAAGAAACTCGCCAAGCAGATCGGGCGCGACCACGCGCTCGCGCAACAGCTCTGGCGCTCCGGCAATCACGATGCGAGAGGCCTCGCCGCGCTGATTGATGACCCGGCAGGCGTCGATGCGCGGCAGATGGAAAGCTGGGCGAAGGATTTCGATTCCTGGGCAGTGGTCGATGGCACCTGCAATAACCTCTTTCGGGCAACCGCGTTGGCCCACCAGAAGGCTGCCGAATGGGCAGAACGTGAAGAAGAGTTCGTGAAGCGCGCGGGATTCAGTCTGATGGCCTGCCTGGCAGTGCACGACAAGGACGTTACCGACGCGCGGTTCTTGCGCTATCTGGCCATCATCAAGCGAGAGGCCAGGGATGAGAGGAACTTCGTTAAGAAGGCTGTGAATTGGGCTTTAAGGCAAATCGGCAAGCGTAACCTCCGGCTGCACAGCGAGGCCATCCAAACGGCCACGGAGATTCACGCGCTCGACTCGAAAGCGGCAAAGTGGATCGCCTCCGATGCGCTGCGCGAATTGAAGAGCGAGAAAGTCCAGCAGAGGCTGCGGCGGGCGGCCTCACTCCGCCGGCCTTCCCTCGCCAGCTCCAGGTAGCCTCTGGAGCAAGGCCGGAGCTATCCGTCTATTCAACCACCAGCAGGCTATGCGGCGGCAAGCGTAAGGTGGAGCCATCCGAGGCAAGCGTTGCTCCGGCGGTCGCGAACAGTTTGCGCTGCCGGCTCACCATGCCTCCCAGACCCGCCAGACGACAATTGACCGGAAGTTCTGTGAAATTCACGACGGCCACCCGGCCGCCCAGGGGAAACACCGCCACGCGTGGTGGCGCATCAAGAGAGGTGACCGTGAATTGCGAGACCTCCTTCCGCAGGGTCTCCAAAGCCTCACGCAGCTCCGGCGTCGGCTGTGCTACCCGGTTCTGCGCATCAACATAAGTCAGGCGCGGCAGTGCAGCGGAAAACACCACCAACTTGCCATCACCGTGCGGAATTACCTGAACGTGCTTTCCTTTCGGAAGCTCCAGCGGACTCGACGTGGGCAAGCGTGGGTCGCCGTTTAACCGGTGCGCCAGGCCCTCGCTCAGGAAGGCCGTCCCACCCGCCTTGAGGAAGCCCGCCAGTTTGGGCACAAACTCCGCGTCCTCCAGGGCGTGGACGGTGAAGAGCGCGGCGCGCGCGCCCTCGGGAAAGCGCGCGGTCGGCAGAAGCGGGACCGCGAGCATGCCGATCTGGTCAAAGAGGTACGCTTCGTTGCCCGCCTCGCTGGAAGGTGGCTTGTAAGCAGGAATGCCCTTCCAGTCTCCGACCAGTTTGCTCAGGGCCTCGAATTCCGTGCGCCGGGGGGCGAAGGCATCCGCCTGGGGCCGAAATTCCGGCGAAACCAATGAGCCGTAACAAAACAGCAGGATCTCCGGCGCGCCCGCCAGCACCGTCACATACGGTTGGTCTAGATAAAGGACAGGGTTGGTCCCGTAAGGATCGAACCAACCGCCGCCGAGCTTCTCGGCGCCAATTTCGGCCATCCAGCGGTAAATGAAGAAGCCTTCATACTGCTGTTTGTGTCCCCACTCGTCGGAGCTCGGGTCACGCAGCTCCGTGCCCATCCAGATGCGGTCGAAGAGCGCCGTTTCTTTGTCGACGATATAGCCCCGGTTATGGAATTCGTCGTACCACTGCGGGTACTTCAGAATGATCTTGACGTTGGGATTGGCCTGGCGGGCCGGGCCGAGCACGCGGTTGCGGCTCACGTCGAGCATCAGCTTTTCGCGGTACTGCCGCCAACTCATTGCGCCTTTGGCCGCCGCGCATTCCGAGCACTCGCAATCGGTGAAAAAGAAGTCGTCGATCATGATTTCGTCGAAGAGCTGCGCCGCAAAGGCAAAGATGGAGGCCAGGTGCTCCTGGTTGGCGCGGTGGGTGTAGCAGGCACCAACCTCCCAACCGCTGGTAGGCTTGCCGAACCGCGTGGTGGTGACACAGCCGGAGACCTTCAATCCTGCCTGGCGGAAGAAGTCGCGCGCAGTCTTCAGGGCCGCCGCGTCGGCCTGATAGCCGTCGCGAAAGGCCTCGACATAAACCTTGCTGATGCCCATCTTGCGGCAGAACTCCAGGGCCTCGGCGCGGCCTTCCGGGGTCGAGAGGTGGTCGCGCACATCCTGGGCCGTAAAAACGGTTGACCAGTCGATGGCCGACAGGTGCCCCGGTAGCACAGTCACAGCCAACGAGACGAAGAGCGAGACAACGATCACGCGAAGGTGATGAACGTGAAAGGAACGGTGCATGGTGGGTTGGACTCCTTGGGTAGAAGGTTCAAGTCTCAAGGGCAATCTGCCTGCAACTCCCGATTCATTCCGACTTCCAACGAGCTTTGCGCCCACTTCTCTTCCGCCTCGAGGTGTTCGCGGAGTTCGCGGATCATCCGTGCCCCCAAGGTCAACAGGACGCTGGGATCTCCGGAGAGCTCGTAAGAGGTCACCTGTCTTTGAAACCTGTCCAGGTCAACCCCAAAGCGTTCGTGACCGCGACGCAGGTCAGCGACCTGAGCTGCGTTCTCGGCTCCCTGTGCCAGAGCCGCGAACACGACTGTTTCCTCATAGCGAAAGTGCGCGACGGCGACGGTTTCGAAGAATGTGAGCGTCTCCCGTAGCTCCGCCGCCACCACTTGGCGCTCAGCCGCGGGCGTCGTCTTCAGTCTCTCCAGGAAATTCTCCCAGTCGGCCAGCCGGGCGCGAATCTCGCGGTGTTCGCGTCTCCACTGTTCCAGGTCCCCGGCTTCGACCGGCTGCGTTACTCGCAAGGGCTGTTCGGCAGGCGGTGCGGCGCTTTCCGGCGCGAGATATCGGCAAGTAAAACCGCGGCTCTGGAAAGTCGCGGCCACTTCCCGTCGCGGCGGGTAAGCGTGCGTGGCGAACTGGCCGGGCAGGCGCCCGCGAAGGTACGCACCCGGCAGCGTCTCGCAGTCCACGGTGAACAGGTCGCCGCCCGCCACCATGGACAGGTTGAAGTCGTAGCTCTCGCGGGTATTGAAAAACAAGCGCGCGCGCGGGAATGCCAAGTGATAGATGCTAACGGCAAGCTGGTAATCTTCATCGGACACGCTGAACCGTGACGGCTTCTGCGAGGCGAGCACCCCCCGGGCAGGTTTGAGGCGAGGAATGCCGAGGACGTAGGGTTCAAGGCCGTGGGTCCGGCGCAGATAGTTCCCATGCTCCACCAATGCCAGCACGTCGAATCGCCAGTCGTACAGGCCAAACAGCACTCCCAGAGCCACGCGCGTGAATCCCGCCGCAATCGCGCGATCCCAGACGTCCAAGCGAAACTCATAATGCCGCTTGGGCGAGCCGGGGAAATGCCAGCGCTCGAAGTGCGGCTGATCGTAGGTCTCTTGCCAAAGCGCCACCCAATCAAGTCCCGCCGCGCGCAGGCGGCGATAATCCTCTGCCTCGTAAGGCGGAGCGTTCAGCGCCACCAGTCCCCCGCCGAGGGCCTCCAATTTCCGCCTTGTCAGCTCGACGTAGGCCGCCAGCCGATCAGGGCCGAACTCGGCATCTTCCGCCAGCACCAACTCGATCTGCCGGTGCCCCCAGGAAAGGATGAGGTCGAGCTCGCGTTCGTAATGCTCCAGGCTCAGCCGCACGCGCTCTGCCAGGGGATTGGATTTGCGGTAGCCGCAATAGAGGCAGTCGTTCTGACAGAAACTGGTCAGATACTCCGGGATGATAAACTCAAGGGTGTTTCCGGCAACCCGCCGGCGAAGTTGGCGCGCGGCTGCCTGAATTTCAGCGCGCGCGGCCGGCTCCCGTCCCCAGGCAAGCAAAGAAGCTGCGTCCTCCGCTCCCAGGCCCCCGAGCGTCTCCGCCGTTTGGACGATCGCCTCGATGGGGCGCGCCGGCGCCGACATCGCGCACAAGGCCTCAATCCGACCTCGCTCGGACGCCCAGTGCTCGCTGAATCGCGCCATCGACGTGAAACCTCTGGACTCTCCGAGGCGCGGGGAAGAGTCCAACTCAGAGAAGCCGCCCCGCTGCCCCTTCAGCAATCCTGCATCCAGAGGCGAAGAACGTCAAGACCGTCAAAGCGGATCGGGGGCAGATGTGGACTAAGGGAGGCCTTGTCAGAGGGCGGGGGCGCACGTGGAGCAGAACTGCGCCAGCTTCAAGTCAATGTTCTCGACGGAGTGGGAAGCGCTCATCACACAGCGGTAGTTCGGACAATGCCGCAGGCCCAGCGCGTGACCCAGTTCGTGGAGCGCTTCCTTAAGGAGCCGATCAGCCAGGACGGCAGGGTCCGGGGGCATCCCGTAGAATTCCTGCCGAAGCCGATGCATCGAGACCAGGGCGGTCGCCGCGCTTGCGGGTCCGAGCTGCGCCTCGCCGAACACAAACGTCAGGATGGGGATGTAGAGATCGGCCTCGGTCACGCCCAGTAGCCGCCAGGTCTCGACCGCAGGCTGCTTCATCAGACGTCGCAGGAGCTCCGTGGAGTGATACTGCCCTCGCAAGGAGTCGAAGGCAAAGGCGACCTCCAAGCCTTCGGTGTGGATGGAGCAGGCCACCCGCAGGATCGGCGCCAGACCCTCGGCAAGCAACTCGAGGTGGGACCGGTCGACTTCTCCGACCGGGAGGAGGGAAACAATTCTCATGACGACGCGGATCCGGCCTTCTTGAACCCATATTTCTTGATTTTGTTGTAGAGCGTCACCCGGTCGATCTTAAGGACCCGGGCAGCCAGGCTCTGGTTCCAACTGCAGCCCTCGAGGACTTTGAGGATGTGGGCACGTTCCACATCCTCCAGGGTTTGTCCCAGGGGCGGCTGGGTGCCGGAACTGACCTGGAGCGGGAAGTCGGAGATTTGGATTTCCGGCTCTCGCCCGATCACCATGGCCCGCTCGATGGCGTTCTCCAACTCGCGGACGTTTCCCGGCCAATCGTATTGCATCAACAAGTCCACGGCCGGCTTGCTGATGCACGTAAACCGCTTGTTCATGGCCCGGGCATACTTGCGGAGGAAATGGTCCGCCAACAAAGGGATGTCGTCTCTGCGTTCCCGCAGGGAGGGAAGCCGCAGCTCGAACACATTCAAGCGGTAGAAGAGGTCCGGCCGGAAAGTGCCCTCTTTGACCTTGGCCTCCAGATCCCTGTTCGTGGCGGCGATGGCGCGAAAATCCACCTTAATAGTTTGGGTTCCGCCCACACGCGTAATCTCTTTTTCCTGCAAGACGCGGAGCAAGTCGGTCTGGGTTTTCAGGCTGATGTCACTGATTTCATCCAAGAAGACGGTACCGCCCTCAGCGACCTCAAACTTGCCTTTCTTGCGATATTGCGCGCCCGTGAAGGCGCCTTTTTCATGTCCGAAGAGTTCGCTCTCCAGCAGGGTCTCAGTCAGGGCGCCACAGTGAATGACCACCAGGGGCATGAAGCGGCGAGGGCTCAAGTTGTGGATAGCGCGGGCCACCAACTCCTTGCCCGTGCCGCTCTCGCCGGTGATGAGGACGGTCGTATCCGTGGGAGCGACTGTCCGCACCATCTCCAGGACTTTCTGCATGGGCGGACTCTGCCCCACCAGCTCCACGCCCTGCATCTCTTCCAGGCTCTCGCGCAGCCGTATGTTCTCCTCCTTCATGCGGCGGTGCTCGAGGGCCTTGCGAACCACGTGCGCCAAGTCGTCGGGGTCAAAAGGCTTGGTGATGTAATCGTAAGCGCCGTCTTTCAGCGCCTGCACCGCTGTCTCCACGGAGGCATAACCCGTCATGATAATGATGATGGTTTCCGGATCGACCTCGTGGATTTTGCGCTGCAACTCCAGGCCGTCCATGCCGGGCATCTTGATGTCCACCAGGGACAAATCCCAGTGCTCGGTCGGCAGCTTGAGCAAGGCCTCGCGGGCAGTGGAGGCCGTCTCCACGCTGTAGCCTTCTTCCTCGAACCATTTACTCAGCGAGTCGCGGACCACCGTTTCGTCGTCCACGATCAAGATGCTGGCTTTGGCATTCATGACTCTCTCCTGGCAAACTCCCCGCGGCGCAGGTTTTCAGGTCGCGAGGACTTTACTCGACTTCGCCGGCTCCCTCCATGGGCAGGAGTCTCGCTTTGTCACCCACCCGCGCCTCTTCCGGCACGATCACGGTGAAGGTGGTGCCCTTCTGCGGCGTGGACACCACCTCGATGTTCCCACCGTGCTGCTGGATAATTCCGAAAGCAATGGCCAGCCCCAGACCCACCCCTTTGCCCTCCTCCTTGGTGGTGAAGAAGGGTTCGAAGATGTGGGGCAAGACCTCCTCCGGGATGCCCGGCCCTTCGTCACTGACTACTACGCGGCCCGCGCGCTGGGAGGAGTCGAAGGAAGTGGAGACCCTCAACCGCCCACCGTGAGGCATCGCTTCCACCGCGTTCATCAGCAGGGCCAGCAATGCCTGCTGTACCTGGCCGGTGTCGCAGTAAAGAGAAGGAATGTCCGCCGCCAGGGTCTTCTCCAAGTCGATGGACTGCAGCTCCAACTGATGCCCCACCAGCAGCAGGCAGCGCTCAACGATGCCGTTTAAGTCGTTCTTCTGCGGGTTCAGGGGCGCCTGGCGGGCGAAGGTTAGGAGGTTCTTCACAATCGCGCCGCAGCGCCGGCTCTCTCCCTCCACGACCTGCAGGTAGTTCCGCGCCTCACCCAACCGCTCGCTCCCATTGAAACCTTTCTCCGCCATCCGCGAAACCAGCTTGGTATAAGTCAGAATCCCCGCCAGGGGATTGTTGATTTCGTGCGCCACCACCGCCGCGAGCTTTCCCAACGACACCATCCTCTCCGCCTGAACCAGGTGCTTGTAGGCGCGCTCGAGTTCGCTGGTTTTCTGCCGGACACGCTCCTCCAGCGTCCGGGTCCACTCCAGAATCTCCTGCTGCGCCTTCTTGAGCTGGGCGGTCATGTGGTTGAAAGAAGCCGCCAAGCTCCCGATCTCGTCCGCACTGGTTACCGGGAGGGAGTAGTCCAGGTCTCCTTCCGCCACGTGGCGAGTCCCCGCGGTCAACGCCCGCACTGGCCTGCGTACCATTACCCAGATGAGCACCACAGAGATCAGGCTGACGGCGAGGATTGAGAGGCCGGTAAAGAATGCCAACTTTCGCTGGCGGAGAGCCAGACTTTGATCAACCGCGCTCAGCGATAGGTCCGTATCGAGCACTCCCAGCACCTGGTTACCCGCTGCGGAGTGGGCGTGGCAGGCGGCGTTGGAGCAATCCGGCTCATTTTCGATGGGGGTAATCAAGCCGAGCACGCGCTGGCCATTGCGGGCCACGTAGATGCGCATCCGGTCGGGACGGTCCAGACGCTTGAGCGGCTGAGCCTCAGCGTGGCAGGCGTAGCAAACCTCCGCCTTCTTATCCACGGACTGCCCGAGTTCCTGGGCATCGGTGGAAAAGGTAATCTTGCCTTCCTTATTGAAAATGCGAATTGTGCTGATGCCGGGCTGATGGCCGATGGTCTGGATGATCTGGAAGACTTCTTCGCGTTGGTCGCGGAGCATCGAATAACGGATGCTACGCCGGATAAGGTCGCTAATGCGGTCGGCGCTCAGGAAGACCATCTCCTCCAGGTGCTGACGGTGGAGGCGAAGGTTCAGATACCCGAGGAAACCAAACAGCACCACCATGCTGCCGACCAAGCAGGCCGTCAGCTTCGTCGCCAGACTGGTGGTCAGCCGCTGCATCCTTTCTCCTCTTTCCTTATCTCCGGGCACCCCCGGACGCGTTCACACCACCGGTACAGGAGTGTTCGCCCTTTCCGGCTGGCGCCGGGCTTCTGCCCCCGCCGAGTGCGACTCAAACACGCCGAAGTAACGAACCGCCAGTGCGAAAAACAGAAACCCTAAACCCACCAGGGATAAGGTCACGGAAACCTCAGTCCACTTGGGGAAGTAATGCGTCCCCGACGAGGCTTCCAGACCCGTGATGGAAACGTTCAAACGGTTGAGCAGGAAACCCGTGATCACCAGCACCGCCGCGGCAAACAGCCCTTCGCGACTCTCCCGTACCCGGCGGAAAGCCAGGAAGGCCAGCGGAATTACTACCCCCAGGAGAGTTTCCAGCACAAACAACACGGTCTCCGTCGAAGGCTCGCGCAGGTAGCGCAACGTACCGTGGCTGGCCAGATCATGAAAACGCAGCAGTCCATAGAACGCCAACACCACGACCATCCCCTTCCCCAAGTCCACCAGCAGCGGCATTTCAATCTCCCGGCTAAAGGCCCGCGCGCTCAAGTTCGATTCAAAAATCACCATCGCCAGACCCACCCCAATGGCGGAGACGAAAAAGAACACCGGCAACAACGGCGAATACCAGTAAGGGTGCAGCTTGGAGGGTACGATCAGATAAAGACTACCCAGCGAGGACTGGTGCAGGGTGGAAAGCAACACCCCCGCAATCACCAGGGGAACGGTGAGGGCCTTTACGATCCGGAGAGGCCTCTGCCACCGAAAGCGCTCAAAAACCACCGGCGAGAACTCCAGCGCCAACACCGTCAGGTAGAGCATCACACACCACGCCACCTCAAACATCACGGAGCGGGGGTTCCACATCACCATGGGGTGCCAGATCCGATACGGGCGGCCCAAGTCGAAAAGCAACGCCACCGCCACCAGCGCATACCCCAGGAAAGCCGTCAGAATCGTGGGACGAACGATAGGCTGAAATCGCTCCAGGTGAAAGATGTAAACAATGGCCGCCAGGGTGAAGCCCCCCGCCGCCAAGCCCACGCCGCAGAGCACGTCAACGCCGATCCACAGTCCCCAGGGGAAGCGGTCAGTCAAAGCGGTCGCGGCACCCAGGCCTTGGGTGAAGCGCAGGAGCGCGGAGTAGAAACCCGTGGCCAGAATCACCGCCAGCACCACGCGCCAGAAGGTCAGTTTCGGTAGCCTCGTCCAGTTCATCCGCGCTCCCCGCCCCAAGGTTTTCGGCCACGCCTACCAGCACGGGCAATCATCACCGGCGGCAGGCCTCGGCGTTAGCCGTCGCTTGCCTTGGGCGTTCCTTTCTCCTCGCCCTCCGCATACGCTACCTCGGCGCGACGCTTCGTGATCCACCAGATCCCACCCAGGAGCACTGTGCCCACAGCGACCACATTCGGTATCTCGGAGAGCACGCGGTAGGTGTACATGGGCAAGGGGTCATGCGGGACGTTGGCCGGAAAGCCGAGCGCTTCAAAAGGCACCGCGGAGAGGTAAAGTACCGAGGTGCCCCCCACCTCATCTTTTCCGTAAATGTGCTGAACATAGCCGGCGGGATTCTGCCGAAGACGGTCCTCAGCCTCTCGCAGCAGCTCATTGCGCTCGCCGAAGATGCTGGCCTGGACGGGACAGGCTTCGGTGCACGCAGGCTGCAAGCCCTTGGCCTGCCGCGGGGCGCACATAGTACATTTCTTCACCTTCGGCAGTACCAGCTTCCACTCATAGCGCGGAATACCGTACGGGCAGGCCATCATGCAGTAACGGCAGCCCATGCACCGGCTCTCCTCGTAAATCACCGGCCCGGCCGCCGTCTTGCGCAACGCGCCCACGGGGCAAACCGAGGCGCACGTTGGGTCCTGACAGTGCATGCAGAACTTCCGGACAAAAACGCCGGAATGAGACTCCACGATATTCAACGTCTCAGCCGTCAGCGTCGTGTCTTCATTCTGGGGTAACCCATTGGCCTCCTTGCAGGCGCTGACGCATGCGCCACAGCCAATGCACCGCGCTGTGTCCACTAAGATGGCTTTGCCCACGCCGCCAAGGTCTCCATAGGGTCACCGGGGAGAGACGCAAAGTCGCCCCCATTTTGTACCGCCCGCTGCTTTCATTAGCACGCAGCGTGCCGATAATTTCAACACAAAACTGACACATTCGGTCATTTTTGCCGACATTCTTCGTGCTTATGCGCTCACACTCTGCGAAGCCGGGAAATAACCCAGCTGGCCACTCTATTCACAGAGAGGAATGTTGTGGGGGAAGGTTCGGAAATCCTGTCGAGGTGGGCATGAGCATCACTTTGCGGCGGTGCGCCGCCGCACTCCGCCAATGAATCTTATCGCGGGCGCAGGAATTCTCGCTCAAAGTCAATCCACGCCTTCGCGTCAGATCGCGCCAGACAACCACTGGCTGGCGCACCGCCGTCCTGGCTGGTCAGCCCCAACGCAAGGTCAGGCGTCAGCCGCGTGGAAATGAACTCTCGCAGCCGACCAACCTCTTGTTTAAGCCATTCGGCAGCTCTATTTCCCAGCCGCATTGCGCCGTTTTCCTGCACTCGACGTACGGGAACTACGGAGCAGATCCAGCCATCCCCAAAGGGATCATCCGCCACCAATCCGGGCCGCTCCTGCAGGCAGCGATTCACTGCAACGACTCTCCCGCTCACCGGAGAGTTAACGGTCAAAACGCGGCGGTTGAGTTCCAGGTGAAAGAGAGGGTCACCCGCCGTTACTTCGTCGCCCACTTTGGGAAGAATGACCCTGCTGACCTGACCCAGGGCGCGGCTCACCAGACCGTCCGCGCCCGCTCGGACTGTGCCCTCCGGCTGAGGCTGGGCCCAGGCGTGGCCCTCGGAGAGATACACACCCTCGGGAACCGAGATCCAACCGGCGAGCTTCTCCCGGCCCGAAGGCGATAGCCACGGGCTCGCAGCCGGCCTTCCAGCGCGAGCTCCCCGCCGCTCTTGCCACTTCTGGATAAGGACATCGAGCAAGATAAAACCGATGAATGTCAAAGCCACAAGGATGGCAACCATTATAGGGGGTCCTCCCTAACCTCTCGCCTCGTCCCACTGTGCAGGCTCAGGCCATCGGGCGACGCGCTTAGGACAAGAATAGTTCCCGCACCAGCTTCTCCCAACGCTCCTCGGGGACTTGCGCGATGATATCCGGGATGGCTCGGCCGCCGTCCTGAAAGTGGACTTCGGCGCCTCCACCGATTCGGCTGTAGAGGGTGGCAACAGAATCCTCCATCCAGCGCTGCGCCAGCCGTCCTCGCAACAGATTCTTCAAATTCGCATCCCCGGCAGGAGCGTGAACCGCCACCAGCCAGCCGACGCCGAACGGGTCGTCCCGAAGTACCGACGGGTCCTTCAGGATTTCCATGTTCACGTCGACCACTTCGCCCTCGATGGGCGAGAGCATCTCAAAGCGGTGGTTGCCGCGCGTGAGAGTCCAACCCTTTTCCCCCTGGCGGAGCCAGCGGCCGCGCGCCGGGAGCTCGATCTGGTCGATTTGCCCCACCAGGCGCGTGGCGAAATCGTCCAGACCTATCCGGACCAGATGCCTCACCTCTTTCATCGCCCAAGTGTGGCCCGGGTGGTACGAGAGGTGAGCCGGAAGCTTGAAGCCCCCCACCACGCTCACGGGGAGAGGCGCCTCCTCGTGTTCCCGTATCCCCGTCGTCACCTCCACCAATTGGGGGGCCCGGCGGTGGAAGTAATAATCCACCAGAACGAAGATCACGAAAGTTGCTACCACCAGTACAGCGACCATCAAGCACCTCGCTGCTCCGCTATTTGCCTTGCCCAAGGCGCGGAACACCTGTTGTCGCCATCCCCAAAGGCACACCGGGGGCCACCGGGGATGATTCAGTCGATTCGATTGGGGTTTGAACTTCCCTTTGTTTTTATGCAATTACAGGCCTTGGCAAGGAAACTACGGAAGTGACACAATGACCTTGGCTTTCTCGCTTGTTGCGTCCCGCCACAGGATCCTGTCTCCAAACGTCGCCTTTTGAAGCTAAACGTGCTGAAATCAACGGGTTGGGGGCATGTTGTGATTTGCATCGTCCATTGTTGAAACTTTCAACTTGTATGGTCACGTAGAGCTATGGCCCCGGTGCTCCAGACGCAGTTGCTGACCGAAGCTGGTAACGCCCTTACTTGAGAACTACTCCTGCGCATCAGCTAGAGCATGAGCACGGGTCTGGAGCGCTTGCCGCCCCCAGATTTGACTTGGGGTATGGGGAATCTGGTATAAACCTGCCTGCATTTGAAGGGAGATGGACTTTGGCCCGCAAACCTTGCTGTGTTCTCCTTATTGTATTATCGGCACTGACGTTGGGGGCAGCCGATATGAAGCCTGAAACCCCTGTGCCGAGCTTGGTGGAACGCGTCGGCACGACAGGGTTCCTGCAAGTCCAAGCCGACAGCTTCAAGGACCTGGCGCTCAAGGATAAGGTCCTGGCCTACTGGCTCTCCATGGCTGCCATCGCCATTCATCCTATTGTCTTCGACCAGAATTCCCCTTGCGGCCTGCGCATAAAGCTCTTGCTCGAACAGATCCTCACGCATCCCCAGGGCATCGACCCCGGCTTGCTCAGGAAGCTCACGGACTATACCAAGCTGTTTTGGGCGAACCGTGGAAATCGCAACAGTTCCACTTCGCGCAAGTTTTTGCCGGAGTTTTCTCCCGAGGAGCTGAGAGCCGCGGCCGAACAGGCGTTGAAGAATCGTGCGCGACTGGGCCCACGCGCAAGGCTGGAGAAGGAACTCGAGGAATTGCGCAGGCCGATCTTCGACCCCGAATTCGAACCCCTGCTCACCGCGAAGAACCCGCCCGGCGGCCAGGACCCTCTCGAGGCGAGCGCCAATAACCTCTACCAGGGCGTGCAGATGGCTGACCTCCAGGGATTCGCCGAACGATACCCGCTCAATTCCCGCCTGGTGAAGAAGGACGGAAAGCTAGTCGAGCAGGTTTATCGCGCCGGGACTCCAGACGGGAGCATTCTCGCAGGGCTTTATGCCGCGGAACTCGGTCGCGCCATTCGTTACTTGAAGATGGCACTGCCCTACGCCGGCGCCTCACAGAAGAAAGTCCTCAACGATCTGATCCGGTACTACCAGACGGGTGATCCTGCCGACTGGCGACAATTCAACATCGACTGGGTGCGGGACGACTCCGCCGTTGATTTTACCCACGGCTTCATTGAGGTCTACAAGGACGCACGGGGCGTGAAAGGGGCGGCGCAGGCTTACGTGACCGTGATCGATGCGAAGCTGAACCGGTTGATGCAGGGCTTCGCCGCCAACGCCCGCTACTTCGAACAGCGTGCCCCCTGGGCGGAACAGTACAAACTGGAAAACCCTCACCCGCCTCTCGCCAAAGCAGTGGAGACAGTCATCGAGACAGCCGACTTCGATGTCTCCACCATTGGCGAGAACCTACCCAACGAGGCGGAAATCCACGACAAGTTCGGCAGCAAGAGCTTTGTCTTCACGAGCTCCATTCGCGCCCTGGCCGCGGCCACTGGCGAGAAGGCAACTGAAGAGTTTGCCTTCTCCGCAGAGGAGATCGAGCGCGCCCGCCAGTACCGGGAACTGGCCAACAACCTCTTCACCGCCATGCACGAGGTCCTGGGCCATGGCTCCGGGAAGATGAATCCCAAGCTCACGCAGGAGCCCGCGTCCTACCTCAAGGAATACTATTCCACGCTGGAGGAGGCGCGCGCCGACCTGGTGGCCCTGTGGAATTTCTTCGATCCGAAAGTGATTGAAATCGCGGCCCTGCCGGACTTCGAGGTTGCCAAAGCCGCGTACGACGGCGAGGCGCGCGCGGCGCTGGTGCAGCTCCGCGAAGTCCCCACCGGTGACACCATTGAGGAAGACCACCGGCGCGGCACGCAGCTCGTCATCAACTTCATCCGCGACAAGACCGGGGCCGTCGGACCCGTCGAGCGCGACGGGAAAACCTACATGGTGGTGAAGGATTACGAGAAGATGCGCCAGGGCGTGGGCCTGCTGCTGGCCGAACTGATGCGCATCAAGGCCGAGGGCGATTATGCCGCCGCCCAGGCGCTCATCACGCAATACGGCATCCATTTCGACCCCGCCTGGCGGGACCAAGTCGTGGAGCGTTACAAGCAAATCGATCTGCCGATATTCTGGACCGGAATCAATTCCGACCTTATGCCGCGCTACGGCAAGAACGGCAGAATCGCCGACGTGGAGATCGTCTACCCCCGCGACATCGGCAAGCAGCAACTCCGCTACACGAAAATTGCCGGGAAGTAGCGGCGGATTCCAGCCCGGCAATTTTGCTTATCTTGAGCATGCCGCCCAGCAAGGGCGGCGCTACGGGGGCCTGACGCATGACTGCACTGAGTTCCAGAGAGCGGATGCTGCACGCGCTCAATCACCAGCAACCTGATTACTTGCCCTGCTGCTTCATGAGCTTCACGGCGTTGCGCCGCCAATGTAAAGAGGATCTTTACCAGTTGGTCTTAGCGGAGCGAGCCCTGGGACTGGATTCCTTCCTTTTCATTCCCGCCAGCCCGCGTCCGGAGCGCTTGGATCATCCCGACCTGCGGGGCCTGCCGGTCCGATTGCATCCTGCGGTGGAAACCCGCGAGTGGCGAGAAGATGTCCCTGACGGGAATCCCATCCTGCACAAGGAATACACCACCCCTGCCGGCAGGCTGTCCACCAGTGTTCGTTGGTCGGAGGACTGGCCCCACGGCAATCACATCCCCTTCGTAGACGACTATCAGGTGCCGCGCGCCCTCAAGCCGCTCATCGCCGAGGCCAAGGAACTGGAGGCCCTGCGCTACCTACTCATCCCTCCCGAGCCTGTGGACCTTGTGCAGTTCGAACGCGAGGCGCAGAAAGCGCACGCCTTCGCTGCCGAGCAGGGCGTTCTGGTAGCGGGAGGATGGGGCGTGGGCGTGGACATGGCGAGTTGGCTCTGCGGATTTCAGAACCTGATGGTTCTAACCCACGAACAGCCGGGCCTGGTCATCGAACTCTTGGACATGATCCATGCCTGGAACAAACAGCGCATGGCCGCCGTGCTGCAAGCGTCGCTGGATCTGTTTATCAAGCGGGCCTGGTATGAAGGCTGCGACTTTGTGACACCCAAGTTCTACCGCGATGTCATCCTGCCCCGGCTCAAGACCGAGGTGGAGCTGGCGCACGAGCATGGCGCGCTGTTCGGTTACATCTGCTCCAGCGGCCTCGCGCCCATGCTGGACGACTACGTGGAAGCAGGAATCGATGTCTTGATCGGCATCGACCCCATCCAAGGCACGCACACCGACATGAACCATATCAAGAAGAAGATTGGAGACCAGATCTGCCTGTGGGGCGGAGTCTCCGGCGCGGTGACGGTCGAATTGGGCACTGACGATGAGGTCCGCGCGGCGGTGCGCCACGCAGTGGAGATGCTGGGCCCGGACGGCTTCATCCTCTCGCCCGTGGACAACATCACCGTGGACGCACCCCGCACTTGGCACAATATCGACGCTTTCATGGACGAATGGCGGCGAATCAGGTAGCGCGCGCTTGGTCGCCCTCTGCGCAGTCCTCTAGGCAACGCGAAGGCCGGTGCGACGAAGGCCGCGCGTTGGCCATGCGTCGTGAAGGAACTTCCGCCCCACTCTCACTTGCTTTACAATCGCCATGGGCCGGTCGTCCTGGTGGCTCGCCCATCCTTTCGGCACGAGGTGGGTTGCGCTGCGCTGGGAAGTTGAAACGGCATCATGCCCCGGCGCGAAAGCCTTGGCAAAGTAGATCCAGCGGTTTCTGCGCAGGCCCAACACTATGCGGAACTTATCCCAAGGTTGCGTCAGCCTTTTCTTTCGGTGTGGCTTGATGTGCCTGCATGCGGCACAGGGGGTGGGCGTTTCCGACGACAGCGCAATGGAGTTGACCATCCCCTCCCCTGCCGCGCCGCCGGCCTGGAGAGCCAGAGGGGGAAGCAGCTCATGATCCGCCTGTGCCTCTGGCTGCTTGCCCACACCTTCTACCGTCTCCAGGTGCGCGGACGGGAAAACCTGCCGCAGCGCGGCCCGGCCTTGCTCGTGTGCAACCACGTTTCCTTCATCGATGCCTTCTTGATTGCTGCGTGTTCGCCGCGACCGATTCGCTTCCTGATGTATCGCCCCTTCTACGAAGCACGAGGCATTCACTGGCTGGCGAAGTTGATGGGCGCGATCCCGGTGGCGGCAGAAGACCCGCCAAGGAAAATCGTGGAATCGCTGCGGCAGGCACGAAAGTATCTCCGCGAAGGTGAGTTGGTTTGCATCTTCGCGGAAGGCGCCGTCACCCGCGCGGGGAACCTGCTGCCCTTCCAGCGCGGATTTAAGCACGTCAGGCAGGGGATGAGAGTGCCGATCATCCCTGTTCATCTCGACCGCGTGTGGGGCAACATCTTTCGCTGCGAGCGCGGGCGGTTTTCCTTCAAGTGGCCGCGCCGCATTCCCTACCCCGCGACGGTGAGCATCGGCCGGCCGCTGGCGCCGGATGCGGGCATCTTTGAGGTCCACCAAACTCTCATGACGCTGAGCACGAAAGCCTTCGCCCGCCGCGACGCCGCTCAGCGACCTCTGCATCAATTGTTCCTCGATATTGCCCGCCGCAACTGGCGCCGTCCGGCCATGGCCGATTCGTCCGGGCGTGAGTTGAATTTCGGCCGGGCGCTGGTGGGCACAATACTCTTCCGCCGCTGGGTGCTCCAGCACTGCGGCGAGGAAAAGATGGTGGGGATCCTGTTGCCGCCCTCCGTTCCCAGCGCTCTGCTCAACTTCGGAATCAGCCTGGCGGGGCGCGTCCCTGTCAACCTGAACTACACCACTTCCGCTGAGGCGCTCGCCGCGGCCATCGAGCGCTGCGAGATCAAGACCATCTTCACCTCCGAAAAGCTGCTCGAAAGATTCGCCATTGCGCAGCGTCCCGGGATGGCGATGGTCGAGGAGGTCGCCGGGAGCTTTTCTGCCTCTGACAAGCTTCTGTGTACCCTGGCTGCAAGACTGCTGCCGCGCTTTGTCCTGGAGCGCTGGCTGCTGCCCCGCGAGGTAAAGCTTGACTCGCTGGCCACGGTCATATTCTCGAGCGGCAGCACGGGGATTCCCAAGGGCGTCATGCTCAGTCACCGCAACATCGTCTCGAACATCGAGGGTGTTCAGCAGGCCATCAACGTGGACCGCAACGACTGTCTGCTCGGCATCCTGCCCTTTTTCCACTCTTTCGGGCTTACGGTGGCGCTCTGGCTCCCGGTGGTTTCAGGTTTCTGCGCGGTCTTCCACACAAACCCGCTGGAAGGGCGCAAGGTGGGGGAGCTGTGTCGCAGGTACAGAGTCACCGTTCTCGTCGGTACCCCCACGTTTGTCTGGGAGTACGTGCGGCGGTGCGCGCCAGAGGATTTCGCCTCGCTGCGCGTCGCCATCGTGGGCGCAGAGAAGATGAAGCCGGAACTGGCGCGGGCCTTCCGGGAGAAATTCGGCCGCGACCTCTTCCAGGGCTATGGCTGTACGGAACTGTCTCCCGTCGTGTCAGTAGAAACTTTGGGCTCTAGCGCAGAGGACGCGAAGCGGGCAGGCGTGAAGCCCGGCACAGTGGGACGGCCGATTCCCGGTGTCGCGGTGAAAGTCGCAAACGCCGAAAGCTTCGAGGAACTTCCCCCCGACCGGGACGGTATGCTGCTCGTTGCGGGGCCGAGCGTGATGCTGGGCTACCTTGACGACCCGGAAAAGACCCGCGAGGCCATCCGGGAAGGAGGCTGGTACATCACCGGCGACATTGCGCGATTGGACCAGGACGGGTTCATTACCATCACCGATCGGCTGACGCGCTTCTCGAAAATCGCCGGCGAAATGGTGCCGCACCTGCAGGTGGAGGAGGCGCTGCACAAGGTTCTGGGAAGCCTCGAGCCGAAACTGGTGGTGACCTCCGTCGCCGACGAACAGAAGGGCGAAAGGCTGGTCGTCCTGCACACCGAACTCGAGGTGGGCGTGGACGAGCTGCTCAAGCGCCTGCGCGATTCCGGCCTGCCCAAGCTCTGGGTGCCGCGCCGGGAGAATTTCTTTCGTATTCCTGCTTTGCCCCTTCTCGGCAGCGGGAAGCTCGATCTGAAGCAGGTGAAGGAGGCCGCCAAGCAGCTCGCCACCGGGCCAGCTACTTCCAGCGAGCCAGCCGCGTAGGCTGGTGGCAACGCGCGCTATACTGGCCGGCATAAGCAGCCTTGGTCGGCCGAAAGGGGGGAGGGAACGATGAAACGCGGCCTGCAATTCGCAATCCTTCTTCTTATGCTTCCCGTGAGTGTAACCCTGGCTGACTCCACCCTCGACCTCACCCAGCGCTACCTGTTGCTGGCGACTACCCGCACCGACACCATGCAGAGAGAATTGGACGAAGCGGCCGCCGCCGGGTACCGGGTCATCGTCGGATCGCCCACCAGCGGACACGAGATAGTGGTGATCCTGGAAAAGCTGCCCAACCTCCCTCAGCCCTATGAGTACTTCCTGCTCGCCACGATTCGCACTTCGACGATGCAGCGGGAATTGAACGACGCCGCAGCTAGAGGCTTTCGCCTGCTGCCCAAGACCATCATCGCCAAAGAACAGCCTTTCGGCGCGCGGGAGATCGTCCTGCTCATGGAGAAAGCTCCCGGTACGACCAACCGGTACCGTTATCTGCTCCTGGCAACCTCCCGTACCTCTACGATGCAGAGAGAAATGACCCAAGCTGTTGAGGATGGTTACGAAGTTGTGGCGATGGTGAGCCGCGGCGAGCACATCGTGATACTGGAGAAACGCGCCGGGCCGAGTGGTCCGTGAGTGCGCAGCCCCACTGGCATGCGCCAGCGGTATAGAGACTCGTTCGCAGTGCACCTTTCGACAAGAAAGCTCGGCCGCCTCGACGGGAACCTATCGACGGTGCCGTCCCCAGCGAATTGGCGATTACCCCAACCACTCCGGGTCGTACACCGTGCCGTCTAACTCGGTGGTGTTCTTGAGAGGCTCGAATTCGCCCTTGGCGCCGGCGGCGACCGGCGGCCGCCTGCCAGCCGAGATGCCGAGGCTAGCGCCGGTAATCCGCAGTACCCTTCTCCTCAAAGATTGTCATGTCCCGCATTGCTCATACGAACATCTCAGCCGTGATTTTTCTCGTGCCAAGCCTGCTTATGTTTGATCATGGGCTCGTGCGCGGAATGACAGCATGAACGGGTGCGATCAAAGGGACCCCCGAACACCCTTGATCATCCTCGCCCCCCGCCCCTCCCAGCAACACCCGTCCGGGAGACCACCATGGACCGGGTTGAGGGCCTGCGGCTCAGGGAGAGTGTGTTGAGCAAGTGGAGGACACGAGGGTGTCCGATTTTGGGACTTGTCAATCCCGGAAGCGGGCAATCCAGCCCCCGGCCGAGCAGATGTAAGCCTCCTAACCCACGGAGGGACAAGCACTTAGACACCTGCGAGAATGGAATTGGACCTGCAAACTAGACCACGGGAGAAACCATGGACATTCCTAGGCCAGATGTAGCTCGGAAGCGCCGTCTTCGCCGGGTGATGTACGGGGTGACCGGTATCATTTTGGTGCCTTTAATCACCTGGGGACTATCCACGCTCAAGCCTGCCGCGCCCACGGTGGAGAAGGCCACCGTCTGGACCGACACCGTAAAGCGGGGGCCGATGCTTATCCAGGTGCGAGGCCTGGGCACGCTGGTGCCGGAAGAGATCCTGTGGATTCCCGCCACCACTGACGGGCGCGTCGTGCGCCGGTTCGTCCTCCCGGGTTCGCCTGTCACGGCAGACACCGTGGTGCTTGAGCTGACCAATCCCGAACTGGAGCAGTTGGCGCTGGACGCAGAGTGGCAACTGCGAGCGGCGCAGGCACAGTTAAACAGCCTCAAAGCGCAGTTGGAATCGCAACTCCTGGACCAGAAGGCTGCTGCGGCCACGGTACAATCGGAATACCAACAGGCCAAGCTCAATGCAGAGAAGGATGAGGAGTTGGCCAAGCTCGGCTTGGGCGCGAGCTTGAATGTGAAGCTATCGAAGGCCAAGGCCGAAGCACTGACGACGCGCAACTCGATCGAACAGCAACGGCTGCAGGTCAGCAGCGATTCGGTGAAAGCCCAACTCGACGCCCAGAAAGCGCGGGTGGAGCAACTCCGCGCCTTGTACGAACTCAAGCGCACCCAACTTGACTCCCTGCGCGTGCGGGCAGGAGCGGAAGGAGTGCTTCAGGAACTGCCTGTGGAAGTTGGCCAACGCGTTACGGCCGGCACCATCCTCGCCAAAGTGGCCCAGCCGACGCGCCTCAAGGCCCAACTCAAGATCCCAGAAACTCAAGCCAAAGACGTGCAGATCGGCCAGGTGGCTTCCATTGATACGCGCAACGGCATCATTCCCGGCAGCGTGATGCGCGTTGACCCGGCAGTGCAAAACGGCACCGTCACGGTGGACGTGAAGTTGGAAGGCGCGCTGCCCAAGGGTGCGCGCCCCGACCTCAGCGTGGACGGCACCATCGAAATAGAGCGGTTACGGGATGTGCTCTACGTGGGTCGTCCGGCGTTCGGGCAGCCGAACAGCACCGTGGGAATCTTCAAGCTCGAAGCGGGAGGCAAAGAAGCAGCCCGCGTGCAGGTAAAGCTGGGCCGCAGCTCGGTTAATACCGTTGAGATCCTGAGCGGCCTGCAGGTAGGCGATCAGGTCATCCTTTCAGACATGTCCGCCTGGGATGCCTTCAACCGGATCAGATTGAATTGAGCAATTGAGTGATTGAGTGATCGGGTGATTGAGTGATTGGGAGATTGAGTCATTGAGTGATTGCATGGGCTTCGTCGGAGTGTCTGTCGAGTTTCGATTTTCGGATTTCGAGTTTCGGCTCTCCGCCAATGGTCCGATCGCGCAATGGCTCGATGACCCGATGGCTAGATGGCCCGATATGAGGAGGTAGAGAATGGGCACACTGCTCCAAGATCTCCGCTACGGAATCCGGATGCTCGCCAAGAGCCCCGGCTTCACGACAGTG
>Ga0315289_10004287_pt1 | contig 21293 bp, 20 predicted proteins | sample YL17G11_40_MG_FD_203452 | JGI IMG/M metagenome (GOLD analysis project Ga0315289, IMG submission 203452) | Sediment microbial communities from Yellowstone Lake, YNP, Wyoming, USA - YL17G11_40 | ecosystem: Environmental > Aquatic > Freshwater > Lake > Sediment | place: USA: Wyoming | collected... | reverse complement strand
AAGACCGAGACGGAACCGTGGCACACCCTTTCCCCTCAGGAAGTTTTGGAACATCTTAGAGTAAGAGATAATGGCCTGACCTCCGCCCAGGCAGCCGAACGGTTGGCGCAATACGGCCCCAATCAGTTAATCGAAGCGCCTCGCCCCGGCTTCCTGGCGATGCTGTGGGATCAGTTCAATAATTTCATCGTCATGCTACTGATCGTGGCGTCTATCATCTCTGCCCTGCTGGGCGAGTGGATTGACGCTTCAGCCATCATGTTGATCGTCCTGTTGAACGCGGTATTGGGCATTGTCCAGGAACGCCGCGCCGAAGAAGCACTGGCCGCCCTCAAGAAACTGGCTGCGCCGGAGGCTCATATCATACGCGATGGACACCGAACCAGCGTACCGGCGCGTGAGTTGGTTCCGGGAGACATTGTTTATCTGGAGGCTGGCAATCATGTCCCGGCGGACGTGCGCCTGTTGGAGGCCATCAACCTCCAGGTCGAAGAGGCGTCCCTGACGGGTGAATCGCTTCCCGTGCAGAAGAACGCCGCCATGAAACTGGAAAGGAATATCCCCCTGGGCGACCGCCGGAACACCGCCTTCATGGGAACCACCGTGACTTACGGTCGCGGGCGCGGCGTGGTCGTCGGCACGGGAATGCGCACGCAGCTTGGCATGATCGCAAGTATGCTCCAACAGGTGGATCAAGAGGAAACCCCCCTTCAGAAGCGCCTGGATCAACTGGGCAAGACCCTCGGCTGGGGTGCGCTGGCCATCTGCGGCATCGTCTTTATTTTGGCAGTATTTCGCGGCACCGACCTCAGTATCCTAACTGCGCCGGGTGGCGGATTTCTGGCTTACCTTGCTCACGCGAAAAAGGAAATTGTCCAGATGTTCATGTTGGCGGTTGGCCTGGCGATCGCGGCTGTCCCCGAAGGATTGCCTGCGGTTGTAACCATTACGCTGGCGCTGGGCATGCACGAGATGATCCGCCACCACGCCCTCATCCGCCGCCTTTCCTCGGTCGAGACGCTCGGCTCGGCCACCGTCATCTGCTCGGACAAGACCGGTACGCTGACACAAAATGAGATGACCGTCACCCGCGTTTGGGCGGATGGGCACTTCCTCAACGTGACTGGTTCCGGTTACTCGCGGCGCGGCGAATTCAAGATTGGCGATAAACCGGTTGACCTGAAGAATTATCCAGCTATCCTGACAACCTTGTGGGTGGGTGCACTGAACAACGATTCCCAACTCGAACCGGTGGAGGGCGATGACCAAAGTTATCGCATCGTCGGCGACCCGACCGAGGGATCACTGCTGGTGGCGGCCGCTAAGGCAGGCGCTTACCACGTGGACCTGGGGGAGGCTTACCCGCGCCAGGATGAGGTGCCTTTCGATTCGGAACGCAAGCGCATGATCACCATCCACGATGTTGCGAAGCCGACCGCCGACGATATCTCCCCCTTCTACGACGATGAGTTGCTCGGTTGGGACGTGATCGCTGTCAAGGGCGCGCCAGACGTGATGCTTGGCCTGTGTACCCACTACTTGAGCATTGACGATAAAACCATGCCGCTGGATGACAACGCCCGGCAGCGCATCCTGGCCGCCAACGATGCCATGACGCAGGATGCCCTGCGCGTCCTGTGCACGGCGTACCGGGTGGTGCCCGAGGCCTTTGGCGAAGCTCCGATCGAGAATCTCGAAAGAGAACTCACCTTCGTCGGCTTGATGGGCATGATTGACCCCGCCCGGCCTGAGGTGCGACCTGCGCTCGAAAAAGCCACCGACGCCGGCATCCGCACGGTGATGATCACCGGTGATTATCCAAACACGGCACGGGCGATCGCCCAGGCCATCGGGCTTTTACGGCCCGGCCATAAGGTGCTGACCGGCGCGGACGTGGACCGGATGAGCAACGATGTGCTGAAGAGCGAGATCGAGCAGGTGGATGTCTTCGCCCGCGTTTCCCCGGAACATAAGATGCGCATCGTGGACGCACTCCAGGCCAATGATGAAGTGGTCGCCATGACCGGCGACGGCGTCAATGATGCCCCAGCCATTAAGCGCGCCAACATCGGCGTGGCGATGGGCATCACCGGCACCGATGTAGCCAAAGAGACCGCCGACATGGTTCTGACTGACGATAACTATGCCAGCATCGTCTCTGCAGTGGAGCAGGGACGGATCATCTACAACAATATCCGTAAATTTGTCTTCTTCCTGCTCTCGTCCAATGTCGCCGAGATCATGGTCATCTTCCTGGCGACATTGGCCGGTCTTCCCTCGCCCCTCACAGTGATCCAACTGCTCTGGCTGAACCTACTGACCGACGGCGCCCCGGCCCTGGCATTGGCAATGGAAAAGGGCGATCCGGATATCATGTCCCGCAAGCCGCGTCCGAAGAACGAGCCGATCATCAATGGCCCCATGCGCCTGGGCATTGTCATCCAGACCATTACCCAGACGAGCGCGGTTCTGCTGGCATTCGGTATTGGTTTGATCTGGCATTTGGGGGCCAATGCGACCATCCCGCCCGGTGTGAACCCGCTTATCTATCTCCTCCAATATGACTGGCGTGGTGTGGATGTTCAAACTGCTGAAACGATGGCCTTTGCCACGCTTTCGCTGTGTGAACTTTTCCGCGCTTATACCGTCCGCTCGGAAAGGGCGTCGCTCTTCCGCATCGGCGTGTTCTCGAACCGGTACATGCAATATGCGGTCGGACTTTCGATTGCGCTGCTCCTGTTGGTCTGCGCCGTGCCGATCTTACAGCCGATTTTCAACACCCATTTCATGAGCCTGCAGGAGTGGTCTGTCGTCCTTGGCCTGGCGCTTATCCCGGCGGTATCGGAAGAGATCACCAAATTTTTTCTGCGCTGGCACGCTCGGCGGCGGTAGGGTGGATATTTGCGCATCGTCTCTAAACACCTGAAACCCGGTTTCTTGGAGAAACCGGGTTTCTTTGCAGTACTGGGTGGGATGTGAATCCCACCCTACGGTCCTATGGCAAAGCTTTTTCGGTGGAGGGCGCACAACCCTGATTGTCTAATCACGGCGCGGTGTTGTGGCGTGCCATAGCCCTTGTGCCGGGCAAAACCGTATCCAGGATATTCCAAATCCAGTTCGCGCATCCGTGCGTCGCGGGCGGTCTTTGCCAGGACCGAGGCAGCCGCCACGCTCAACGAGCGCCGGTCTCCTTTGACCAGGGCGGTCTGGGGCAGGGGGATTTCAGGAAAGATCAGGTAATCAGTGATCAGGGTATCTGGTTTTGGGAAAAGAGAGGCTATCGCCCGCCTCGCCGCTAGTTTGGTGGCCGGGACAATGCCTAAGGCATCAATCTCCTCGATGGAGGCGAAGCCCACGCGCCAGGCCAGGGCAATTTCCTTGATGCGCGGCACCCAGCTCTCACGCGCCAGCGGCGTCATCTGCTTGGAATCACGCACCCCGCGCAGGGTCCGCTCGAGATGCGGCGTTCTTGGCAAGATTACGGTGGCTGCGCACACTGGCCCAGCCCATGCGCCGCGCCCGGCCTCGTCAATCCCGGCGATGTGTCCAAAGCCGCCGTTCCAGAGAGCTTTCTCGAATTCAAGCGTGGGAAAACGAGGCGTAGTGACGATTCTGCGGAGCGCCCCCGTGGGATCAACCGTGCGTATCATAAACGCCTCGCCGGGCGTTGCGGCGGATCGTCAGCAGGTCGAGAAACATGCGCCAGGAATCACGCAGGATGTGGATCTTGCTTTCGGGGCTGTAGTGCCAGTGAATGGGGACTTCGATGATGCGGTAGCCGCGCTGACGGGCGATGTGTAAGATTTCTACATCGAACGACCAGCCGGTGAGCGTTTGGTATCGGAATATGTCTTCGGCCACGGCGGCGCGGAAGCATTTAAACCCGCATTGGGTGTCTTGTATGTCCGGCAAAACGAGCAGGCGGATGAGATAATTGAAAACGCGCCCGGTCAGGTGGCGGTAATAAGGCTCGTTGTAGCGCACCGCACCGGGGGCTTCGCGCGAGGCGATGGCGATATCGAAGTCGGCCAACGCGGGCCGAAGGAAATTGTTGATCTCCTCCACCGGCATGGAAAGGTCCACATCGCAGACAAAACGGTATGACCCGCGCGCTTCCGTCATCCCGCGGCGGACCGCATTCCCTTTACCGGATTCGGATTCGTGGAAAACGCGCAGGTTTGGGTACTCCCTGGCGTATTGCTGCGCCAGATGGAGGGTGCCGTCGGTGCTGCCGTTTTCAATCACGAGCACTTCGCCCGGATAAGCCTGTTTCTCCAGGAAGGCAAATACCTGCCCCAGGGCGTGGGGCAGGCGTTTTTCTTCGTTATAGACCGGGATAATGAGCGAAAGGAAAGGTGACTTCAAGAGAGCATCCGCAGTCGTTTACATGTTCGACACGATCAGTACGACGAATAATACCAGGATAATGATCTCGACGACGAAGAAGGCGATCAAGAAAGCCCACTGTTTGGTCGAGAACGACAGCTTTTTCCTTCGGGTGATTGTTTCAGACTTGGGCGATCCCAGGGACTCGGCGAATGCGCCCGACTCGGGGAAATGTGCGCCGCCTATGGCTGGGATCAGCCTGGCGGCGGAATCTTGTGTGGTATCCAGGTCGAAGGTATCCGCCTGCCGGGCAAACGGTGGGGCAGATATGCCTTGAGCCATAGGCTGCTCCGGAGAAGCGGCAGGTGGATTCACGATCCGGTTGAGGATGTCGTGGACCGTCTCGGCACTGAACACCGCGCCTCCCTGAACGACCGAGCCGGCGAAATGTTCCAGCGCATCCCTCAGAACCACACGGACGATGGGGCGAACACTGTCAACGTGCAGGCCAGGATCGGAGGCGAGAAGCACCGCTTCGACCGGCGTCGAGCTTGGATAACCCTGCCGTTCCAGGTAGGTCTGCAAGGCGCGTCCCATTTGCGCTGTACGGAGTATTAGATTGACGCGCGCTGGCTTAAAGGTATTGCCTACCAGGGTTCCCCACGAATCCCCTTTTGCCCGGAACATGCCCCGCAACGGCGTGGCGTATAGCACGTAAATGCCCGCCGGGCCGACCAGGATGAGAGGGATGTTGATATCCAGGCTGGCCAGCCTTACATTACGGAGCAGGGTGAAGCTGTTATCCAGTACCCTTCCGAAACAGGCAATGACCGTCTTCTGGGCGTTGATTACCTGAAGCCAATCCGCCCCAAATTTCAGCGTGGCTTTGACCTGGTTGAGCTTGCTGATCTCACCGCCCTCGGATAGAAACGGGGTCTGATCAATGATCTTCATCTCAGGCTTTCCTGTCTCAGAGACTTTCTGATAATCCAGGCCTTAAAACCCAAGAAGCCAAGAACCTATCCGGATAACTGGCACCCAGCAGCGTTCCCTCAGCTGCTCTGCAGGAGTGCTTCCCTGGCCTGTCCGGCCAGGACAGGCGCGAAGGACGGCATCTGGAGTATTTTTCGGATAGGCTGTAAGTGTAGCACTATCTCGAAAAGGTGACAAATGATTTAAGTTCAATTCTTAGCGCTCATCATTCGCCGGAAATTAATCCTCCAAGAAAAATTTTATGGTATAAAGAATTTTCACAAAACAGGTTGTTTAGACGATGGGAAAGGTAAATGACTGAGAATAGAGTGGTAATCGCTGCTGCATTGGGCGAATGTGTCCATGTCGCTGGAGTAATGAATTTCCTGCGGCTGGCAGAATTGGCCGGTTGGCGGACGGTTTTTCTCGGTCCGGCAGTCTCGGTTGAAGATGTGCTAGCAGCCGCCCGCAGCGAAAAGGTTGACTTGGTCGGGGTCTCGTACCGTCTGTCGCCTGAGACCGGCGAGCGCTTGCTGGGTGAATTCGCCGAGGCTGCTGACGAACTGCGCACGCAGGGTATGCGTTTTGCTTTTGGTGGTACGCCGCCGGTCGCTGAACGTGTCCGCCTCTTGGGCTTCTTCGAGAAAATCTTTGAAGGTGGCGAACCGGCGGAGGCAGTGCTGGCTTATCTGAAGGGTCAACCCGTCAGTGAACTGACAGATGCTGATTTCCCGCAAACCACCGTTGAACGCATTGTCTGGAAAGCTCCCTATCCGATCCTGCGCCATCACTTCGGCCTGCCAACGATGGAAGCAACCATCTCCGGGATAGAAAAGATTGTCGAGGCACAGGCGCTGGATGTCATCTCGTTGGGCATTGACCAGGATGCCCAGGAAAACTTTTTCCATCCTGAGCGGCAGGAAGCACGCCGAAAAGGGGCAGGTGGCGTGCCTGTGCGCTCGGCGGAGGATTACCGCGCCCTTTATGCAGCCGGCCGGCGGGGCAACTTCCCACTCATGCGTACTTATTCCGGCACGGATGATTTCATCCGTCTCGCTGAAATGTACGTTGAAACGATCAACAATGCCTGGGCTGCCATTCCGCTTTTTTGGTTCAATCAAATGGACGGGCGCGGCCCGTGGGATCTGGAAGGTTCGATCCGTGAACATCAGCGCGTGATGGCTTGGTACAGTGAGCGCGGCATTCCGGTCGAGCTGAATGAGCCTCATCACTGGGGTATGCGCGACGCGCCGGATGTGGTTTTTGTCGTCTCGGCCTATCTCTCAGCTTACAACGCCCGAGCCTTCGGCGTAAAGGATTACATTGCCCAGTTGATGTTCAACAGTCCACCCGGCCTTTCGGACGCGATGGACCTGGCGAAAATGCTGGCCATCCTTGACATAATTACTCCACTCTCCCAGAATGGGATAGGGGCCGGGGGTGAGGGCGCTTTCCGCATTTGGCGGCAGACGCGCACCGGTCTGCTTAGTTATCCGCTCGACCCGATTGCCGCTCGCGCCCATCTTGCCGCAAGTATCTACTTGCAAATGACACTTAAACCGCACATTATCCATGTTGTCGGGCATACCGAGGCGCACCATGCTGCCACTGCAGATGATGTTATCGAGGCTTGCGGACTGGCGCGGCGCGTAATCGAAAACGCCGTGCGCGGCATGCCGGATATGACCGCCGACCCCGCCGTGCAGGCGCGGCGCGAGAAACTGGTGCGCGAGGCGCAGGTGACACTGGAGGCCATTCGCTCCCTCGCCGCGCCGGGCGTGAAAGACCCGTTATTGGATGCGGCGATGTTGGCAAGAGCAGTCACAAGCGGAATTTTGGATGCGCCGCATTTAAAGAATAATTCTTTTGGGCGGGGAGCAATCCGTACGCAAATAGTCATAGGACAATGCCTGACGATTGACGAGAAAGGCCATCCACTCAATGAAGCCGAACGTCTCTCCAGAATCATAAAGGAGGCACCATGACAACACCTGAAAAATATACCGTGATCGGCGCAGGACACGGCGGCAAGGCCATGGCCGCACATCTGGCTTTGATGGGATTCAAGGTTACACTGTTCAACCGCACCGCCGATCATGTCTCGGTGGTTAAGAAGCGCGGCGGTATCGAACTGGAAAGCGCCGAAGGGGGCCCGCATGGTTTCGGAAAACTCGCCAAAGTCACTTCCGATATCAGCGAAGCGTTAAAGGATGCCGCCATCATCATGATCGTTGTTCCTTCCTCGGCTCATGCAGATGTCGCTCAAAAAGCCGCTCCATTCCTGAAAGACGGCCAAATTGTCATTTTGCATCCCGGTCGCACCTGCGGCGCAATCGAGTTCACCAAAGTCATCCGCGAACACAGCTGCAAGGCGGATGTGACTGTAGCAGAGGCGGAAACGTTCATCTATGCCTCCCGTTCCGACGGTCCGGCCCAGGCGCGCATCTTCCGCATCAAGGAGGCCGTGCCGCTAGCCGCTCTGCCAGCTACGCGTACACAGCAGGTGCTGAATGCCATCACGCCAGCCTATCCACAGTTCATTGACGGCGTCAATGTCCTGCAGACCGGCGTGAATAACATGGGTGCTATTTTTCACCCTGCTCTGACCCTGCTCAACGCGGGCTGGATCGAGGCCACGCACGGCGATTATCAGTTTTATATTGACGGCGTTACCCCCTCTGTGGCGCGCGTGCTCGAGGTGCTGGATCGCGAACGGGTGACCATTGCCTCGTCGCTGGGCATTCGCGCCCGCACCGCGCTGGAGTGGCTGAAATTGGCTTATGACACCATTGGTGAAGACTTGCACGAAGCCATCCATAACCAGCCTGGTTATTACGGCATCAAAGCTCCGCCAACTCTGAATCACAGGTATATCTTCGAGGATATTCCCATGAGCTTGGTGCCGATGGCCTCGCTCGGGGAACGATACGGCGTCTCGGTGCGCGGCATGGATGCCATCATCCGCCTGGCCTGCATCGTCCATCGCACCGACTACTGGCGGCGCGGCCGCACGCTGGACAAACTTGGAATCAATGACTTGAGTGTGGGCGAATTGACCAAATATGTCAACGAAGGTGTATTGGATTAAAGATTACCATGAGTAACCTCGATGTCAATCTTTATACCTGGGTTGTCCTCCCTCTGCTCATTTTCCTCGCCCGCGTCATTGACGTGACGCTCGGCACGCTGCGCATCATCTTCGTCTCGCGCGGCAGGAAATACCTGGCGCCGCTGCTTGGCTTTGTGGAGGTCTTCATCTGGGTCGCCGTGATCGCGCAAATAACGCGCGGTGCGCACAATATCGTGGCATACCTGGCCTATGCCGCCGGTTTTGCGGCCGGGAACTTCATCGGCATGTACATCGAGGATAAACTGGCAATCGGCACGCTGGTCATCCGCATCATCGTGCAAGATCATGCCGATGATTTGATCGCACATCTGCGCGCCGCAGGCTACGGGGTGACAAGTGTGGATGCCAAGGGCGCCAACAGGGCGGTGAAACTGATTTACACGATTGTGCGGCGGCGGGACCTCGTCGAGGTGATGAACATTACTCGACGCGATCATCCCAGCGCGTTTGTTTCCATAGAGGAAGCGCGCTCGACCGAGAAAGGCATTTTTCCTGTCCAGCCCTCCCACGCAAGCGGATTATTCTGGCGCAAAGGAAAATAATCCAGCAGGCATGCTAAAAAAACCCCGTTCTCAACCGAAGGGGTTCGCATGAGCCAATTTTTGGAAAACTTGCAAGATAAACTCGGCGCAGATCTGTTGTCCACCCTTTATGCCTGCCTTGCCCTGCTCGGCGGCTGGGTGGGAGTCAGCGGAAATAATCAGCATCTGGAGGCGTTATGAAAGTCAAAGAATGTATGAAAACCAGGGTGTTTTCCATACCGGCGACGGAGACCATCCGCGAGGCGGCGGCAATCTTCGTCGCCCACCACATTGGCCTGCTGCCAGTTGTGGATGAAAACAACAGGCTGATTGGGGTGGTCGGGCTGCGCGATCTGCTCAAACTGGAATTACCCGATTTCGTCAGCCTCGTCCCTGATGTGGATTTCGTCCATGACTTCGGCGCGGTCGAGACGACGCGTCCTTCAGTAAAAGAACTTGGCCGGCCAGTGACCACCCTGATGCGCGAGGCAGTCAGCGTCGTCGAAGACTGCGGGCTGCTGCGCGCCTATGCGCTGATGCTCCAGCATGACGTGCATGATCTGCCGGTCGTCTCGGCGGATGGCAGGCTGGTGGGCATCGCCTCGCGCGTGGATATCGGTATGGCCATACTTTCATATTGGAAATCAGTGGGGCCAAAGAAGCAATGATCCTCGCAGCCATTCTCACCAGCCTGATCTTTCTCCTCAGTCTGTGGTTGATATTTTCCGAGAAACTCAACCGCACCATCACCGCGATTGGCGGGGCAGCCTTGATCGTCGGCCTGGGTAAATTACTGGGTTTTTATACCGAATCCGATGCACTGGCAGCGGTGGATTTCAACACGCTCGGCCTTTTGCTGGGCATGATGATCCTGGTTGCCCTGCTGGAGCCGACCGGCTTCTTCCAATATCTGGCGGTCTGGGCAGGGCGGTTCTCGCGCGGCAAGCCAGTTCGGCTGCTGGTATTGCTCGGCACAGTGACGACCATTCTCTCAATGTTCCTCGACAATGTGACCACCGTGGTTCTTATCGCGCCGGTCACCATCCTCATCTGCGAAATACTTGGAATGAATCCTGTGCCATTCCTAATGGCAGAAGCATTGCTCTCGGATACAGGCGGCGTGGCAACGTTGGTCGGTGACCCGCCCAATGTGATGATTGCCTCGGCTGCTGGTTTCTCGTTCACCGATTTCCTGACCCATTCCCTGCCAGTGGTTCTCGTCGCCTGGCTGGTGGCGTTATTCCTGTTGCGCTATCTCTTCCGCCGCGAACTGGCCGTGAAACCGCGCAACGCTAAAGCAGTGATGAAACTCAATCCAGTCGAGTCGCTCGATGACAAGAAAACGGCGCAGCGCGTGCTGATTGTATTGGGCATGGCAGTCCTGCTGTTTTTTGTCCACCATGCACTTCATCTCAGCCCTTCGTTTGTAGCCCTGAGCGCCGCCGCTGTTGCCCTTGTCTGGGTGCGGCCGGATGTAAAGAAGACACTGGAACATATCGAATGGAGCGTATTGATTTTCTTTGCCGCCTTGTTCGTTATGGTCGGCGGGCTTGAGGCGGCTGGCGTGCTGGACGCATTGGTGCATGTGATAGAGCGCACAGCGGTGATTCCGCCTGTCCTATTTGGCGTGCTGGTCATCTGGGTAGTGGCTGGGCTTTCGGCTATTGTTGATAATGTGCCGATTACCATCGCACTCATCCCTGTAATCCAGGGGCTGGGCGTGGCGGGCGTGGATATCGGTCCGCTGTGGTGGGCGCTGGCTTTCGGGGCCGGCTTCGGCGGCAATGGCACGATCATCGGCTCTACGGCCAATATTGTGGTGGCGACGCTCTCGGAAAGGACACGCACGCCGATTACCTCGAAACTATGGAACAAGCGCGGCCTGCCGGTCATGCTGGCGACCTGCGCGGTGGCGAGTGTTCTGTATACGATTGCTTTTCCGCTGTTTTAGCTACCACAAAGGCGCAAAGAAAAAACTTTGCACTCTCTGTGCCTTTGCAGTGAATTAGAGGCGATATGACCCTCATAGACTCTTTCAAAAAATGGCAAGACTCGACCCTCAAGAAATCCCTCCAAAAAATCCCGGAGCGGAAGAGGCGCTTCGAGACCTCGTCCGGAATCGAGGTCCCGCGTGTGGCGCTGCCCGTTGATGAGTCCCCGGATTACGAACAAAAACTCGGCTTCCCTGGCAATTACCCATTCACGCGTGGCATCCAGCCGACGATGTATCGCGGCCGGTTGTGGACGATGCGCCAGTATGCAGGCTACGCCACTGCCGAGGAAACCAACCGCCGCTTCCGCTATCTGCTCGAACAGGGACAGACCGGCTTATCGGTCGCCTTCGATTTACCAACCCAAGTCGGTTACGACGCGGACGACCCGATCGCGCAGGGTGAAGTGGGCAAGGTGGGCGTTTCGATTTCGTCCATCCGCGATTTGGAGCAGTTATTCGACCAGATCCCGCTCGAGGAGGTTTCGACATCGATGACCATCAACGCCCCCGCGGGCGTTTTGCTGGCGATGTACATTGCTGTGGCGAAGCGCCAGGGCGCGGACATGCGCCAGTTGCGCGGCACCATCCAGAACGACATTCTCAAAGAGTACGTGGCGCGCGGCACGTATATTTTCCCGCCCGCGCCATCCATGCGGCTCATCACCGACATCTTCCAGTTCTGCGCCACCGAAGTGCCGTATTGGAACACGATCTCGATTTCGGGCTATCACATCCGTGAAGCAGGCTCCACCGCCGTGCAGGAAGTAGCGTTCACGCTGGCGAATGCGATTGCATATGTGGAAGCCGCGCTCAAGGCAGGTCTCAAAGTGGACGACTTCGCGGGGCAACTTTCGTTCTTCTTCAACGCGCATAATAATCTTCTGGAAGAGGTGGCTAAATTCCGCGCCGCGCGCCGCATGTGGGTGAAGATCATGCGCGTGCGTTTCAAAGCCCAAAAGTCCGCCAGTTGGCAATTGCGTTTTCACACACAAACCGCTGGCTCCACGCTTACCGCGCAGCAACCCGAGAACAACGTCGTGCGCGTCACTCTGCAAGCTCTTTCCGCCGTCCTCGGCGGTACTCAAAGCCTACACACCAACAGCATGGACGAAGCCCTGTGGCTTCCGACCGAAAAGTCCGTGCGCGTCGCCCTCCGCACGCAGCAGATCATCGCCTACGAGTCGGGCGTCGCCGATTCGATTGACCCGCTGGCGGGTTCGTATCTCATCGAACATCTCACCGACGAGATCGAAAAAGGCGCCAGCGACTACATCGCAAAAATTGACGAGATGGGCGGGGCGATGAAAGCGATCGAAAATGGATTTATCCAGAACGAAATCCAAAACGCCGCCTACGCCGCCCAGAAGGCCATCGAGAAGGGTGAGCAGGTGGTAGTGGGCGTGAACCAGTTCCAGATTGATGAGAAGATCGAACTGGAGCGCCAGATGATCGACCCCGCCATCGAGGTCGCGGCACGCGAACGCCTCGCCCTTCTCCGCTCTCAGCGCGATCATTCCAAAGTAGCAGAACTGCGGACTCAACTCGAAAACGTGGTACGTGGTACGCCTGCCCTGAGCAGAGCCGAAGGGTGGAACTTGATACCTTTATTCATCGAGTGCGTCGAAAACGACATAACGCTCGGTGAGATTTGTAATACGCTGAGAGGTGTGTGGGGTGAGTATGTGGCGGAGGGGTTTTAGCCCCCTCCGACCTCGCCTTCGGGTACTTCGCGGCACCTCCCCCATTTTCAACCCCACCCCAATCCTCCCCAAATCCAAAGGATTTGGGGAGGGTGCCGCGTAGCGGTGGGAGGGGTTGAGGGGTAAAATCACGCCATGCCACCAAAAAGAGCAAATCCCCAAGGCTATGAACGCGCTCGTCATTTGAGAAAAGAACCGACGCTCGCTGAAAGAAAACTGTGGGCGTATTTACGTGGCAATAAATTAAATTGGGTGAATTTCAGGCGTCAACATGCCATTGGGAATTTCATCGTCGATTTTGTCTCAATCAAAAGGAGATTGGTTATTGAGTTGGATGAGAGTCAAAACTTTGAGCAAGAAGAATATGATGTTGAACGAACCAAGCGTTTGGAATCGCAGGGGTATAAAGTAATTCGATTCTGGAACAACCAGGTGATGAACGATATTGAGGGTGTTTTCCGTGCGATTGAAACGGCGCTAAACGATAGGTGAATTTAGCCCTGCAATTGGTTTTGAGCGGGGTATAATTTGAACAGAGATAGGAGATCTACCATGACCCGAACATTCACTGCTGTAATCCATAAAGAAGATGACTGGTATGTGGCAGATTGTCCCGAAGTGGGGACAGTCAGCCAGGGAAAAACTGTGGAAGAGGCTGTTGCCAATCTGAAAGAAGCAACCGAACTTTATCTGGAAGAATTTCCCCTGCCAGAAACCAACCATCCATTATTGACGACCTTTGAAGTGGCGACTTATGCCTAATTTACCACATTTGTCTGGGCGGAAAGTTTTTCGTGTGTTGGAGCGACTTAGTTTCGTTCAGGTGCGTCAACGTGGAAGCCATGTTGTCATGAAAAAGTCCACGACTGAAGGACGTTGGTTGTGTAGTGCCTTTGCACGACGAAGTTGCACTTGGGACATTGCACACCATTCTCAAACAAGCCAGAGTCACAGCAGACGATTTTATCAAAGTTATGAAGTGATCGAAGCCGAAAGGCTCCGATTTGTTTGTGGGTGCTGATAGTATCTATGAGGGGAGCGACTCGTGAGAAACCAATCGTTCCCCCAGGCGCTCGACGATCATCCAGGCTTTTTCTTGCGGATGCGCTCCGCCACGCGCTACCAGGCCTGGGGGGGCTGCTCGAGGCCACCTGGCGTTGCGTCTCCTTGTTGAGGGCCATAGCCATATCCTCGAGGATGGCGTCCAGTGGAAGACAGAAGGTGAGCCTTACCTGCGGAGACTCGACCGCTCTTGCGTCGAGGCCAATGATCCCCTTAATCGCTAGCGGTGGCGCGATCTTTTCGCTGCGCGAGTAGTTTACGGATGCGGGCGTGACGTTCGCGCGTCAGCGGATAGAACCAGGCGGTCAAAACTGCACTAAATAAAAGCACCGCCCCTAAGGGGCCGATCAGGACGCGGATGGCCGTCAGCGTGGCCGGCGACTGTATGAACGTGGTTGCATTCTCCGGCGGGGTCTGGTAGCCGAACCAGCCGAGCACCTGCAGGCCGATGAAGATCGCCAGCGCGCCGGTTAATTTGCGAATGAAGTTCTTGACGCCGTAGTAGATGCCTTCCTGGCGGCGGCCGGTGCGCAGCTCATCCCACTCGATCACGTCCGGGAAGATGGCGTCCGGCAGGACGTGCGCGGCCGAGACGCTCAGCCCGGCCAGGAAGGACATCCAAAGCACCAGCGTGATCTGTCCCGGCCGCACTGAGAAAATCGCCAACTGTACGCCAGCCCAGAAGACCATCCCGATGATATAAGCGCTGCGCTTGCTCAAACGGTGCGAGAGCCACAGCCAGAAGGGCAGGGCGATCACCGCGGTGATGAGCAGGATGGCGAAGACCGCCGATTCGAGCGGCAGGCTAATGCCTAGCAGCGTCACCGAGAAAAGTAGATTGCCGCGCGCGATCCAATAGAGCAGGTAGAAAGGCAGCGCCAGTGCCACCAGGTCGAAGGTGATCCAGTTCAGCATGTAGATGGCGGTCGCGAAGCGGAAGGGGATGTTGCCCCAGGCGGTGCGGACAGTCTCGCGGAAAGGGATATCCGGCACAGTTTTTGTCTCAGTCGTAACGTATTTTTCGCGCACCACGGCGAAGATGAGCAGGTATGGGATGGCTGCAAGCCCGCCGAACATACCTGCTACGAGAAGATAGCCCTGCTGCTGGTTCAGGCCGGCGCTCACCGCCGAGTCCACGATCATCGGCGCGGCAACAGCGGTCGTCAGCGAGGCCAGCAGGTTGAAGAAGATGCGGAAACTGGTCAGCGTGGTGCGCTCGTCATAATCTGGGGTCAGCTCGGGCAGCAACGCAGAAAAGGGCACGCCGCACAACGTTTCGAACGTGTCGCTGAGCATGAAAGCCAGCGAGACAGTTGCTGCCAGGGCGATCTGGTTTTGCCAGGGCGGCGCCCACCACAGCAGCATGAAACTCAACCCGAAGGGGATGGCGAAGATCAGCAGGAACGGTCGGCGGCGGCCCCAGCGGGTGCGGACGCGGTCGGTTAGGATGCCGACCAGGGGATCGTTGACCGCGTCCCAGAGGATGCCAAGCAGCGCGGCGACCGAGGCCAGTCGCGGCTCCAGCCCGACCACGTCGGTCAGGAAGATGGCGTAGAAGATCTGGCGCAGGGTGCCGTAGCTGGATCCGCTCCAGTCGCCGGTGCCGTAGACCAGCTTCGTCCAAAACGATAGATTTCGTTTTGGCTTGACCCGCTCGGCTTTGGTCATAGGTTTTCCTTATTGTCGTGGTCGCGCGCGGCGCGCATGGCTTCAAGCACACCTTCTCTGGAACGACCTTTCGCAGGAATCGTCAGCATAGCTCCTCCTTTGGAGGCTATTAGTTTAGCACGAAATTCAACACAGAAGCATGGGTAACACAAGTGAAACCTCAGCCCGCGATATAATCGCTCCATGCCTGCTCGATCCCTGGCCGAAAAACTCAAATCTCTGGGCGTCAAGATCGGGACCTCAGACCTGCTTCCACCACAGCCTAAACCGAAGACGGGCGTTCCCATCGAAGAGGTTGTGGATGGGCGCTATATTGCCACGCCTCAGGGCGATACCTTTGTTTACGAAAACCACTATCCACTCGATTACCACCACGGCATTGTTCCCCTCTGCCCCCCTGCTCCTCTGCACACACTTGCACAATGGGCCAACGACATGCGTCTCGCCGACTTGCCGCGCGAAGCTTTTGCCTTCCTCGACACCGAAACCAGCGGATTGGCAGGTGGCACCGGCACATACGCCTTCATGGTCGGCGTGGGACGTTTCGAGGGTGAAACCTTTCGCCTGCTCCAGTTCTTCATGCGCGATCCGTCCGAAGAAGCAGCCTTGCTGGAGGCGCTGGCTGATTTCCTGGCCCCGTGCGCAGCCCTGGTTACTTTCAACGGCAAAGCCTTCGACGCGCCGCTCCTGGCTGCACGCTATACATTACACGCTACTCCATCCCCCTTTGCTGACTTTGCCCACCTCGACTTGCTGCCTCTCGCCCGCCGCCTCTGGCGCGACCGGCTGCCTTCTCGTGCTCTTAAGTACCTCGAAGAAAATGTGCTCAACGCCTCGCGCACGGTCGAAGAAGTGCCGGGCTACGAAATCCCGTATCTCTATTTCGATTATCTCCGCACCGCCGATGCGACGCCACTGAAAGGCGTGTTCTATCACAATGCTATGGACGTGGTCGCCATGGCTGCCTTGCTCAATCACATCGCCCATATGCTGGCCGATCCGCTGCACGAATCCATCGAGCATGGTTTGGATCGCATCGCGCTCGCCAAACTCTTCGAAGACTTGGGTAAGTGGGACGAGGCCGCCCGCCTCTATGAGCGCGGCCTGGAGCAGCAACTGCCCGAGGCCGACTTCTGGCAGGCGGTGAAGCGACTGTCCATTTTGCAGCGCCGGCGCGGGGACCTGGAATCAGCAATCAAACTATGGGAAAAAGCCTCCGACGACGGCCACATCTATGCCCATGTCGAACTGGCAAAATATTACGAGCATCGCCTCCGTGATCGTGCTGCTGCATTGGAGTGGACGCGCAAGGCGATGGAGCAGGTGGGGGAGTTGGATATCCCTCGCTATGAGTACAATCATTGGATGGAAGAACTGGGACACCGAAGGGAGAGGCTGGAAGGGAAGTCCAGAAAATGAAAAGCGACGCACTTGACTTGTGCGTCGCTTTTTTTATTGAAATCGGATGATTCATGGGATAGGGATTTTGGAAATATCCCAGATTATGAAATTGTCGAAGGCCACGATGGCTTTCTCCTGTGTTTGTACCCAAAGATAGTTGCCACCAATGCGTATGTTCGTGTTCTCTGCATAGTACAGCGGCAGGCCGTTCACATAAATGGCAAATTTCCATCCTTTGGCAATCAGTAGAAGGTGATTGGATTGATCGCCTGAATGCGCCGCGCCATCGAAGTGCAACCCTTCATACCCGCCCGGTTTGTAAAAATTTATTTCTACAGGGCCGTCGTAGCGCACTAAAATTGAGTGATTCGCTGCTTCGAGCTGTCTAAAAGAGACAAACCAATAAGAATCGCTGACCGTATTTTGCAAAAAGCGGCCATCAACTTCCAAGACGAAGTCGGGATAGTCAATATTCGCCCGGCGTGCGAGACAAGAATATTCAGCCGTCACCACAAGTTCGCCTCCTGTGTAAGCCAGATTGCATCCCAACCATTTCTCTGATTGCCACCCCCCTGATTTATCGTGGAAATCGTCCTGAAAGTTTGGGGCGCGGCTGGCGATTGCATCCAAAATAGGCTGTACGAAATCCGTCACCCAATCTGGCGGAGGCGTGGGCGTGATCGTTGGGTCAGGTGTGACTGTCGGTCGCTCGGTCGGCGTGCTCGATGGCACGAATGTGGCTCTGGACATTTTAGTCGGCGTAGGAGATGGCGGACCACTGGTCGGAATGACTGGCGCGGCACAGGCCGTTATCGCCGCGACCAACAACAGAGCCGAGCCGATGATTAGGGATCGCAAGTTATTGCACATTTTTCCCTCCTCGCAAAACGTATCGGGTAACAGCATACCCATTATAGGACAAAAAAGTGAAAATAGACCATCCTTTTTCGCAAATTCTTTTACGCACTGCGGATTTGTCTGTAGGATGCTTTGTTTTATAATGGCAATGGGAAGAGGAGCGGATGATCGAGTATGGGCCTAATCCTCGGACCCCACCCCGAACCCCTCCCCATTTTTGGAGGGGTGTAGCTCCTTTCCCCTCGGAGAGAAGTCAGGAGGGGAACTGCTCCTCCCCCCGCCTGCCCTGAGCCTTTCGAAGGGTGGGGGAAGGTTGGGGGTGGGGTCCTGCGAGCAAGCAAAGGCAACATGATGAACAACCCCGAAAACCTCCTCTGCGTCATTTTGGCAGCCATACGGACATGAGATACAATAGGGGTATGAAAAGATACTTTTCCTCTATCCTGCTCATTCTTTTGGCTTCCTGTGCTGTTGCCTCGCCAACGCCTTCCGCAACTCCCAGCCTGACCCCAACACAAACTCCCAGCCCCCCGCGCCTCCTGGCGGTCGAATCCTTCCTGGCCGATATCGCCCAGAACGTAGCCGGTGACCGGCTGACGGTCGGGACCCTCATCCCGCTGGGCGTGGATCCGCACGCTTACCAGCCGACGCCGCGCGACGCCGCCAAGGTTGCGGATTGCAGCGTTTTGATCGTCAACGGCGCGGGGATCGAAGCCTTCCTCGATCCCCTGCTTGCCAACGCGGGTGGAGAGCGGCTGATCATCACCGCCTCGGCTGGGCTGACGCCGCGCCCCGATCCGCAAGGCGAGCACCCCCAAGGCGACCCGCACTTCTGGCTCGACCCGAACAATGTCATCCAGTACGTCGAAAATATCCGCGACGGTCTTTCGCAGGCTGACCCGGACGGCGCGGCAATTTATGCCACCAATGCCGCCGTGTACATCGAGCAGTTGAAAGCCCTCGACCAATGGATCATGCAACAGGTGGCGACCCTCCAGCCGGAGCGCCGCCAATTGGTCACCAACCACGAAAGCCTCGGTTATTTTGCCGACCGCTATGGATTCACGGTCGTTGGGGCAGTCATTCCCAGCGTCAGCACGGATGCCTCGCCGACTGCCCAGCAAATGGTGGCTTTGATCGAGCAGATCAAAGCCACCGGTGCGCCGGCCATCTTCCTGGAGACAGGCGCCAACCCCCAACTGGCACAGCAGATCGCCGCAGAGACGGGTGTGAAGGTGGTGACCGACCTTTATACGCACTCGCTTTCCGCTCCCGATGGCCCCGTGCCGACCTACCTTGACATGATGAAGTACAATGTCAGCCGGATCGTGGCCGGATGCCAGAGCTGAGGGCAGCACTAGCGCTGGCCGTCGGCTGGCGAAGGATTACCCCCCTTTCATCCCCCCATTTCCGCACTTTGAAATGGGGGGATAGAGGGGGGCAGTGAACTCCAGAAATCATGATGAAAACAAGCAAATCTTCCCACGTTGTGCCCTACGCCCACGTCCACCACGACCCGGATGCGCCCATCCTCGAAACGCAGCGGCTGACCGTGAGCTATAATGGCCGCCCTGCGCTAGAGGCTGTGACCTTTCACCTGCACGCCGGGGAACGCGTCGCCGTCGTCGGGCCGAATGGCGCGGGCAAGAGCACCCTGTTCAAAGTGATCGCAGGCGTCCTTCCGCCAACGAGTGGTGAAGTCAAGATTTCCGGCTACGGCCCGCATGGGCACATTTGCATTGCCTACGTGCCGCAGCGCACGCAGGTGGATTGGCGCTTCCCGGCCAGTGTGGACGATGTGGTGATGATGGGGCGCATCGGGCGGGTAGGACTCTTCCGCTGGCCGCACCGTTCCGACTGGCAAACCGTCCACGCCGCGTTGGGTGCGGTGGACATGCTCTCCCTGGCAGGCCGCCAGATAGGCGAGCTTTCTGGCGGGCAGCAGCAACGTATGTTCCTGGCCCGCGCCCTGGCTCAGGAGGCCGAACTGGTGCTGATGGACGAGCCGCTCAACGGCCTGGACATTCCCTCGCAGGAAGCCATCCTGGGCGTGCTGGATGGACTCCGCCAGCGCAAGATCACCGTGATGGTCGCCACGCATGACCTTGGGCAGGCGGCGCGTAATTTCGACCGCGTCATGCTGCTCAACTGCCGCCTCATCCGTTTCGGACCTCCCGCTGAGGTGCTGACGGCCGAAAATTTGCTCAACGCTTATGGAAGCCACGGCCAGTTGATCCAAAATGCGGATGGCACGGCAACCCTTACGGATACCTGCTGTGATGGGGAGGAAGAGTGACCGGCTTGCTCGATGTCTTCGTCCAGCCTCTAACCTACGATTTCATGCAGCGCGGCCTGATCGCGGCCGTGTTGGTCGGCATTGTCTGCGCGGTGGTGGGCGTGTACGTCGTTTTGCGCGGCATGGCCTTTTTCGGCGACGCGCTGGCGCACGCGGTGCTGCCTGGCGTGGCTCTCGGCTATCTCGTCAGCGGCAGCGGACGTGAGAACCTCTTCTGGTGGGCGCTCGGCTCGGCGGTACTCGTCGCACTCGCCATCGGACGCGTCAGCCGCCGCGCCGGGATCAAGGAAGATACCGCCATCGGCATTCTCTTCGCCAGCATGTTCGCGTTGGGCATCGCGCTCATTTCTACGGTTCGCAGTTATACGGTGGACTTGAGCCACTTCCTTTTTGGCGACGTGCTCGGTGTCTCGACCCGTGACCTGCTCCTGACCGCCGTCTTCGGTGGTGTTGTCCTACTGACGATCTTTCTTTTCTTTAAGGAATTCCTTGTTTTATCTTTCGATCCTGTGCTGGCTTCCACTCTGCGCCTGCCGGCCTCTTTGCTCAACAACCTGCTCTTCGTGCTCATGGCGCTGACGGTCTCGGTTGCCATGCAGACGGTGGGCGTTGCGCTGATGGTGGCCATGCTGGTCACGCCAGCCGCCACGGCCTCGCTGCTGACGCGCCGCCTTTGGGCGATGATGCTGGTCTCGGCCGCCATCGGCGCGCTTTCGGCAGTGACTGGCCTCTATCTGAGTTATTATCTCAACATCGTCTCCGGCTCGGCCATCGTGCTGACCGCCACTGCGATATTCCTGCTGGTCTTCCTGCTTCATCCGAGGCAGGGGATATTGAGAAAAAGGATATAGAACAAAGAGCATGATGATTGCCTGCCCTGGCGGGCTAGGCCAGGGAAATTGCAGCTACGAACCCAAGAAGGAGGAGCGATTGCCTGCCCTTCCTGCCTGTACTTGCGCTGGTTGCAAGTGCACCTGCCCTGCACCGAACGCAGGACGGTGTGGCTCAGGCACTGGTGGCGGGCTAGGGCAGGGAAATCGCAATTACAGATCCACGAATTCGGCCTCCGTTGACTGATTTGCAGCCCATGAAGATGGACTTTGTGATTTTGTTGCCAAGATTTCAATATCTGGTGGCGGACTAATCCAAAGAACCTGATGAGAGCCGATAAAGACGATTGCGTTATTCTAGCCCCAACATATTCGGAGAAAACCATGTTCTGCAGCCCACAACATGCAACCTGCAACCTGCAACTCAAAGCTCGCACCTTCTTACTCATTACTCTTTTCTCGTCACTTTTCCTCACCTCTTGCGCCGCCCCTACCCCAATCACCCCCTCTCCTACTTCGTTTATTACTCTCTCGTC
>Ga0315289_10004285_pt1 | contig 21299 bp, 13 predicted proteins | sample YL17G11_40_MG_FD_203452 | JGI IMG/M metagenome (GOLD analysis project Ga0315289, IMG submission 203452) | Sediment microbial communities from Yellowstone Lake, YNP, Wyoming, USA - YL17G11_40 | ecosystem: Environmental > Aquatic > Freshwater > Lake > Sediment | place: USA: Wyoming | collected... | reverse complement strand
TGTGGTTCAGGGAATCACCGGAAGGGATGGGGCTTTCCATACCAGACAGATGCTGGACTATGGAACAAAGATTGTGGCGGGGGTGACACCTGGCAAAGGTGGGGAAAAAGTTGAAGGAGTTCCGGTCTTCAATTCGGTCAAGGACGCTGTGGAAGCTACTGGAGCAAATACCTCCGTGATCTATGTCCCTTCAAAATTTGCCGTGGATGCCATCTATGAAGCCGCAGATTCTGGATTGGATTTGGTGGTTTGCATCAGCGAAGGCGTTCCGGCGATGGATATGCTTCAAGTATATAATTACTTGAAAACCACCAAAACCAGATTGCTCGGACCCAATACTCCCGGATTGATTACTCCCGGCGTGACCAAAGTGGGAATTATGCCCGGACAGATTCATATGAAAGGAAACGTGGGTGTGGTCTCCCGCAGTGGAACTTTGACCTACGAAGTGGTGTATCATTTGACCCTCAACGGTATTGGACAGTCCACCTGTCTGGGCATCGGCGGAGATCAGATCGTGGGAACAGGCTTCATTGACGTATTGGGGCTGTTTGAAAAAGATCCACAAACCAAGGCGGTGGTGCTGATTGGAGAGATCGGAGGAACAGATGAGGAGGAGGCCGCCTCATTCATAAAGAAAAATATGACCAAGCCGGTGGTGGCATTTGTAGCCGGCAGAACCGCTCCCCCCGGAAAAAGGATGGGGCATGCGGGAGCCATAATTGCCGGAGGAAGCGGAACTGCGGCCGAGAAAGTCGCCGCCTTTGAAAAAGCCAAAATCAAAGTAGCAGAAAGCCCAGCCGAGGTGGCAACTTTGGTAAAAGCAGAACTGGGAAAATTAAAGGTTAAAGCCAAAAAGAAAGCCCCTATCAAGAAAGTAAAAAAGATTAAGATAAAGCCAAAACCCAAAAAGAAGAAAGCCCAGAAAAGAGCTCGATAACCATAGATTTTATAAAACCTTTTCTCCTTCTCTTTAAATATAGTTAATATAAACGCCGACAGGTTGTTTCCAGGTGTGGAATAGGGGTACTCCACACCAACCAGCAACAAATTCGTATGGAGTTAAGGCTTTAGCCTTTTAATAAAATCCTAACGGATTAATCCCTCCCTGTTATAAGAGTGGTTGCTCTATTTCGGTTGGGGGGACATTGTTCCATAGGGAATCCTTACACCGGACTTGAATAACACAAAGTCTACGAGTCTATATAGAATTCACCGAACGACAGATGTCTAAAGAAAAAGCAAAGATACAGTTTTTCCAAAAAGAGACTTTTTTAATTGTCGGTCTATTTTTATTGGCTTTTGTTATTAGGTTTGTATATTTGAATCAGATAAGATCAAACCCTTACTTCGATACCCCACAAATAGACGAGCTGTGGCATCATAACTGGGCTAAGGAGATTGCCGGGGGCAATTGGCTCGGCAAAGAGGTATTTTTCCGAGCTCCGCTTTATATTTATTTTCTGGGAATGTTACACACTATCTTTGGCGATAGTTTTTATCTTCCCAGGCTGGTTCAAATTATCATAGGCTCATTAAGTTGTGTATTAATTTTTTTTCTTGCAAAAAAACTATTTAATCGGACAATTGGTATTATCAGCTCAATTATAGCCTGTTTCTATGCTCCTTTCATCCATTTTGATGCTCAATTTGAGCTCCCGGTATTAGAGGTATTCCTTGATCTATTGGTGTTTTTGGTTTTGTTGAGTGCTGGAACAAAGCTCAAAAAAAGATGGTGGCTTCTGGCAGGTATCATCTTTGGTTTATCCGCCATTACCCGACCCAATGTTCTCATATTTATTCCTCTTGTTTTGGTGTGGATCTGTATTAGCTTACGGAAGGAAAATAAGAATAAGATCATTGTTTCGAGCCTCGCTTTCCTTTTGGGAGCCATTTTGATTATTTCTCCTGTAACCATAAGAAATTGGGTAGTAGGGAGGGATTTAGTTTTAATCTCCTCACAGGGGGGTATAAATTTCTTTGTAGGTAATAACCCCATATCCGATGGAAAAACTGCAACCGCTGCACCTGGGGCTCTTCCCTATGGGAGTTACAAGGACAACGTTTGGATGACTTCAATAAAGCTAGCTGAAGAAGCCATGGGAAAAAAGCTGAAGCCTTCCGAGATTTCAAATTTCTGGTATCAGCAGGGCTTTCACTTCGCCAAAACCTATCCTTTAAAATATTTACAGCTTTTGGGCAAGAAGTTCTATTTCTTCTGGAATTCGTATGAGATCGAAAGCAATCAGGACCTTTATTTTTTCTCAAGATGGTCATCTCTTTTAAGGTTGCTTCTGTGGGATTGGGTTCTGCGCATTCCCTTTGGGATCATTGGGCCTTTGTCCATTCTGGGAATGATTCTGAATGCTAAGTTTTGGAAGAGATATTTTCTGATGTATGCTTTCATTCTCAGTTACATGTTCTCGGTGATTTTATTTTTTGTAACTTCTCGTTTCCGGGTTCCAGTTATTCCCTTTTTGATAATCTTTGCCTCGTATTCAATTTACTGGATAGTGGAAAAGATTAAAAACCACCAATATCAACCTTTCTTGGTTTCACTCTCTCTTCTTGTGCCGTTGTTTTTGATCATTAACTCTAATTTTTTTAAAGTTAATCAGCAAGACCTTTCCCGTAAATATAATAATCTCGGAGATGTTTACAGCCTAAAGGGATGGAATGATTTAGCCCTAGCCGCCTACCAAAAGGGCCTGGAGATAAAGCCTAATTCCGCAGAACTCCATAGAAACTTAGGACATGCTTATTATGAGAAAGGATATGGGGACAAGGCAATAGAGGAGTATAAACTGGCGATAAACCTCGATCCTAAAATGGGTTCAGCCTATAGTGAATTAGGTTATATCTATGGGCGGATGAATAGAGACGAGGAGGCTTTGGAAGCAAATACGAAAGCACTGGAAATAGATTCAACTTTGGTGAGGGCTCATATCAATTTAGCATTTCTTTTTGAGAAGAAAAAATTATATGAACAAGCGGTGAGTGAATACCAAAAAGCATTAGCCTTTGAGCCTGAGGTGGCTATCATCCACAACAACTTAGGCAATGCCTACGTAAAATTAAATTTGAAAGACCAGGCTTTGGCTGAATTTAAGAAAGCAGTGGAGTTGGATCCAAATTATGTTTATGCCCATCTGAATTTAGGGAGTATGTATTTTGAAAGAAGCAACTATGAAATGGCAATTGCTCAGTATAATACCGCCTTGAAACTCGATCCCAAGATGATAACGGCATATTTTAATTTAGCCATAGCTTATTTGAAAACCAAACAACTTAACAAGGCAAGAGAAGTGTTGAAAGACGGCTTAGAAATAAACCCTAATGCCGGAGAGCTCAAAAAACTTTTAGAAAAATTGCCGGCTGAATCCTGAGGAGCGGTAAAGGGCCAATTGCCTGTCCGCAGTATCCATAGAACCAGGCAAAGAAGATGGAAGTGATAAGATTAAAAGGCTTACGCCTTAACTTCTAGACAAGAATGAGTTGATCTCTTCGGGGTGAAACACAGTTCTGACGCCTGGGCCTGAAGTTTGATGGTCAAGTGCCCCGAAGTCAGGATAATTTACCTAAAGAGGTGCTTTTATGAATGAATCACACAACACTGAAATGGTTGAACAAAAAGCAAAGAAACAATTTTTCCAAAAAGAGACTTTTTTAATTATCGGGCTCTTTCTATTGGCTTTTGTTATCAGGTTAATATATTTAAACCAGATCGCATCCAGCCCTGACTTTGATACCCCCCAAAGAGATCTTCTGTGGCATCATAACTGGGCTAAAGAGATTGCCAAAGGGGATTGGATCGGCAAGGAGGTATTTTTCCGAGCTCCCCTTTATCCTTATTTTCTGGCAATAGTATATGCTATCTTTGGTGAAAGTTTCTATATTGCGAGGCTAATTCAAATTCTTATAGGCTCCCTAAGTTGTGTTTTGATTTATCTGCTTGGTAAAAAATTGTTTCATCGAACCGTCGGCATCATTGCTTCGGTGATAGCATGTTTCTATGCTACCCTCATCCATTTTGATGCCCAATTAGAGCTCCCGGTATTGGAAGTATTCCTTGATCTATGGGTGTTTTTGCTTTTGGTGGATGCTGGAGCCAAACTTAAGAAAAGATGGTGGCTTTTGGCAGGGATTGTCTTTGGTCTATCCGCCATTGCCCGCCCCAATATTCTCATGTTTATTCCTTTTGTTCTGCTGTGGATCTGTATAAGGTTATGGAAAGAAAATAGAAACAAAATCATGGTTTCCAGCCTCGTTTTTCTTTTAGGAACCATTTTGATTATTTCACCCGTGACCATCAGAAATTGGGTGGTGGGTAAGGATTTCGTTTTGATCTCCTCGCAGGGGGGAATAAACTTCTTTATAGGAAATAACATAGAATCGGATGGGAAAACTGCGGCGGCGGCCCCCGGAATGCTTCCCTACGAGGGATATAAAGATAACATTTGGTTAACCTCTATCAAGCTGGCAGAAAGAAGCTTGGGGAGAAAGTTAAAACCATCCGAAATATCCAGTTTCTGGTTCAAGCAAGGTTTTAGCTTTATCAAAACCTATCCTTTAAAATATTTACAGCTTTTGGGCAAGAAGTTCTATTTCTTCTGGAATTCGTATGAGATCGAAAGCAATCAGGATCTTTATTTCTCCTCCAGATGGTCACCCCTTTTGAGGTTGCTTCTGTGGGATTGGATTTTACGCATTCCCTTTGGGATCATTGGACCTTTGTCCATTCTGGGAATGATTTTGAATGCTAAGTTTTGGAAGAGATATTTTCTGATATATGCTTTCATTCTCAGTTACATGTTCTCGGTGATTTTATTTTTCGTCACTTCACGTTTTCGTCTGCCGGTTATTCCTTTTCTTGTCTTGTTTGCCTCATTTTCTATTTACTGGCTGGTGGAAAAGATTAGAAGCAGAGAATATCGACCCCTCAGGCGTTCGCTTTTAGTGTTAGTTGCGCTATTCATAATAGTGAACTCCAATCTCTTTGGAGTTAATAAGCCTGACCTTTCCAGCACCTATAATACGCTGGGCATAGTTTACACCAAAAAAGGGTGGTATGACTCGGCCATTTCCATCTTACAAGAAAGCATAAAGGCGAACCCCAATTCTCCCCTCCCTCACCTGCACTTAGGAGATGTTTATTATAAGAAAGGATATTGGGGTGAGGCTTTAAGTGAATATGGGCAAGCAATAATTCTCGATAGTACCATGGCCATCGCCCACAGCGATTTAGGCTATATGTATTTTCAGATGGATATGGATGAGGAAGCCTTACAGGCATATACAAAGGCATTGGAAATAGATTCCGCTTTGGTAAGAGCTCACGTCAATTTAGCATTTCTTTTTGAGAAGAAAAAATTATATGAACAAGCAGTGGACGAATACCAAAAAGCGTTAGCCTTCGAGCCTGAAGTTGCCAGCATTCATAACAACTTAGGTAATGCCTATGTGAATTTGGGTTTAAAAGACAAGGCCTTGATCGAATTCAAGAAAGCATTGGAGCTTGATCCAAATTATGCTTATGCCCACGTCAATCTGGGAAGCCTCTATTTTGAAAGAGGATGGTTCCAAGAGGCGATCACTCAGTATGACACCGCCATAAAGCTTGATCCCAAGATGATAAAAGCATATCGCAATTTAGCTATCGCTTACTTGAAAACCAACCAGCCTTATAAAGCCATGGAAGTGTTGAAAAATGGCTTAAAAACAAACCCCAATGCAGAGGAGCTTAAAAAACTTTTGCAAACGTTGTCTGGTGAATCCTGACAAATTAAGTTAGCCTGTCCATTAATGGCGAATCCATTGGGAACGGTTGTTGTAATATCAATAGCCTGGCGTGATTGGTCCTTCTATCTTAATTTCATATCTTACGAAGCCTCTTCCTCTTTAGCCTTCAAAATAAGAGCTACCTGAAGCGATAGCTCATCCAGATGATAAGGTTTCCTCAGAATGTGTCTGACTCCGTATTTGAATAGTTTGTCTACCATTTCCTCTTCGACGTGAGTATACAAGATTAAAGTTGAAATTGACTTGGTTTCCGGGAAAGAGCGCACTTTCTCCAATAAACTAGGATCCTGACTTACCATGGTGTGAAAATCCATTATGAGCAGATCTGGTTTTTCGCGACGAACCAGATCAAGTATTCCAGGTCCTTCCAAGGCTGTGACCACCTGGAAGCCCTCCGCCTTCAAATGCTTGCTGGCTTCTTGTGCCAAACTTAAGTCGCCTTCCATCACCAGTATCTTTTTGGAATTCATCTCTTGTCCCCTCCTTTTTTGTTTAAATCTTGCTTGAGAATAATTCAAGATAAATGGGGACGCTAAATAGCTTAGACCACTATTCTGCAAAAGACAGATTAATGATTAGCTAATTAATCAGACTTATGGGGGACCGTTTTTGAGGACTCTGTGTTTTAGATGTCGGCACTGAATGGGAGGACTTTATGAGAAAAGACGAATTAAAACTATTTTTTCCAGCCGATTGGAATTAAGGAGATCTTCTTTCGACAAGCTTGAGAGGAAGAAAGGTTTCCGCCACGCATTTCTTGAAAGTAGCTTGAGGGCTCAACCCTCCAAAGAGCAAAATGTTCCCTTCTGCTTTTATACAAATTGTTTGAGAGCACAGCTTATTATCTCTATGCATTCATAGATTTGTTTCTTTGTAATCACCAAGGGCGGAGCAAACCGAATAATATCATTGTGGGTGGGCTTTGCCAACAGCCCGTTTTCCGCCAGAGCTAAACAAACATCCCAGGCAGTTTTGGTCTTACTTTTTATTATCGCTGGTTCAATAACCATGGCATTGAGTAATCCTTTACCTCGAATATTCCTAACCAGATGGGAGCTTATTTGGGACAATCCAGCACGGAAAATCTCCCCCATTTTATAGGCGTTATCTGCCAGTTTCTCATCAAGTAATATATCAATAGCCTCCATGGCAATTCGACAAGCCAGAGGATTGCCGCCGAAAGTCGAACCATGCTGACCTGGTTTTATCGTCAGCATAATTTTATCATCGGCTAACACTGCGGAAATCGGCATAAAACCCCCGGAAAGGGCTTTTCCTAAAATCAAAATATCCGGTCGCACTCCCTCATAATCGCAAGCCAACATCCGTCCCGTGCGGCAAAGACCGGTCTGAATTTCATCCGAAATCATAAGGATACCAGCTTGAGTGCAAATTTCACGACATGCCTTAAGATAGCCACCCTTTGGGACATTAACCCCCGCCTCTCCTTGAATTGGCTCAACTAAGAAAGCCACCGTGTATTCGTCAATCGCACCACGCAGAGCTTGTGGATCATCAAAAGGAATTTTGACAAAACCTGGGGCAAAAGGTCCATAACCCCCATAGCTTTCCGGATCAGTAGACAGCCCAACCATGGTTATGGTTCGCCCATGAAAGTTGTTTTCACAAACGATGATTTTTGCCTGATCGGTTGGAACCTTTTTCACATCATAGCCCCAGCGTCGGGCTAACTTTATGGCGGTCTCTACTCCTTCCGCGCCAGAATTCATTGGTAATATCTTGTCATAGCCGAATAATTTGGTCATCTTTTCTTCATATGGCCCAAGCCAGTTACTGTAAAAAGCCCGAGAGGTCAAAGTTAGAATACCAGCTTGTTCAAGCATTACCTTCACTAGGCGAGGATGGCAGTGCCCTTGATTTACTGCGCTATAAGCGGAAAGAAAATCATAATAGCGTTTTCCTTCTGTGCTCCAAAGAAAGACACCTTCACCCTTAGATAACACCACTGGAAGGGGATGATAATTATGGGCGCCATATTGATCTTCTAAAGCCATTGCCTGTTGAGATGATATTCCTTTATTTTTTGTGCTCATTAGTTTCCTCTTCTTTTTTAGATTCTCTTATGTGATATTCTTCTTGATACTTTATAAATGAAAGAAAGTAATGCCCCCAAAGGAGGCTGGTAATCCTTTAATGATGTCAGGCCAAGTAGAATTTCGTATTACACCCCTTCTCTTTTTAAGAGAAGGGGCTGGGGGATGAGTTCAAAGTGACAAACTCTTCGAACTCACCCTAAATCCCTCTCTTAAAAAGAGAGGGACTCATATAATATTCCTCTGAATATGTCACAAATAAAAGAAAGTAATGCCTCCCACAGGAGGCTGGTAGCTCTTTAATAACATCATGTCAAGTAATTTCATATTACTCCTTAAATAGCTCTCACACATTGTTAGAACCATCAGATTACAAAAAAACTTAGTGTTTCAGTCTCAGTCTCGAATCTCAGTCTTTCTATTCCCACTCTATGGTGGCGGGGGGTTTGGAGGAGACGTCGTAGACCACCCGGTTGACGCCTTTAACTTCGTTTATTATCCGATTAGATATTTTTTCCAAAGTTACGAAAGGAAGCTTAGCCCAATCTGCAGTCATTCCATCCACAGAGGTGACCGCCCTTAAGGCGATGACATTTTCATAAGTTCTTTCGTCCCCCATCACTCCTACACTTTGCACTGGCAGAAGAACACAGAAGGCTTGCCAGATTTTATCATAAAGATCAGATTTCTTCAACTCTTGAATGAAAATATCATCCGCTTCTCTTAATATAAATAATCGATCATTTGTCACCTCCCCTAATATCCGGACTGCCAATCCTGGTCCGGGAAAAGGGTGGCGACCGATTATCTTTTCTGGCAATTTAAGTTTTCTTCCTATTTCCCGCACCTCGTCTTTGAAAAGCTCCCTTAAGGGTTCAATCAGCTTTAGGTTCATCTCCTCCGGTAAGCCACCCACATTGTGATGAGATTTTATGGTAGCGGATGGACCTTTGAAGGAGGTGCTCTCTATCACATCCGGATACAAAGTCCCTTGAGCTAAAAATCCGACGTCTTCAATTTCCCTTGCCTCTTCCTCAAATACCTCTATGAAAACTCTGCCGATGATCTTTCTTTTCTCCTCAGGATCGGTGACCCCTTCCAGCTCATCTAAGAATCTTTGGGAAGCATCCACACAAATAAGATTCAAATCAAAATCTTCAAAAACGGAGATTACTTCTTGGGCTTCGTTTTTTCTTAAAAGACCATTGTCCACAAATATGCAATTAAGCTGTTTTCCGACCGCCTTATTCACCAACATGGCACAAACAGAAGAATCGACCCCACCCGAAAGTCCCAAGATCACTCTTCCCTTTTTGACTTTTTCTTTTACGAAGGATACCGAAGATTCTATAAATGATTCCGCAGTCCAAGTTCCTTCACACTTACAGATATTGAAAAGAAAATTGTGGAGGATCTTTTTCCCTTCCTGGGTATGCATTACCTCGGGGTGAAACTGGAGTCCAAAGATTTTTTTCTCTTTATTTCTTATGGCAGCAAAAGGGATATTTTCGGTATGAGCCAAAACCTCATAACCTTCGGGCAAACCTGAAAGATGATCTCCGTGGCTCATCCAGACTGGGGTTTGATCTTTGATTTCTGAGAATAAGTCCTCATAATTGTCGATCTTAATAATGGCTTTACCATACTCTCTTTTTTTCGATCTTTCCAATTCTCCGTCATACATTTTGCCTATAAGCTGAAGACCATAACATATTCCCAGTACCGGAACACCAAGCTCGAAAACCTCTCTTTCACAAAATGGGGCATTTTGGTCAAATACGCTGGACGGACCTCCCGAGAGGATTATTCCTTTTAGATTTTTATGCTTATATGTCTCCGTCTTCTGACTAAAAGGAATTATCTCGCAGAAAACTTTGTTCTCCCTAATGCGTCGGGCGATCAATTGGGTGTATTGCGACCCAAAATCCAAGATGATTATGGTTTCTTCTTGTTTAATGCTCATTTTAGGATTAAACAGGGCTACGCGAAACAAGTTTCGCTACTCCTGATTATTCACCAGATCTCAATACGGTATCTTTAAACCAATTTTTATCATCTTTCTCTGGATAATCTATATTATAATGCAGTCCCCGGCTTTCCTTCCTTTGAAGGGCGCACTCGATGATGAGACCAGCCACGATAGCGATGTTTCTAAGCTCGATCACATCGTAGGTGACCGGGTTGACCTTGTAAAACTGGGTGATCTCGTCCAAAAGAATCTGGATCCTTTTTTGGGCTTGTTCCAATCGACGATTAGAACGAACTATCCCCACATAGTCCCACATGAACCTTTGGATCCAATCTCTGTCGTGGGAAATGATCACCCATTCTTTTTGATCGAATACACCCTTCAAACTCCACTGGGGAATGAGAGGAAAGGGAAAACCTTTCATGCTCTGAAATCTTTCCTTGGAGCTGTTGGCGGAAAAATCTGCAAAAACCACCGCCTCCAAAAGGGAGTTGGAGGCTAACCTATTAGCCCCATGCATTCCGGTGCAGGCTACCTCTCCACAGGCATAAAGGTTTTCTATGGCAGTTTTGCCTTCCATATCCGTAATCACCCCCCCACAAATATAGTGAGCCGCAGGGACCACCGGTATCCAGTCTCTGGCAATGTCTATGCCTAAAGAAAGGCATTTGCCATAAATATGGGGGAACCTGAGCTTAATGAATTTCTGATCCAGATGAGTTATATCTAAATAAACGCAAGCATCCCCGCTTTCTTTAAGTTCATGGTCAATAGCTCGTGCCACCACATCCCGGGGGGCAAGCTCTTTTCGGGGATGATATTTCTCCATAAAGGTTTCCCCCGACTTCAGTCTCAGGATTCCACCTTCCCCTCTCACCGCTTCGGAGATCAAGAAGGAATCACCTTCGATATGATGAAGGGCGGTAGGGTGAAACTGGATGAATTCCAGGTTAGCCACCGGAGCCCCAGCCCGATAGGCCATGGCTACACCATCGCCGGTAGCAATGGAGGGATTGGTGGTGTGAAGATATACTCTTCCTGCTCCTCCCGTAGCTAAGAGGGTGATCTTAGCTAAACAGGTGAGCACCTGATTCTGTTCTATGTCCAAAACATATGCCCCCCAGCATTTGATCCTTTCGTCCGGTTTTCGCTTATACTCTCTTAGATGATGTTGGGTAATTAAATCTATGGCGACATGATTCTCCAGAATTCTGATATTTTTCTTGCTCTTCACCGCTTCCAACAGACAACTTTCTATCTCACTGCCGGTAAAGTCAGCCACATGCACCACTCTGCTTTTGGAATGCCCACCTTCCAATCCCAGATCGAACTGTTTGTCTTCACCCTTTTCCCTGGTAAAATTTACCCCTATATTGACCAGCTCTTCCACACATCGAGGACCTTCCTCCACCACTCTTCGCACCACTTCTGAATTACATAATCCGTCTCCCGCTTTCAAAGTGTCTTTTATATGCAGTTCGAAAGAATCGTCTTTGGAAAAAACAGAGGCGATCCCTCCTTGAGCGTAGTTAGTATTAGATTCAGTATCCTGCTTTTTAGTGACTATCACCACCTCTCCCACTTCGGACACCTTTAGGGCGTAGGATAATCCCCCAATGCCTGAGCCGATTACCAGAAAATCAGTTTTTATTTCCATATTGTTTTTTGTCGATTAAATGATGATTGTGTCTCAAAGGTTTCGTTTAAAGAGGTTACGGTTTAGATTCGCTACGCTCACTACAAGTCGGTTACGTATCGTCTAAAAAGTGATCGTCAGTCGTTTGTCGTCAAAACACAAAAGACGAAACCAATAGACATTCTACGATTCCTGGCCGACTTGTAGTGAGCTTGCCGAACTAAACCCAAACCGACAGACGATAAACATAAGAACTTTATCTTTCAGATACATCACATTAATTTAATATTCCTTCAATTTTCTTCCAAAAAATCTCCTCCCCTTCGGTTATCACCAAATCTATTTTAAAAATGTAGATCGGGATTTCCAAATCTTTTATCATAGGAATACGAACAGAATCCTTTTCTGTGGTGATCATAAAATCAACACCTAACTGTTGTGCCTCTTTTTCCAGATTCAAAAGATCCCTCTTTTGGTAAAAAAAATGATCAGGAAATTTATGGTGTTTTAAAACCTCAACTTTTAAAAGCTGTAGACTTTGCTCAAATGAAATAGGATTTCCGATTCCTGAAAAAGCCAGACACTTTTTCCCTTCCAATTTTTTTTCTTCCATCGCCGAATGGTCAAAGCATCTTTCTATGGAATTAATTTTGTATGTGCTTTCAACTAAGGGGGCAGCTTGATTGTATGCTCTTAACACCTGGATGAGGTTTTGTTTGTTTGAAATTTGATCTGCTTTGGTTAGCACCAGAATGTCTGCTCTCTTAAGGCTGGACAAAGGTTCTCTTAAAATACCGGCTGGAAAAAGCTTTAGATTTCCAAAAGGATTCATCGAGTCGATCACCACGATGTCTAAGTCCCTATATAGTTTCCAATATTGAAAGCCGTCATCCAAAATCAAAACGTCGGATTGATATTTCTTTTCGGCATAAGCTCCAGCAGTTCTTCGATCTTTAGAGACTATTACTGGGACATCGGATAATCTGGAAGCTAAAAGATACGGTTCATCTCCCACCTCCGCCCAAGGTATCCTGTTTTTGTTCTCTTCTACTAATTCGGTCAATTCCTTCTTCTTCCTTTTATAGCCACGGGTTAAAATAGAAACTTTCAATTTTCTTTCTTTAATCTTTTGCGAAAGATAAATCACCAAAGGAGTTTTTCCGGTTCCCCCCAAAGTTATGTTTCCTATGCTTATCACCTTGGCGTTAAGTTTTTGGGGCTTAATCACTCCGCTATGGTAAAGAAATAATCTTAAATGATAACCCAGCCCATAAAAAATGGAGAAGATATAAAAAAATAACTTAATTATGGAATAGAAGGATAATGTCTTTTTTTCCTCTTGAATTTTTTTAAACAAATGCGAGGCATTCATACGAATTTCTCATTCCCGGACGGGTCTCCGTCATCTGCTCGACTTCTGTTCCAGCTGAGTTAAGATCAATTGAGCGGTCTTTTGTGAAACCCCGCTTTGTTTTATGATTGCCTCGTAAGCCGCCCTTCCCATTTTTTTTCTTTTATCTTCACCGCTAAGCAGATCCAGGATATTTATATAAAGTTCTTCTTCATTTTTGACCTTTATACCTCCACCGCATTGGATCAGAAGATCGGACGCAGTTTTGAAATGATCCACATATGGCCCGAAGATGACCGGAACTCCGCAAGCCGCTGGCTCCAAAAGGTTGTGTCCCCCTATGGGAACTAAACTTCCGCCCACAAAAGCCACATCCGCTATAGAATAAATCCAGGATAACTCCCCCATGGTATCCAACAAAATTATCCTTTGGCTTTCCCCCAAAGTTCTCCCGTTAAGCTCGCTTTTCCGAATAAAATCTAATTCGTGCTGGAAAAGCATTTTTTCTATCTTTTTCATTCGGTTAAGATATCTGGGGGCGAGTAGAAGGAGAAGGTTTGCATCCTCTTTTTTCAATCTTTTGAAAACCCGAGCCAAAATCTCCTCTTCCCCGCCTCTGGTGCTCCCCCCTACTATCACCCTGAGGTCAGGAGGGATGGATAATTTCTTTTTGAGCAGATCCTTATCAGCTTCTGAAAGTTGGGTAGCCATTCGATCGAATTTCAAATTTCCCAGCACTTTTATTTTGTCTGATTCTGCCCCTAACTTTTTTATTCTTTCTGCATCCTCGTCAGACTGCATGCAGAAAAGATCTACATACGATAAGGTTTCGGAAAAGAGATTTTTGAATAAAAGATATTTGGAGAGAGAGCCTTTTGAGATTCTTCCATTAATTAAAGCCACACTACATCCTCTTCTTTTAGCTTCCCGAATTAAATTAGGCCAAAGCTCAGTTTCCACTACGATCAGGGCACAAGGGTTTAGCGAAATTAACACCTTTCTTACAAATCTCTTTAAATCAATAGGAGCAAGAAAAACAAATTCGATCTCTTTTCCTATGGATCCTGCGGACAAAGTCCTTTCTGCCTCCTTTTTTCCAGATTCAGTGACGACTGAAACAATCAAACTATATTCAGGATTTTTCTTCTTAAAGTGAGGAATGATGGTGGAGAGTGCCTTGACCTCCCCCACCGAGGCGGCATGAAACCAGATCACATTCTTAGTCGAAAGAAATTTCACTTTATCTTTAGGCAATCTTCCTATTCGTTCCCAGGCATCCCCTTTGCCCAGAAGAGCACAAAAAAGAAGGTAAGGAGAAGAGATGACAAAGGCGAAATTTAATATGAGCTTGTAAATGGTATACATTTTAAATTTTTGTCAACACACTAACTGAAAATTCACTATTTGTCATTCTGAACGAAGCCCTTCAGCACTTGTCACCCTGAGCGAAGCGAAGGGTCTGGGTTGCCTCAGGGTAAACTCGGCGGAGTGAAGAATCTCGGTTTTATGTGGTTTTGAAGGCGAGATTCTTCGGCTAATGCGTCAGAATGACAATTCTCGGTCACCCAGTCAACGGTACAAGACGAATCTCGCAAATTTTTGTCCATTAGGAGTAGCAGAGCCCCGCCACAGGCGATGTGCCGCTACTTCGAAGTCTTAAGAAAAATAATTATCCGCCTTTTGAGTTAACTCTAAAAGCTTTTTTTCTAACTCCTCTCTTTTTTCTTCTAATTCCTGCGGAGTGGATTCAAATGGAACGTAAATCGGCTCGCCAATCATTATCACTGCTTTGGAAAAGGGCTTGGGAATCAAAAATCCGTCCCAGCTGGAAAGGGTCCACCGACTCTTGGCGGAGTTGGTAATAGGCACTATAGGCATTCCACTTCTTTGAGCGATGTAGATTGTTCCCAGCTGAACCTTGAATTTCGGTCCTTTAGGACCGTCCGGGGTTATGGCTACGTCGCATCCAGATGCTCCCCTGTTTGCCATCTCAAAGATGGCTTTTGTGCCACCCCGGGTGGTCGAGCCTCTTATCGAAACAAATCCTAATCTTTGGATAATTCTGGCAATTAGCTCACCATCCCGATGCTGGCTGATTAGAACATGAATCTTCTGCCAGCGGTGTGAATAAGACAAAATAAGCATCCTTCCGTGCCAGAAAGCATAGATAACCTGGCCTCGGTTTTTTCGGATTGGACTTAAATTCTCCTCTCCGATCCACTTTATTCTTAAGGTCTTTCCCAACAAAAATATAAAGATCGGACCGGCTACTGAAACAAAAAATAACATTAGGTCATCTTTAAAGTCTTTGAACCGATTCTTCATCCACACATTCTAAGTGCCAGACACAGGTTCTGACAACTTGTTTTCAGGAGGTCTCTGAAAAATACTTGGAGAAAGGATTTGAAGTGCTCACCTTTAGGTTAACTATGAAAAAGGAGGTTTTTAGGTCAAGCTAAAGCTTAACACTCCCGAAAATCTTTCTCGCCTTGGTTTTTTCAGAGTTCTCTTCAAAGTTAATTCCTATAAGAAGATCATGCCATTTATTATCTGGGCGGCTTTTCTTGAAGCGCCAACTTCGCCTATCCTTTCTCTGACTAACGCTAACTCATTTTGAATTGACTTATATTTTTGTTTATTGGTCAAAATATCATACATCTCTTCTGCAATATCCTTGGGCACAGCTCTGCTTTGTATATATTCGGGAACGATCTTTTTCCCGGCTACCACATTAGCCAAAGCGATATTGGGTATGCTTACTAGGCTCTTAGCAAAAAGATAAGTCCAGAAGCTGGTCTTATATAACACCAAAAAAGGGGTGCCCAAAATAGCCGATTCCAGGGTGGCTGTCCCGGAAGCAACTAAAAGAAGATCTGAATGATTCATCAGATCGTAGGTGAGGTTTTCAATGAGTTTGACTTCAATTTTAAATTGATTCAAGATTGTTTGAACCCTCTCCTTTTTGATAGTGGGAGCCAGACCCAGCATCACCTTTAGATTTTTGATCCTTAATTCCAGAAGTTTAGCGCTTTCAAGCATGATGGGAAAAATCCTTTCTACCTCCTGCCATCGGGAACCAGGAAGAAGCCCTAAGAGCACTTCATTTTTTCGGAGATCAAATTTGCTTTGAAAATCCTCCTTGGATAATATCGGTCTTACCACTTCCAGAAGCGGATGCCCCACAAATTCACAATCTATGTCAAATTTCTTGTATATCTCTACCTCGAAGGGAAAAATCACAATCATCTTATCTATAAGCCCCTTCATCTTTTTTACCCGGTTCCCTCCCCAAGCCCAGACCTGAGGGCTGATGTAGTAAGCGATTGGAATCCCTATCTTCTTTACTCTTTTGGCAAATCTTAAGTTGAACCCTGGATAATCTATCAACACCACCAAATCTGGTCTTCTCTGTTCCGCCAATTTCATCATGGTCTTCATGACTTCTCTGATTAGCCCTAAATTCTTTAGCACTTCAAAAAAACCCATGATGGAGAGTTTATCTATATCATAGACAAGCTCCATTCCCTCTTTTTTCATTCTATCCCCGCCAATGCCGAAAAACTGGAGCTGAGAATTTATATTCTTCAGCTCCCTTATCAAGCTCGATCCGTGTAGATCGCCAGAAGCTTCTCCAGCTACAATTAGTATTTTCTTTGACTGATTCATTTAAGAGCTCTGTCGGGTAGCTCTCCCGCCTTTGGCGTGGTCGCAACCCGACCTACAAAACTAATTATGGTGACAATCTGACATGACTTAACAGTCATGCAAGCAAAAATTTCACCCACGCAATCTAAAGATTGCGGCTACCCCCACCCTGCCCAGATTCAACAAAGCTAATGCCAAAATTTGTCAAGTTAAAAAGTTGTTAACCATTAGCTGAACCAAGTCAAGCTAAAGCTTGACACTCCAATCTCTATGTTCTTTAGCTTTATTTACAATCTCTAAAGCTACCTCCAATGCCCTTTTACCATCCTCTCCGGAAACCTTTGGATCGGTTTTGTTCTTCACTGCATTCAGGAACGATTTAATTTCGGAGGTAAGCATATCTTCGGTTTTAATTTCTGGTTTCTCATAGATTATGGTTTTGCCCACCTGACCTGTGGGGATATTCCCGACTACAGTTTTTTTCTCCTTTTCTTCTTTAGACACAGAATCTACATCCACCAGCTTATAGATTTCAACTGATCTTTGAAGAAAATCTAAAGAGAGGTAAGAGTTTTTCTGGAATAGGCGCATCTTGCGCAAAGGACGAGCGGAGATACGACTTGAGGTAACATTTGCCACACAGCCATTCTCAAAAGTTAAGCGGGCATTGGCAATATCTTCGCTATCAGAGATTACCGAGACTGCCGCCGCCTCAATTTTCTTAACTTCGCTTTCCACCAAAGTCAGAATTAGGTCAAGGTCATGAATCATAAGATCCAATATTACCGCTACATCCGTCCCCCTTGGATCAAATTGGGCTAATCGATGAGATTCGATAAATTTAGGATCAAGCTCTAAATTTTCTATGGCTTTGAAGGCGGGATTAAATCTTTCAATATGACCTACCTGAAGAATCAGATTCTTTTTTTTTGTTAAAGATATAAGCTCTTCTGCCTGTTTGACCGTTTCGGTGATGGGCTTTTCAATTAATAGATTCTTTCCTTGGTTTAAGATTTCACCTGCCAACGAATAATGAAAAATGGTAGGAACCACCAGACTAACTGCATCAAGCTTCTCCAAGAGATTACTTAAGTTCTCAAAATATTCAGTATTAAACTGTTTTGCAACCTTTTTGGCTTTTTCTGAATCAATATCATGAACGCCCACCAGCTGTGCTTCTGGAATCTGGGAATATATTCGAGCATGGTGCTCGCCCAAATGCCCTACTCCAATGACTCCAACCTTGATTTTCTCCATCCCTTTTCCCTCTTTTTTTGAGAGGTGAAAGGTTAAAGGTGTTAGGTCAAAGCTAAAACCTTACACCTTAGACCTTAAACCTTTCACCTTTTAAGGGAATATAACAAAACGCTTTGGGTTAGTCAATCGAAGTTTAGCAGAAGTTGGAAGTGGGAAGTTAGAAAGCAAAAAGTTGAGCTATTGCTCGTATCACAATACGAAGAAAATTAATACCCTATTCTTGCTTGACAAGAATTGGCAATTAACTCCGTGGGGTTTTTCAACAACCCCCTGTTTCTTTTTATCCTTCTCACTTTTTCTAAAACCAATCTCACTTTATAATTCCCCTCTCACTTCTGGCAATAAAATCCAAAATTATTTGCACTTCGGGAATTATTTCGAGTTCAGATTTTATTCTTTCCACTGCTTGAGAGGTATTAAGGTTGGATCTGAATAACAATTTAAAGGTCTGTTTTAAAATCTCGATGGTCTTTTCTGGAAATCCTCTTCTTTTTAATCCGATTATGTTCAAGTTCATGGTCTTTAAAGGATACCCACCCACCAAAGCATAGGGGCAGACATCCTTTTGCACCCGGAAGCCACCGCCGACTATGGAGTGAGCCCCGATTTTGACGAATTGGTGCACCGGCACCACCCCTCCGATTATGGCATAATCACCGATCTCCACATGACCGGCTAAATTGGCTGAATTTGCCAAGATCACATGGTCGCCCAAAACACAATCGTGAGCCACATGAGCGTAGATCATGATAAAACAATCTTTGCCTACGACGGTTTTATCCCGATATTTTGTGCCCCGGTTCAGGGTAGCATATTCTCGAATTACGGTATTATCACCTATCGTCAAAAGAGTCCTTTCGCCACCGAATTTTAAGTCTTGAGGTAAAGTGCCCAATACCGCCCCATGATGGATCTTACAGTTTTTTCCGATTATGGTTCCGGAATCTATCAGGACGTGCGAGCCTATTTCGGTTCCTGGACCAATCTCTGCCTCACCATTGATTATGGTATAAGGACCAACCTTTATATCACCGGATAGGTGAGCATTTTTATGGATAATGGCGGTGGGATGAACCATACGGTTCATCTCGGTGGGATTAATGTTCACGATTTTTCAGGTGTAAGGTTTAAGGTGAAAGATGTAAGGTTTTTCCCTTTAACCTTACACCTTTAACCTTTCACCTTTCTTATCTATCAACAATTGTTGCCATAAGCATCGCCTCGGTAACCAGCTCGTTGTCGACAAAAGCCCGTCCCTGCATCTTACAGGTGCCTCGGCGAAACTGAATCATCTCCAGCTCAAATCGAATTTGATCTCCCGGCAAAACCGGTTTTCTGAAACGAACCCCATCGATTCCCATGAAATAAACCAATTTATTCTCCGGGTCATCGACCGTATTCAGAAGGAGGATTCCTCCAGCTTGTGCCATAGCCTCCACGATTAAGACTCCCGGCATTATTGGATGCCCTGGAAAATGCCCTGCGAAAAAGGGTTCGTTCATGGTCACATTCTTAATTGCCACTACCCTCTTATTAGGCTCGATATCGATCACCCTGTCTACCAATAAGAATGGATAACGATGAGGCATGATCTTGAGGATGGCGTTTATGTCTAAAAGGTAATCTTTTTGAACTTTTTTCTGATATTTGGCGGTTATCTGTTTTTTCTCGTATTGCTCCCGAATTTTTTTCACTAACGCTACATTGGCTTCGTGTCCGGATCTTGCCGCCAAAACGTGAGCTTTTAGTGGCACCCCTAACAAATATAGATCGCCTAATAAATCTATAGCTTTATGTCGGCAAGGTTCATTATAGAATCTCAAGGGGATATCATTTAAGATTCCGGATTTGCCTACAAAGACATGCTCCTTTATTCCATAGAGCTCTTTAAGGCGCTCCATTTTACTATCGCAGTCATCCTCGTCACAGATGACCAAAGCGTTGTGCAGGCTTCCCCCTTTGGCTAAGTCCTGCCTTTTCAATTCCTCTAATTCATGAAAAAAACAGAAAGTCCGGGCACCAGCAAATTCCTCCACAAATTCCTGTTCCAATGAGACCAAAGAGGTGTATTGAGCTCCCAAGGCTGGGTTTTTATAATCTACCATGAATGTAATTCTTAGCTCATCCGAAGGAACAACCACAATATCCACCCCCTTTTCTTTTTCAGAATAAAAGATCGGAGTGTCAATTTCCATATAGTTTTTAGGGCAATCCTGTTCCTCAATCCCCGCTCTAAGAATCGTCTCTACAAAGGGAAGTGCGCTCCCATCCCCTACCGGTGGCTCGTTGGAATCCAACTCCACCCTCAAATTATCCAACTCCAGCCCCGCTAAAGCGGCCAAGACATGCTCCACCGTATAAACTTTGGTCGTTCCCTTGCCTAAAGTTGTCCCTCTGGTTATATCCACCACATGATCAATATTTGCAGGTACCTCCGGCGAACCGGCTAAATCGGTCCTCACGAAGATGATGCCGTGATTAATGGGAGCAGGTTTGAAAGTGATAGTGGTTTCGTTGCCGGTATGCAGACCAATCCCCGAATAAGAGGCAGGTTTTTTTATGGTCCGTTGGAGTTTGATCATTTTAAGAATTGCTTTTCAAAATACATTTTAAACTTTCGTGCAAAAATAAACGAGCCTTTATAAGAAAAGTCAAGCGAAAAATGATAAGGTGTTGCTCTGGATTCTATTTAAAAGGCACCCTTTGCTATTTGCAGGTGTTCTTTACCAAAAATATATTTCGGGGAAAAAGAGTGCCATTGATCACTCACAAGAATTTCACTATGGGCGGGAAAAGACCAACAAATAGCATAAAAAATCCCCTGGGTTTGTGACCCAAAGGGATTTTAAATTTACTTCAATTAAATGGAGCCGAGGGGGCTCGAACCCCTGACCTTCCCGATTGCCATCGGGACGTTCTCCCAACTCAATTTAAACCCCAGAAAGCTAATCCATAGTCAACTTTTTTGCTGGTATCGATTCAAACTAAGCAAATTTTCGATATACGACCTGTTTTTTTGACTTTTTATCTGTCTCTCTCTCCTTGCCGCTTCAGACCAAGTATTGTATTCTTCTGTATACACCAAACGCCACGGTCTACTCGATCTCGTGGACTTTCCCGCACCTCGATTGTGTTGACCGAGTCTGGATTCAATATCCTTTGTTATACCGATATAGTATTTGCCATTCTTCTGACTTTGTAAAATATATAAAAAGAATTTACACAATAATATACTATCTCATCCCATAAAATTAAATGGAGCCGACCCCGCCTTTGGCGGGGCGATCTCCCCGATTGCCATCGGGGCGTTCTTTCAACTGAACTATGGTGGAGCCGAGGGGGCTCGAACCCCTGACCTTTTGACTGCCAGTCAAACGTTCTCCCAACTGAACTACGGCCCCAGAAAAATTAGTGAATACTTATAATCAGCATTTCTGAACCCGTGACCTCCCCGATTACCATCGGGGCGTTCTCCCAACTGAACTACGGCCCCAGAAAAATTAGTGAATACTTATAATCAGCATTTCTGAACCCGTGACCTCCCCGATTACCATCGGGGCGTTCTCCCAACTGAACTACGGCCCCAGA
>Ga0315289_10004283_pt1 | contig 21306 bp, 8 predicted proteins | sample YL17G11_40_MG_FD_203452 | JGI IMG/M metagenome (GOLD analysis project Ga0315289, IMG submission 203452) | Sediment microbial communities from Yellowstone Lake, YNP, Wyoming, USA - YL17G11_40 | ecosystem: Environmental > Aquatic > Freshwater > Lake > Sediment | place: USA: Wyoming | collected... | reverse complement strand
TAAGATCACAACGGGCACAAACACGCTTAGTATCACCTCGACCGGAAATGTTACGCGCACTACCGGCTACGTGGTTGGCAATCTGCAGAAACATATACCGACTGGAGCCAGCACTGCGACCTTTGAAATCGGCGATGCGAGCAATTATACACCTGTCAATCTCACATTTTCCAGCGTTTCGACCGCGGGCGATCTTACCGCGAGCACGACAGTTGCGGTACATCCTGATTTCGCGAACTCGGGAATCGACCCAGCAAAACGAGTCAGTAGATATTGGACTCTGTCCAACAGCGGAATTGTTCCGGGCAGCTACTATGCAAATTTCAACTTTCAGCCCGGAGATGTATTGGGGGGCGCGATTACCGACAATTTCATCATCGCAGCGTACAGTGGTGGCACTTGGAGATGGCCAGCGGTTGCGCCAAGGACTTCAACAAGCGCGAGAGCCATCGGGCTCTCTCGCTTCGGTGATTTCTTGATTGGGGAGCCGATCTTCCCCCCACAGCCATTAGCTGGTCTCACCCTGCGGCCTGGCTATACCGCCGAGTACTTCTATCGCAGCGTTCCGTACCCGGATGGTATCGCCTACAGAAGCTCGTCTCAACTGTCAATCATCAACGAGACTGGTCCATACCAAGGGGTCTTCAATGCCACAAAGGGCCATTTCTGGGATATTGGAGATGCATATTCAACTCCTGTTGGGGCTCCTTTCAATAACCCCGATGATATTCTTCTTCATCCGGACGGCACCCTTTACGCCGTGGACAACGGGGCTGATGCTGTTATCAAGGTCCCGGCCGGAGGGGGTGCACCAACACTCTTCGTGACTTCCGCTGACATTGCTCTTCCTAATCAATTTAATCCTTTGGGGATTGCGCTTGCGCCTTCAACGTTCAGTGGACCCAACGTTACTCCGGGCGACCTTATTATTGCCGATAACGCCTACAGCGGCATTCGCAGAGCTGTATGGGCAGTTAATCCTTTAACGCGTTCGGTGCGACTGATAGCCCAGGGCAGCGTTTTCAACGATGGACCGATAACGCTGGCATTCAGCCCTGATGGGAGGTTATTTGTCTATGAGAATAGCTTCAATAGCGGATCCGGTCGAATTGTCGTCCTAGGTGCCGACGGAACAGTCGCGCCGTTCCTCACGGGCATTCCAAGTACCGGGTATTTGACATTTCATCCTGTCACGGGTCAGCTCTATTTTGTCGTCGGTGGCGAGATTCGGCAAATTTCCCCTGCCGTGGGCGCGCCGCAGGTTTTCCCGGGCACCTCGGAGGTTCTCGCCTCCGGCTTTGTTCGAATTCAAGATATGGAGTTCAGCCCGGATGGAAGCACTCTGTATGTCAGTGCCATTGTGACGGGTTCGGGTAGCGTGATCTCAATCAGCGGCTTTGTGCGTTATCTCGAGGTCACAAATACGGACAACAGCGGCCCCGGATCCTTGCATCAGGCCATCATAGATGCAAATTCAACTCCTGAGCTTGATAAGATCTCTTTCAACATTCCTGGGACAGGCATTCACACGATCAAACCAACCGTGGCTGTCCCGCTTCCGGAGATTGCATACCCTACAATCATCGATGGCACGACACAACCTGGTTATGCAGGAACGCCAGTCATTGAAATAGACGGAAGTCTGGCCGGCAACACAGCCGACGGCCTGAAGATTGCAGCGGGAAATTGCACTGTAAAAGGCCTTGTGCTCAATCGTTTCGCGGGACAGGCTGGTTCCGGCATTAATGGCGTTGGAATTCATATCACCACAAACGGTGGGAACACCATTCAGGGAAACTTCATTGGTACTGATGCCACCGGTCTGGGTGCCACGGGGACAGGAAATCGATTTGGTATCTACATCGACAACGCACCTGGCAACACGATTGGTGGCGCGGGCTCTGCACGCAACATCATATCTGGCAACAGTGACGATGGAATTGATATCCTTGGTGTAAGTGCGACCGGAAATACCATTGCAGGAAATTACATTGGCCTAGCTGCCAACGGCACCACCGCCCTCGGCAACGGAGACGATGGCATCAACATAGAGTCCACAAACAATACAATTGGCGGAACAACTGCTGGAGCGGGAAACGTCTTTTCAGCGAATGGCAGTCATGGTATTGTGATTGTGGGAAGCAGTGCAACAGGCAACAAGGTCTTGGGAAATCATATCGGGACCGATGCTGACGGAAATGATGCAGTCGGTAATAACGGAGGGATCTGGATTGGGGCTAGTAGCAATACTATCGGAGGAACGAGCGCTGAGGCTCGTAACATAATCTCAGGCAATAGTGAAAACGGTATCAGTATTTATGGTGCTGCGTCGCAGAACAACATTGTAGAGGGTAATTTCATCGGGACAAACATCGATGGGACCAAGGGGTTGGGTAACACAAGAGGTATAGCCTTTGGAAACGGTGCCCACGATAATAGGATAGGCGGAACGGTTCCCGAAGCACGCAATATCATTTCGGGCAATGGCTATAATGGCATTAGCTTTTATAGTAATGCGACTGCAAACAAGATTACCGGAAACTACATAGGAACGGATGTTACGGGAGCCGCTGCAATCGGAAACGGCTATTCCAACCCCGATATTGGCTCCGGAATAGCAATCTGGTCGGCTGGAAACATTGTAGGGGGTACGACTTCAGGCTCCGGAAATCTGATTTCAGGCAACGCAGGCGTTGGAATAAAGAACGCCGGCGGTGCTGCCGGAGGAAATACAATACAAGGCAATTTGATAGGAACAACTGCTTCCGGAACCGGCGCTCTTGGCAACACACTGCACGGGATCTATCTTCGTGAGGAATCGCCGGAAGTGGGTGTCCCCAGCAACAATGCTATTGGCGGAACTGCGACCGGCGCCGGCAATACGATCGCGTACAACGGCGGAGCTGGCATTGCGATTGCGAATGTTTCAGCCACCAATGGTCTGAACAACAAGATACTTTCCAATTCCATTTTTTCCAATGTGGGGCTCGGCATCGATCTAGGCGGCGACGACGTCGTGACGGTAAATGATGCAGGGGACGCGGACCTCGGGGCCAACAACCTGCAGAACTTTCCTGTCCTGACGAGTGTCGCCAGCGATGTGCAGATCATCAGCGGCAGTCTCAACAGCACGCCCAACACTCAGTTCAGAATTGAATTCTTCAGGAATAACAACGCTGATCCTTCCGGTTACGGAGAGGGACAGACGTTCATCGGCTCACTGACGCTTACCACAGATGGAAATGGAAATCTGCCGTTTGAGGTTGCAATACCTGGTGAGATAACCTCGGGCAAGTTCTACAGTGCGACTGCAACCGACCCGAGTGGGAACACCTCCGAATTCTCCCTGAGCGTGCCATCTGCAATCAAGACGAAGTTATTCGGTTTGCACTACGTCGTCAACAAGACGTACTCCGGAATTCCGCTCCACTGGCCGGACGGGAACGCAACGTTCGTCCTCAACGATTTGATCAGTTCTGGATTCAAATCCGCCATCGACGCATCATTTGCGACCTGGGACGCCCTCCCGCAGCTTCAAATCACCACTGCTGGCGCTACTACGACATCAACAACCTGGGGCGGCGATCCTGATGGACTGAATAACAACGTATGGATCACAGATGCGATCACGTGGCAAAGCACGATGGAGATGGATCCGAATGTGGTTGCGGTGACTCGTGTTCGATACAACTCGATCACAGGCGAGATTACCGATGCCGACATCGCATTCAATGCCAGCAGCCTCACACTGTTTGAATACACGGTCAATCCTGATCCGTCAAACCCGGACGCAACGAAGCTGGACCTCCAGAATGTTGCGACGCACGAGATTGGCCACTTCTGCGGTTTGGGCGACATCTATAACTCTGGCGATACGCGGTGGCTCGATGGAATGGGGGACGACAATCAAGACCAGACGATGTATGGCTTGATAAGGAAGGGGGAAGTAAAGAAGAGAACTCTCTATCCTCCACCGGATCCTGGCGACCCGACCAATGTCCAGGGCGGTGACAAAGCCGGCATTGCATACATCTACGCCAATGTCCCCAATGAACGGGTCGATCTGGTTCTTGTGTTTGACGGCTCGAGCAGTTTCGCCGGACCTCCGCTCAATGCGTTGACTGCATCGAAGAACAGCGCGCTCCAGCTCGTCGATAAGATGAGAAATGGAGACAAGATAGCGCTGGTCACTCTCCGAGACGGTGTGGTGCTTACGATGACGGAGGTTAGTCAGCAGTCGAAGGTCACAATCAAGAATGCAGTCGCGGGGATCACGGCTGGCGGTGAAAACCGTTCAATAGGAGCAGGCTTGCTGGCAGGCCAGGATCAGTTGACAGGTTCCGGCTCCACAGATCACCAATGGGCAATGATCCTGTTCAATTCCGGCGAGCAAGATGCTGCCCCTCTCGCAACCAGCGTCCTCAATCAGATTGACGCGAAGACAAAGATTTTTACGATGGGTTTTGTTCAAACCCCCAAAGCCGCGCAGGATTTGAACAGTCACATCGCGAATCAAACCCATGGTGATTACCTGCTCGCCAAGGACTCAACTCAGATCAACGACGTCGTTACCTTCATTTGGTACAGATTGCTGGGGATGCAGATTGTCTTTCTCTCCGACCAACTTAGCACCGTGGACCTATCAGGAGTGGGGCTTCCAGGTGTGTATTGGCAGGGCGGGGTCTATTGGCAAGGAGGGGTCTACTGGCAAGGGGGGGTCTACTGGCAAGGTGGAACGTACTGGCAAGGTGGGACCTATTGGCAAGGAGGCGTCCTTGAGATTGGTGTCTACTGGCAAGGCAGCGACCTTGACCTAACTCTCCAGGAACCGAACACAAGTCGATTCATTGATCCAAGCGTTGCGGCTACCGATCCAAACATTGATTTCTTCACTGGGCCGAATTATGAATACTACCGCATAAGGAACGCACAACCGGGCAACTGGTCAGGATGGGTGTACGGAAAAGATATCCCAACACCTCCCGCCTTCGAGACCTACAGAATCTATATCGCTGCGCGGCAAGATGCAACGCTGGACGTCTCTTTCGACAGGGACAGATATCTGCTGGGCGAACAGGTCAATGTTGAAGCTCGGATCTATAGCGGCGGTGAGCACCAGTATGACATCGATATGATTGGCGGTCAGCCTATACTCGATGCACACGTCCAGGCGGAAGTGATTGGTCCGTCCGGCGAGACCGTCGGCACCTATCCCTTCGAGAATGCTGGAGAAGTACAGAAGCTCGCGTTCACACCCACAAGCGGTGTCGGAAGTTACAGGTTCAGAATAACGGCCCTCAAGATTAATTCAACGAACCCGCCTGTAGCTGATTTTGCTGTGGTGAGCGAACATTCAATCTATGTGTCCTCATCGGCATATCCTGGTGGCTCCGCACAGCAGAGAATTATTGAGGCCAGGGATCTGCTGTCCAGCATCAACAGCAATGACCAACAGGTGAAGAATTCGGTCAAGATAGCACTGGAAAGCATTAACCATTGTCTCCTTCCGTCGTTCTGGATTGACGGCAATCATCTCGGGTCGACTGGTGGCGATGTATTCAAGGATTTGAAAAAGGCAGCGAACGAGATAACAAAGCTTTTGCGCAAACCATCCGTTCAGGCAATCGCCGTTGCCGCTTTGAACGACCTCTACGGCGCGTCCTCCGTAATGGCTTCCATTGCTATCAGTGAGGCCACCTGCAACAGTCCGACGTGCCAGACCATGATAGAAGCAGCGAAGAAGCAGATGGAGCAAGCCCAGAAGCAGGCGGACAAGAAGAACTATGACACAGCCATAGAGCATCACAGGATTGCTTGGGAGAATGTTCAAAAAGCGACAGGGGCAGTATTGCCCAAAATGGGTGAACAGGAATCCAGCGCTCTTGAGAAGCCGTCGGAGTTCGGCTTGGGTCAGAACTTCCCGAATCCCTTCAATCCTACAACAGTGATCACGTACCAACTGCCAAGGGAGAGTCAAGTTGTTCTGGAGGTATTCAACGTGCTGGGCGAAAGAGTCGCAACTCTTGTGGACGGGGTCAGGGAAGCTGGATACCACGAGGTCGTATGGGATGCTGGCAGACTCCCAAGTGGCGTTTATGTCTGCAGGATCCAAGCTGGAGAGTTCGTAGCGCACAGGAAACTCCTCTTCTTGAAGTGATCTGCTTGAGACCCGGCCTTGGGTCAACCGGGGCCGGGTTTCTTTTTTCTCTGGATGCTTACCGTCCGATTTCTTAAGTTTCAGTCTGTGGAGTCGTGTGGTTCCAGCCCATTGGGTATGTACAGATTCGCCAGTAGCCCTTGGTGGCAAGAAAGGATTTCTCTTGTAGAATTTTGCGGGATTTTTAGGGTTCCCCGTCCTGTCCCGCTGTACGGGATGCCGCTTCTTGAATATGTTTAGCGTAGCGGCAAAGGTCGGGCTACAGACACGTCCTTATGGTTGTTGCATAGTTAGTTTCCACATTGAAGCCGACGATAACGTGCTAGCAGAACGAGCGATTGCCATTTTACTTTCTTTCCGAGAAAGAAAGTAACAAAGAAATCTTTCCGAAATCGTAACCCACTTGATAAGGCCTCCATCCCTCCATGCCGTTGATTTCGGCCGGAAAGGGAACGAGAAGACCGGAAAGAAGGCGCACCTGGCCGAAATCAAAACGCACGGTGAAGCCGCCCACCCGCGCGGCCAACGATTTCGGGGGCGCAGGGCGCGGCAGAGCATTCACCTTTATGACCGAAGAGGTATCGAAACACTCGTTTACAGATTACAATATCGAGTTGGAGAGTCTTGAAGAAGCGAAGGTCAGAGAGAATTGATGTGGAAGAAATTTCTGCAATTGCCATCAGCACGTGGAGATGAATCTCAGCCCATCTCTAATGGATTTTAACCCTTATGAAAACCGGTCAACTTGAGTTAGTTGAATAGAAGTTCAGGCGCGCGATGAAGAACGCTGGAAGAATAGCACAGTACGAGATACTGGAGCTCTTGGGCGAGGGAGGCATGGGAAAGGTCTTTCGAGCACGGGATTCTCAGCAGGATAGAATCGTTGCCCTTAAGGTCTTGTCTGGAGGGGCCTCCGCTTCTGAAGAAATCCGGCGGAGATTCCGGAGAGAAGCTGCAGCAGGAATGAGATTGAGCCATCCGAATATTGTGAAGATCTTTGACGTCGGTGAGCAGGAGGGGCAGTTCTTCATCAGCATGGAATTTGTCGAAGGGAAGACCGTACGCCAATTGCTGCGGCAGAGCCCTCTGAAGCCACAAGAGGTCATCGATATTGGTATCGCAGTCTGTGAAGCATTGAAGGAAGCCCACGCGGCGGGTATCGTTCACCGCGACATCAAGAGCGACAACCTGATGGTGACTGCCGAAGGAGTCGTGAAAGTCATGGATTTCGGCATAGCGAAAGTCCAAGATGCCAGTATCCTTACGCAAGAGGGGACGGTGCTAGGAACCGCTTCGTATATGTCTCCTGAACAGGCCATCGGCGAACCCGTTGATCACAGAAGCGACATCTTTTCTCTGGGTATCGTTTTCTTTGAGGCACTGACAGGACAATTGCCGTTTCCTGGCGACTACGAATTGGCCGTGATCTACTCTATTGTTAGCCTAGAGCCCATCGACATCAGAACACTCAACAAGGATGTGCCTGAGCTTCTCGAACAAGTCATCGTGAAGGCCCTGAGAAAGGAACCCCAGCAGCGTTATCAGAGCGTTGACGAGATGATGCAAGATCTCGCGAAGGTCAAGGCATTTCTTGAAGGCCGACTAGGAACGGTGAGAACCCCCCCTAGACTCATAGCATCGGTCGATTGGCCAAAACAAAAGGATAAGGGTATCGAAGTCACAGCGGGAAGGAGGAGGGGATTCGAAGCCAGGCTGGCGGGAAGGGATGCAGAATTCGAGACCCTAACGAAGCTCTTGAATCAGGCAGCGCAGGGGAAGGGTCAGACGGTATTCATCGCGGGAGAGGCGGGCATTGGGAAAACACGGCTTGTTCTTGAACTCGAGAAGTATGCCAGAACGATGAAGGTGCGAACGCTCGTTGGCAGATGTCCGGTTCGGCAGGGTGTCTCTCCCTACCAGGCTTTTGTGGAAGCTATTCGGAGCTACTTTGAGTTCGAAGGCGTCACGACGGGCAAGAAGTTGGAGGAATTCATCCGAGACAGGGCTCCCGAGTTGACCGCTCAGCTCCCGGTTATCCGGGTGTTTCTGAACATCACGGGCAAAGAAAAGGTTACCATCGAAAGCAGGGAGCAATTGTGGGATGCAATTTCTCGCCTGATCGTGAAGATCTCTCAAGAAAGGCCGTTCATTCTGTTCATCGACGATCTGCATTGGGCTGACGAGAATACTCTCCAACTCCTCCATTACAGTTCGCGGGGCACGCTAGCATCGCGCTTGATGATCATCGGCACATATCGTCCGGAGGACGCTCGCACAACGGCTGATGGACGGATGCATCCTCTGCTTGAAATCCAGCAGGAGATGAAGCGGGAGGGGATTCTGACGATCATCAATCTGGAGAGACTCAAAGAGACCGACGTTCAGGAGATGGTCTGGTCTCTTTTCCAAGACTCAGACTTCGGCGAATCCTTTTATGAATCTCTGCACAAAGAAACCGAAGGCAATCCGTTCTTTGTGATGGAAACACTGAAGCTCCTGAAGGTGGAAGGTATCATTGAGAAGGAAGATGGGGGATACCGCCTAAGAGAGGACTACGAGCGGATCACGATTCCTAGCAAGATCCAGGACATCGTGATGAGGCGCATCGAGAGGCTCGGCCAGGACGAACGGGAGATGTTGGAAATCGGTGCCGTGGAGGGGGAATCCTTTCATTCAGACACCATTGGCAGTTGTCTCGGTATCAATCGCATCGAGCTATTAAGAAAACTACAGTCCTTGGAGAGAGACCAGCATATTATTTATCCCAAAGACAAGGTGTACTACTTCGACCACGGGAAGATTAGAGAGTTCCTGTACGATGCTCTCATCCCGGAGCTTCGGATCGAATATCATGCCATAATAGGCGACTACCTGGCAAACGCCTACGCAGAGGATGAACGTCTGGCCCCAGACATCGCCCACCATTTCTTGGAGGCTGAAGCTGAACAAAAGGCTCTGCCGTTCTTGATCACGGCAGGCGGACGTGCAAAGGCTGTTTTCGCAAACAGTCAGGCAATTGGATTCTACCACAAGGCACACGAAATACTGCAAAACGCCGAAGAAGCCGGGATAGGATCTGAAGCGTTGAAGCTCAAGAGCACTGTCTTGGAAGGACTGGGTGATGTATTGGCACTGACAGGCAGGCATGAGGACGCCCTGGGATACTACCGCGAGTTAAAATCAATCTCAAGCCCATCGTCGCCTCGACAAGTGGAACTCCTGTGGAAACTTGGCAGTGTACATTTAAGCAAAGGCGAAAACGAGAGAGCATTGGAGTTCCTGGATGAAGCAGCGGCTAAATATGAAAAGAATATGGAGCGTGCTGGAGGTGACAGACAACTTCAGCCGACTGGCGGTGAAGACTCTGATGTTCGAGAGTTGTCAGCCACGTTTGGAAAAATCAAGTTCAGTCGGGCCCGGGTCTTTAAGACACTTGGCAAGTATGAGGAGGCAAAGAGAGAAATCGAAAAGGGATTGAAAATCCTTGAGGATAAGGGGAATCTCAAAGAGAGATCTCAAGCGTACAACGACCTTGGAAACATACTTTTTGATCAGGGTGATTATGGTCAAGCAGAGGCGATGTACAAAAGCGGTTTGGAATTGCGAGAAAAGATTGCTGACAAGAAAGGAATCGCCGAGGCTTACAGCAATCTTGGCATCATCTACTGTGAGCAGGGAGATTATGAGAAAGCTGCTGACATGATGGAGATGAGTATCAAACTGATGAACGAGATCGGGTTCAGAGTCGGAATTGCAGGGACATATACCAACCTCGGCGCCATCTATCACGATCAAGGGAGGTACCAAGATGCATACGAAACGCACCAGACGAGCCTCTCGATCAGCAAAGAGATGGGAAGTCTGCCCGGGGAGATTCTCTCTTATGCAAACCTCGGGCCTGTCTGTATTGACCTCGGAAAGTTCGATCAGGCAATAGAATATCTTGAGAAATGTATAGAGCTGATGCATTCGATGAAAATCAGAATCTTTGAACCTCAAGCACTTGTCTGGCTGAGCAGGGCGCTTCTGGAACTTGGGAGGCGCGCAGAGTCAAAAGAAGCCGCTCTGAAAGCATTGGATCTCGCAGAGGAGCTAAAGCAGAAAGCGAGTCTCGGCTTTGCAAAAAGAATGTTGGGAGTAGTCGAAGCCGATGAACTCAGAAGGACCGTCGAGGGAATCACAGATTCAGAAAAAACGGCTCTTGTCGAGAAACATCTAACGGAAAGCCTACATATATTCGCTGCGCTCAAGATGGGCCACGAGACAGCTCGGACCCATCTGGAACTTGCGAATTTCTACAAATTGGTTGGCAACAAGATTGGTCTTGAGGAGCACCTTGCGCGTGCTAAGGGAATGCTCGAAAAGCTTGGTGCGGGGGGTGATCTGAGGAAAATAAAAGAAGTGGAATCAGCTTAACTATCCATGTTCAGGAGGACCAAATGGAAAAACCTGACAGTCTAGAGAGCATACAATCAGAGGAACAGGATTGGCTTGCTAATGTCTACCAGGGAGACAAGCTTCCTGAACTGACAGGAAAAGTCTACATCGTGGGGGCCCTGCTCAGCGTCCTTCTGATAGCGACGAATATTTATGTCGGATTGAAAACAGGTCTGACTCAAAGCGGCTCGATACTGGCTGCACTCTTGGGGTTTGCGATTCTCAGACTCTTCAACACGAAATCTACAGTCCTTGAAAACAACAACATTCAGACCATGGCCTCCGCTGCCGGGAGCATCGGCATCATGGTGAGTGCGATACCCGCTCTTATATTGCTTGGATATAACTTCAGTGCGCTTCAACTCTTCATCTGGATCATTCTCATTAACATCCTTGGCGTCTTGTTCGCGGTGCCGCTCAGAAAGCAATTCGTTGTGATAGAGAAATTGCCGTTTCCAAGTGGCACTGCCTGCGCAGAAGCGATAAAAGCGATGTATGCTCATGGAGCTGATGCGGTCAAGAAGACCAAGCATCTCCTTCTGACCGGACTTCTTTCAGGTCTAGTCACCTGGTTCAGAGATGCTGTGCCGGCGATAATTCCGGCGATCACTAACCTACCTCTTACGATCGGCCAGTATGCCCTTCAACAGATCAGGTTGGGACTCAACTGGAGTCCAATGCTGGTTGGAGTTGGATTCCTCGTTGGCGCAAGGATCGGCGCAAGCCTCCTCTTGGGCGCGATAATCGGTTGGGTAGTTCTCGGTCCAGTCTTGGCAGATGCCCACGTCATTGAGGGTTTCACGATGAGACAGATTCGAAACTGGAACATGTGGGCTGCTATCGCGCTCATGGTCTCAGCCGGGTTTACAGCACTTGCACTGAGAGGTGGAACAGTCTTAAGGGCATTTAGATCAATGAAGCAAGCTAAACTTCAGAGTTCCTTAGGTATTGAATTTTCATTCTCTCTTTGGCTGGGCTGTGTCATACTTTCAGCGATAGCGATCTCGCTGGTTATGCAACTCCTGTTCCAAATACCCATCTGGATGACACTTTTGGCAGTCGTTGTCGCCTATCTGTTTTCGATTCTGGCTGTGCGGGCATACGGTGAGACGGACATGAATCCTGTAGGTGCGATGGGCTACGCTACGCAGATGATCTATGGCGCCGTTGCGCCGGGGAATATGATGACCTGTGTGACGACCGCTGGTGTTACTGCATCCGGAGCCAATCAATCTGCCGATATGATGCAGGACTTCAAGACAGGATATCTGCTAGGCGCGACTCCACGAAGGCAGACCTACGCACAGCTGGCGGGCGCGGCAGTAGGTTCGGTAGTTGCCGTTCCGATTTTTTTCGCACTCACGGGAGCATACGGAATTGGTACGGACAGCATGCCAGCGCCAAGTGCAGTCAGTTGGTCGGGTATGGCTCAACTCTTCTCCAAAGGATTCGCCGCACTTCCACCCTATACTCTGTTCGGTATCATTGGAGGTCTGATTGTCGGGATCCTGCTCACCTTCTTCGAAAAGAGCAAGCTGAGAAGGTTTGTGCCTTCTCCCTACGGATTGGGTATTGCGATGATCATGCCGGCAGACTTCTCCATCATGATATTTCTTGGAGCGATGGTGAAGGTCCTGCTGGACAAGAAATTCCCCAGATGGATGGAAGAATACTCCGTCTCACTCGCGTCAGGCCTTATTGTGGGGGAGTCGATTATAGGCGTGGTGATATCGGTTCTCGCTGTCATGGGGCTGTTCTAGTGCCTTTTGCAAAAAAATAACCTTGTGTTTTTTCGAATGCCTGGACGACCTCAGAGAAGATAGCTACGATCCTTGGTAGTGTTGCTACTTTCTTTTCGGAAAAGAAAGTAGCACAAAGAAAACTTATGTCGAAATCGTAACTCCCCGTAGGGATGCCGCCACAGCACGGGCCCTCATTCCGCCTCGTCAAGTGTTCTGCAAGATTAAAGAAATCTATAAGGTTGAGGCGGAATGAAACGCACGAAGAGCCGTCCTACCCGCCTGCCGACGATTTCGACACCGGGGTTTTGATGGAACACGATGGCACGGGAAAACCGTCTCCCAGTCCCGAAATCGAGGCATGTGCGTAGGATGCTTCATCACATGCGTTAAATTTCGGCCCACCTGCAATAATCCCTGCAGCTCGTACAAACTCCACAGGCCGAAATTTCAGGCTCGTCCGTCGGCAGCCTTACCGTGCGTTCCGATTTCGGTCGCGCTTCGATGGTCATCGAAGCGGGATTTCTGCCGCTTTTCCTCTTTTGGATCCCGCTCCGCGGGACTTTCCTAAAGAAAGCGGCGAAGGAGAATCAATTGGCGTCGTAATAGTTGCCCACTTTCTCTTAGGAAGAGAAAATGGCACAATGTCGACGGTTGAAATTCAGAAAAAGACCTCTTACAAAACACAACAAGACATATTTAATAAGTGGGGGGAATTGAAGAAAGGGACTTCGGGCTGCCCGAGATCAATGAGACTTGTTCTTGAGCTGCTCTACACGACGAAGGGCCTCGGCTTGTTTAGCGGGGTCCTTTTCTATTGAAGCGTACTGCTGCCATCGCGCGATGCTTTCCTTCGTCATCGACAAGGCTTCATAGACAGAAGCCAGGAGGAAGAGCGTTTCGGGCCAATCGGGTCGCAGTTCAAGAGATCGTTCAAGATGCTCCCTTGCTTTATCGTACCGCTGTAACGCAAGATAGGCTTTGCCAAGGTTCTTGTAGAGGAGAAAACTGGACTCGGAGGGAGGATTCAACTGCTCACATTTGAGCAAGATTTCCACTGCGTCAGTTGGCCTGCTCATCTTGATGTAGAGATTGCCAAGGGCAGAGTATGCTTCCGTGAAGGACGGATCGTTTTCGATCGCCTGCTTGTACCAGACGAGGGCTTCCTCGTCCTTCCCAACCTCCTCGAGTATATATGCAGAGTTGTAAAGCACGCCGCTGTTTTTCCTATCCAACGCAACCGCTCTGCGCGCCTGTTCGCCGGCGACATCGAACCTCTTTGCCCGAACATTCAGAGCTGCAAGGTTCGTCCACGCAACGGCGTAGGTCGAATCCTTTTCAATCGCCGACTGGAGCTCCTGGGATGCGAGCTCTGCCTTGTTGTCTTTCATAAGGGCGATCGCACGATCAACATGAACCTTCGCCAGCTTCCTTTCCTCCGACTCACCCTTATGATCGAAAGGAAGCATCTTCACGACAGCATAGGCCACTGCCAGGACAATGGCGAGAGCTGGTATGCCGTACTTTAGATTCGCGTATCGGGAAAACCATGGAGCGCCTCTCACGGAACTCGCTTCGGCCGGTACTGCCGCTGCACCCTCAAACAAGTGGCGGAAGCGTTTTCGCAGCGAACTTCCCGTTCCGACGTCCGCACCGAGCTCCAAAAGGCTCCGTGCCATCTCCGCGCAGCTCTGGAATCTCTTGGCAGTCTCCTTTGCCATCGCCTTGAGAACGATGAGCTCGAGCTCAGGAGATATTTCGGGTTGCAGGTCTCGCAGCGGTTTTGGCTCTTCATTGACGACTGCATACATGATAGCGAGCTGATGAGGATAGGAAAATGGAAGCTGGCCGGTGAGGAGCTGGTAGAGTACAACCCCTAAGCTGTAGATATCGCTCCGGTGGTCTGCCTCCTCGCCCCGCGCCTGCTCCGGCGACATGTATGCAATCGTCCCCACAGTCGAACCGGCTTGCGTCAGCATAGATGCCTGTGCAAGTTTCGCCAGCCCAAAGTCCATGATTTTGGCACGTCCGTGAGAGTCGAGCATAATGTTCGCTGACTTCAGGTCACGATGCACGATCCCTTTCGCGTGAGCTGCGTCTAATCCATCGAGCACCTGAAGTGAGATATCCAGGATTTCCGGAAGTTCGAACTGCTTCTCTTTCAGCAAGTCCTGAAGCGCTCTCCCCTCAAGAAACTCCATCGCGATGTAATTCCGGTCATCAGTCTCTCCAAACTCATACACCGTCATGATATTGGGATGGTTAAGCGCAGCACATGCACGAGCTTCTCGCTCCAGCCGCTCTCTCGTTAAGGCATCACTGGTGGCAGACGCCGAGACAAACTTCAGTGCAACGACGCGGTCCAGCGTGGTGTCGTGGGCTTTGTAGACAAGTCCCATTCCGCCTTCGCCGAGCTTTTCAAGGATCTTGAAATGGGATATTGTCTGACCGATCATTGGAATTGGATAATTAACACAATGATCCGATGGCTCAAAGATTCGATTTCGTATTGTTCATTCAACCTTTACCATCAACGCCTGAAACCTCGGATTGCTCCTGAGCGGGTCATAGATCGGATCAAGCCGAAGAATCTGCGCAGTTAAGAGTTTTGGAGCATGAAGCGACAAGAGGAATTCCAGTTTTTCGAGCGCGGCGTCGTATTTTCCGACCATCGTGTAGACTTGTGCCAAGGATATAACGTGATGCACCCCCTGCCACGCATCCACAGAGATCGGCAGCTGCTTAACCGCAAGCTCTGCCTCCCTCACAGCCTCTTCCGAACGTCCAAGACCAGCGTAGACGATTCCCAGAGAGCTATGAAGCCGATTGTCATCGGGTCTCTTTTTGATTTCGGATTCCAAGAACACTCGGGCAGAGTCGAATGACGCACGGGAATGCGCCGGATCGTCCATGAACGTGTAGATCAGCCCTCTGAGTTGACTGACCGGAGTCAACCGTGATTGTTTCACAAAGGTTCTGACGGTGTCCTGAGCCAATCGGTCTAATGCCGACTCATAGTCGCGTTCGTAGATATTCAGCCAAGCGAGATCTTCCACAGGAGGGTACTGTGCTGGCACCAGCTCAAGTACGCTGCGACTCTTCTTCGTGTCGCCAAGCCATCTCAGGTACATTGCAGCCTTCAGGAGGTACGCTACATCTTGTGAAGGCCTCAAGGAGATAGACCGGTCAAGATATTCATCAGCCTCAGCATACATACCCAGCCCTGCGAGCGTAGTGCCAATTTCGTACGCAATGTTCGCGGATTGCGGAGTCAGTTCAAACGCCTTCCTAAGCCGTTCTGCTGCTGCCTCATAATTCCCTTGCCGTCTTAAGATGAAACCAATCATCTGGGCAACTGCACTGCTATTGGGGAGCTTCTTTTCGGCGGTTGATAATGCCTCAAGAGCCCGATCATAATTCCGGAACCCTTGAAAGTAGTAACGACCAAGCGCATAGTATGCCTGCGGCAATTCGTGATCGAGCGCTAAAGCCTTGTCGATGCATGCCTTGGCCATGGCGAGACGCTCGTTCGTGGGGTCCCATCCAAACCAGAAGTAAGTCAAATGCACACCCGACAGCATCGTATAGACAAGCGCGAACGTTGAATCGAGTTCCACTGCACGCTGAAGCATCTCCATCCGCCTCTCTGCGTCGGGCCGATCGTAACCGGGGTAAGAGGAAGTTCGCAGATATGCATCATAAGCTTCGAGGTTCTTCGTAGGAATCGCTTCGATAGCGTTTTTCTCATCTGCGCTCAGCAGGATATCAAGGTATTTCACAACTCTCGTAGCGATCGCTGTTTGAAGAACGAAAATGCTGTCGAGTGTTCCGTCCAAGCCTTCACTCCAGAGTATCCTTCCATCTGACAGCCTAATAAGCTCGGGAGTGATGCGGATCTTCTGTTTGCTTTCTGTCTTGTCCCATCGGACTGTTCCGTTCAAGAGGTAGTCTACACCGAGTTCCTTCGCGACAACAGCTAGTGTTCTTGACTTATCTTTGTCTTGAGTTGGGTTGGACAATGAAATCAGTGCAACTTTGCTGATCGGAATCAGTCTTGAGGTAATCTCAGTGGTAAGTCCCTCAGCGAAGTAACCGTCTGCGGCGGGACCGAGATTCCTGAAGGGAGAGACCGTAATCTTTTTCAATCGAGAGGACGAGACCTCTTCGCGAGGCACAAGAAAATAGGCAATGAGAGCGAGAGCAATCAAGCCGGCAGCAGCATACGCGAGTCTTCTCACACGCACCGGAACCCGTTTGGTCCGCGCCGAGATTACAGTCCCTGATTTGAACGCGTCCAAATCTTTGATAAGCTCTGTCGCATGCTGATACCGCTCCGAAGGGTCTTTCGCCATCGCACGCCGGCAGATCGTTTCTAATGCTTCAGGCAGCTCCGGGCGAAGGTGCTGCATCGGCTTCGGCTGGGCATTCAGTATCGAGTAAACAAGCGCCTGTTCATATTCGCTTTCGAATGGTCGTTTGCCCGTCAACATCTCATACAGCACAGCTCCCAGCGACCATATGTCTGTCCGCTGATCAACCTGTTCTCCTCTCGCTTGCTCTGGCGACATATATGCAACAGTGCCGAGGGTACGCCCGGTCTTCGTCAACACTGTTTGTCCCGCAAGCTTGGCCAGACCAAAGTCCACAATCCTCACAATACCATCTTTCGAGACAATGATATTCCCCGGCTTGATGTCACGGTGGATGATACCACTCTCGTGAGCTTTAGCCAGTCCTTGTGCGACCTGAGCTGCAATATCAAGAGCTTCATCAATTCGCAATTGGCCGTTCGCGATTCGCGATTTCAGTGTCTCACCCTCGTAGCAGTCCATCACAATGAAGAGCTGGTTATCAGCCGTTTCATCGATGTCGTGGATGGTGCAGATGTTGGGGTGCTGAAGGGCTGAGGCAGCTTTTGCTTCGTGGATGAATCGTTCGCGGGCTTCGGAGTCGCGGGTGAGATCAGGGGGAAGAAACTTGAGCGCGACGGGCCGGTCGAGGCGCGTGTCTTGGGCTTTATACACAACACCCATCCCACCCTCACCAAGCTTCTCAATGATTCTGTAGTGCGATATGGTCGCCCCGATCATGTGGTCCTCCATTGGTGGGAATCGGGACTCAGAGAGAACGTTTACAGTGCTTCCACGGTAACGGCGGGCAAATTCTCCACCACAAAGCTACTGCAGTTCAGGTTGAAAGGCAACCGGAGCTTACCGGTAGCGGAGAAACCGGCAAGTCAAAAACGCGTATGATTCAGGGGCTTCAGGCTGACAGGGTGCCCAACGAGCCGAAATCGGCGCCGCTGCCGCACCTCCTACAGGGGGCCTAGTCCTGATGGAAGACTTCTTCCATCGCGGCCCACCAATCGCCCTCCTTGCGCTCAACGAGAGGCTTCTGGCACGGATCGGTCAATTTCCACCATCGCTGCGTGTTGGGGTCGGCGGCCATCTTGGCCATATCGGTTTTGAAGTCGCTCCCAACGTACTCGAAGTAGCTGAAGAGATAATAATCGCCATCATCCAGCTTTCGCAAGAAGATTGAGTAGTTGCGGATGTTGCAGTCGCGGATCATGTTCGCTACTTCAGGCCACACGGCAACATGAAGCTTCTTGTATTCCGCAAGCTTCTCGGACCGTAGTCCGATCACGCTTCCGTAGCGCTGCACTCGCTGAGTACGTATTTGACTCATATGCTCTCTCTCGCTAGATGATCTGTCCTGTGTTCCTTGAACGATTGAATTCGGTCAGGCATTTACCACTATTCCACAATAACTTCATCGACGAACAACCACGCCTTATCTCCTGCGCCCGGGTGCCAGGAGGGACACACACCGATGTTCTTCCCAACAATTTTGACGAATCTTGATTTGGCATTACCGATGACGCACGTAAGATCCTTTACAACAACCCGTTCCGTCTGTTCGATGGGGTTTTTCAGCTCGCCGGCAGAAGTCCAATTCAATCCGTCGCCAGAGACGAAGAACTTCACTTCCGAAGGGAGGAAGATCCACGCTCCTTGTTCCTGCAGGAATCCCGCCGTGATCTTCTTGATGGATCGCACTCCACCAAGATCGAGCGTCACGACCACATCATCTCCGTTGAAGCCCAACCACTCTCCGTCGTGGAAATCAAGTGAGCCTCGCCTGCCGTTGATGATGGTCGCATCCCCCTGGCTCGGATACTTGTCACTGTACGGTTTTTCAAACGCTGCCTCCTTCACCTTCATGCACTTGATGAACTGAGCCATGGTCGGCTCTGGACTGAGTTCACCACGGAGAGCTGCGACCGCCTTCAGAGTAGACGAAGTCGTGAGTCGAACTGGTCCGGTATAGCGAGCTGATCTTAACGTTGGCTCGCTGCCATCGAGTGTATAGCGGATCGTCACCCCTTCTGTGTCAGATGAGAGCCGCACCTGAAGACTACTTTCAAAGGCGCCACCGTTTGGCTCGATCACCACCCTTGGGGGAGCTTTGAACAGACCGAATGAGGAGAGCGTCGGACTTGTCCGCGACGCTTCGATCACGAGCCGCACCATCTGCGCCGTCGCGACAGGGAATCGAAGAAGGCGCTTGTAGCCAATCGTCGTTCCTTTGGCAAATTCCTTCCAACCCCCGCCATCCCAGGCTTGAATACGAAACGCTTCCACCCGCTGACCGATCCTGATGTTTTCTTGCAGCATCGCCCGGTCAAATGTTTGCTTCTTCCCAAGATCAAACTCCAAGATTGCCGACTCTACGCCTTCATCGGTCCTCCAATAGGTCGTGTTGTCTCGATCGATGACAAAGGCAGCTTTGTGCCCTTGCTTCTCATTTGAAGTCGTGACAGAGGCCCCAGCGACAAGGTCTACTTTGAATGTCTGATCGAGAATCTTGCGCATCCCCGTCAGGCTCTTGATGTCGTTCTCGTGAATGCGCCCTCGTTTATCCGGTGGGATATTGAGCAAGAGAACGGAATTGCGTCCGACGGAACTGTAGTAGATGTCGACCAGCTTCTCGGGCGATTTGACCCGATCATCCTGATTTTCGTGATAGAACCAACCCGGCCGAATCGAGACATCTGTTTCCGCCGGATACCACTTGAGCGTTGTTGCGTTCTTGATCTTCTCCCTGCTCCCAAGATCCTCGTCAGTCAAGTCCCGTGGAGCGAACGCCCGATCGACGGGATACGGTTGAGAATCTGCAGCCAGCGTATCCGGCTTTTGTACAATGATGGGTACGACACTCCACTCAGTCTTTCTGCCGTAACCCGACTCCGTGCCAACCCAGCGGACGTCGGGTCCCATGATGGCTATGACCGCCTGTGGCTGCAGCTCGCGGATGACCTTGTAGTATGACTGCCAATCATAGACCTGTCTCTTGCCGTTGGGTCCCTCCCCGCAAGCACCATCGAACCAGACCTCCGCGATTTCACCGTAGTTTGTGAGGAGCTCACGCAGTTGGTTTCGGAAGTATTCGTTATAGGTAGGCGAATCGCCATAGGTCCTCTCGTGCCGGTCCCACGGCGACACATATACGCCGAACTTGATGCCGAACTCGTTGCACGCCCGTGCAACTTCCCGAACTACATCCCCTCTGCCGTCCCGCCACGGACTGCTCTTGACGCTGTGCTCCGTGAACTTGCTCGGCCAGAGACAGAAACCGTCGTGGTGTTTTGCCGTGACGATCAGCATCTTCATCCCTGCGTCTTTGATCACCTTGACCCATTGCCGGGCGTCGAATTCGGTGGGATTGAATGCGGAGGGATTTTCCTTCCCTTCGCCCCACTCGCGGTCCCGAAACGTGTTCATACCAAAATGCGCGAAAGCGATGAACTCTCGTTCCTGCCAGGCAAGCTGCTGTGGTGAGGGTACCACGTGGGCCGCCTTGCGCACGATCCCTTCAAGAGCTTCTCCCGGTTTGATCACCGCAAAATTTCTTTCTTGCTGACCACGAGCGTTCGCGACGAGCGCTATCAATCCAGACAGCACCAACAAGACAGATGTTCTTACACGAGAATCTTTCATAGAACCGTTGACTCCGTTCTGAATTGATGTTGCCACCCAGCCCATCGACCAAGCGTATTTCACCCCCGGCCGAGCACACGCACAAGTGTAGCTCTCTCACCGGCCTATCGCAAGCGCCTCAGCGTGATCATGCCCTGCTTTCGTCCACGCACGGAAAAGGGAGAAAGCCAAGTATGCTCCCATTTCTATTGCCCTTCCTCATCGAGTGCGTCTTTCGTGCCTGAATGGCGGAACGCAGAGACACCTGCAAATGTCTGGAGAATTCCCTCGTCAAGTTTGAAGAACTCTTCTCGTTCGTTATATTGTTTATAGTAATATCAACCATTTGAATAGGAGGAGACCAACAATGTTCGGGAACCTCGGTGCGCCGGAACTGATCCTGATTTTTCTCTTCATCCTCATTTTCTTCGGGGCGAAGAAGATTCCAGAAATCGCGAAGGGGCTGGGGCAAGGGGTGCGAGAATTCAGGAGAGCCATGAGGGATGTGGAAGAAAACATCCAGAAGGAAACAAAACAGTTCAGCAAGGATATTCAAGACAATCATCGGCAGGCTGATTCGGACACCGAGCATCCAACCTCGCCACAAGGCTAGTGCTCTTTCTGATGAATCTTCCTGCGTTTTCTTGGCAAATCAGATTTTCGATTGAGCCGCTTTCTTTCGAAAAGAAAGCGGCAGAAAGAAATTTTGTCGAAATCGTAACTCCCCGTGGCCAACCTTCCTCCGCACCTTCCCTCATTTCACCCCCTGTCGAGGGAGTGAGGAACTTTTAATCCTTTCTGAGATCGGGGGTGAAATGAAACCCACTTGACAAAGGCCGTCCGACCCACCTGCCAAACGATTTCGACCCTCGGTAACTTATTAGACCACAAAACCCTTGTTCCCGAAATCGTGGCCTTGTGGGGGGATGAGTTCACACGCGGGTTCAAATTTCGGCCTTTGTGCACTACACATTAAGCAACGAGATCCACCTGA
>Ga0315289_10004282_pt1 | contig 21307 bp, 18 predicted proteins | sample YL17G11_40_MG_FD_203452 | JGI IMG/M metagenome (GOLD analysis project Ga0315289, IMG submission 203452) | Sediment microbial communities from Yellowstone Lake, YNP, Wyoming, USA - YL17G11_40 | ecosystem: Environmental > Aquatic > Freshwater > Lake > Sediment | place: USA: Wyoming | collected... | reverse complement strand
ACGGTCCGGATGTCGCCGCAAAAAAAGGTCTGCGCCCGCGCGCGGGCTTCATCGCACGTTTGCGCGGACTGCACCGGCGCAAAGAGCTGATGGCCGAAAAAGAAGTTTCGCGCATAATAGGCGTTGAATTCCTTGATCCGGCCCAGCGCGCGCTCCGGCGGAAATTCCTCCATCACGTAGCGGAAGAGCCGCTCCCAGACTTCGCGAAAGTCAATTTCCGGGGTCGCACCGGCCAGTTCGCGGAAAATCCACGGCCGCGCCGCGGCCATGCGGCCGACCATGATGCCGGCGATCGAGGCCATGGCCTCCGTCTGCCGGTCGAGGAAGTCGCGCGAAACAATATCGCCGTTTCCGACGATCGGCAGGCGCGTATGCGCGGCAGCCCATAAAAACCGGTCCCAGCGCGCGGTCCGCTTGAGTTTTTCATCAAAAAACCGGGGGTGAAGGACCACGGCGTCGATGCCCGCGTCTTCAAACAGGCGCAGACGCTTGACTAATGCGTCCTCCCACCCCGGCGCGTTGTCCCCAAGGCGGCACTTGACCGTCAGCGCGCCCCGCCAGTGGGTGCGCGCGGCAAAAAGCACCCGGGCGCAGCGGTCGTAATCGCGGAACAATGCCGCGCCTGCGTTGACGTGCGTTATTTCGGGCGCCGGACAGGCCAGGTTGATGTCGATGGCTGCGGGTGCGATGGTTTTCAGGCGCGCAAGGACCGCGGGGACCTGCTCGTGATCCGCGAGTAGCAGTTGATATATGACAATTCCTTCGGCTTCGCGGCGCCGGGTATAGGGCGATCGCCCGAGGTCTTCATGCAAAAGCGCCTTTGCCGAAAGCATTTCCGTGAACAGGGCGCCGGCGCCGCCGAAATCGGCCACGAGCCTTCGGAACGCCGCATGCGTAATCCCTGCCATGGGCGCCAGGAAAAACGCGGGGGAAATCATCAGGCCTTGAAGCGTGATGCGGTCATTCATGGCGCAACCGGCCTATTCTCGCGGCGCAACCCGCGCCGAGTCAACACAGAACGCGAACGCAGAGCCTTTCCCGGCGCGCACTTCGAACTCGACGGCCGTTGCCGCGTTCGCCGGCGGGTCCATGGCCAGGTCGACCGCATGCCACGCATCAAAACAGTAATCAAAATACCGCCCGCTTCTTGCGCGCTGGAACCCGGCGCCGTTGAAATAGGCCCACGTTTCGCCGGGGAACCGGGCGCGCAGGTTGAGCCGGCCCTTTCCCTTGATGGAAAGCCGGACGGCGACCCTGGATGCGGCGCCGGGCGGCATGGCGAGCTGGATCCGGCCCGCGCAGCAGTTGTCGTCGCCGGGGTCGCCGCTCAGGCGGATCCCGCGATCGCACGCGGCCGCATCGCGCGCAAGGCCGATGCGTTTGTCGCATTGGTTCCATCCGTCAAGTGTGGCAAGGCGGGCGCGGGGAAGGCGGGCGGCATGCCCGGCCGGAATGCCCCGCGTTCCCGCGGGCTGCGGATCTGCCGGCATCTCGGCCGGCGCCATCCCGACCGTATCGCGGACAAACGCGCCGCGCCGGAAACGCGCGATAAGCGGCAGATGGTCGGAATACCCGTCGCCCGCATGAAAACGCGCGCGGCCGCGGAATTTCATCTGCCAGCGGTAGGGCTCGCCGTTGTTCATCAGGCGATTCTCCCAGGTAAAGACGGAAAATGAATTGTCGATATACGAAATGCCAAACGAATCGTACAGGGCCCCGGGCAGCAGCATATGATCGGGTGTTTCGTGCAGCCCGCGATAAAGCTTGCTGTATCGGAGGTCAACAGGCAGCTCAAGCCAAAGATCATAGAGGCGGCCGTTGGGCGGCGGTTCACCGGTATAGGCGGCGGGCCTGCCGGGCGCCGACAGCGCCGTGCCGAGGACGTGGTTGATGGAGGCAATGCCCCGGCCTTCGTTGCCGGCAAACAGGATGGTTTCACATTCGTTGTAATTGACATTAAGGTCACCGGCGACCAGGTAATCGAGGCGCGAGGGGAGCTCGCGGAGCCGTTTTGCCAGCGATTGCGCGGCGGCGATCCGGAAGGATTCCGGCGCGCTTTTCGACGGCCAGTGGTTGGCGAACACGACAAGCGTGTCCGGGCCAAGCGCGACGGTTGCCTCCAGAATGTTGCGCGAATCGTATCCCGCGCCCGCCACGGCAAAGCCCCTGGTTGACACTATAGGGAACCGCGACAGAACCACGGGCATGGTGAGTGTTTTGGCCGGCCGGTCGCCCAGGGCCCGGAACGGATATTTCACGCCGCGTGCCGCAAGGGCGGCGCTAAGTTCATCCGCGGCATTGCCATTTTCGACCTCAAGGAGCACGGCGATGTCGGGCCGCAGCGCGGCCAGGACCGCGGCCGTGTTCTGTACCTTGACATCGTGCACCGCATTTGTCCAGTTGAAGCGGCCGGGCCTGTATTCGGGATATTCGTTTCCGTCAAGCCGCAGGTCGAAGAGATTTTCGACATTGTAGGAGGCGATTGAAAAAGTATCGGGTGTGGGGACCGGCCGCACCGGGGGCAGTGCGGCGACTGGCGGTTTTTTACAGCCGGCAAAAACCGTAAGAAGGGAGGCGAACAGCAGAAGTCCGGTGATTGAGCGCATAGCACGTTTCTCCGATACAACAAACGCCGGCGATCAGTCAAACAGGGGGAGTATTTCCCGTGGCCGCCCAATGCACATCCGCGCGCCGTTTTCCCGCAGCTCGTGTTCGTCGCGAAAGCCCCACAGTGCGCCCACCGGATACATGCCGGCCGCCATTGCCGCGCGCATGTCCGTGCCCGTGTCGCCAAGATAGACAAAACGCGAAGGGTCCATGCCGGTTGCCGCCGCGGCTTCGAGTATCGCCGCGGGATCGGGCTTGCGTGGAACGCCGTCGCGCGCGCCGAACACCGCATTGAATTGCCATCGATCGAGCAGCCGGCCCACCATCAGCATGGTCATATCGTGGGGTTTGTTGGAGACCACGGCGGTCGCAAGCCCGCGCCTGGCGCATTCGTCAAGGAGCTCCGGGACGCCGTCGTAGGGGCGCGTGCGGTCGAACGCATGGGCGCCGTATTCGCGCCGCATGGCCGCAACGCAGGCGTTGACCGAGGCGTCGTCCTGCCGGTCCGGCGGCAGGGCGCGGCGCGCCAGAAGGACCACGCCGTCGCCCACGAACCGTTTATAGGAATCAAGCGGATGGACCGGCAGGACCATGGAGCACAGCACGGCGTTCATCGAATTTCCCAGGTCGGCAAGCGTGTCCAGGAGTGTGCCGTCAAGATCGAAGAGGATGGCGGAATAGGGCATGGGGCGCCTTTTGCGTGCGCCCTCAAAATACAACCGGGCGGCAGGAAGATTGAAAACTCGCCTTCCCCCTCGTATATTTGAAAACTCACGCGCATCGCTCCCCACGCGTTTGAATGGAGGACGTTCGTGGCCGAAAAAAAAGCGGCACTCATCACCGGCGGGTCCCGCGGCATCGGCCGCGCCGTCGCGATACGGCTCGCGGCCGACGGCTATCACGCAATCGTCAACTATCGCGCCAATAACGAGGCCGCGCAGGAGACCCTGCGGCAAATCGAGGCCGCCGGCGGCACCGCCGAGTTGTGCCGGTTCGACCTTGCCAGCCGCGGTGCGTGCGCCGCGGCCGTCGATGAGGCGCTGTCGCGTCATACGGTCCGCGTGCTGGTGTTCAATGCCGGGATCCGCAGCGACCAGCTCCTGGTGTTCATGGAGCAGGCGAACTGGGACGCCGTTCTCGACGTCAACCTCCGGAGCTTTTTTACTGTTGTCAAGCCCGTGGTGAAACAGATGGCCCTTGCCCGCGACGGGCGCATCATCGTGGTGTCGTCGACCTCGGGCGAAGCGGGCATGGCGGGGCAGACCAATTATGCCGCGGCAAAGGCCGGTCTGATCGGCGCGGTCAAATCCCTGGCGCTCGAGTGCGCCCGGCGCGGCGTGCTGGTGAACGCGGTCGCGCCCGGATTCATCAAGACGGATATGATCGAGGGCGTTGATATCAAGGATGTGGAACGCCGGGTGCCGCTGGGCCGCGCGGGAACGCCCGGCGAGGTCGCATCGGTGGTGTCGTTTCTTGCCTCCGACGGCGCCGGCTATATTACCGGACAAACGATCCGGGTCAACGGCGGCATGTATCTGTAGTATGGGGCGTTCTCGGCGGACCGCCGGGCCGCGGACCCGGAAACAATTGACAAAAACGCATATGCGAGGAACCGCAGCAATCCTTATTTCCGCCGCGGCATGGTGCGCGGCGGCCGACCTGCCCTTTTTTCTGCAGATCGATACGGCCGGCATGGCGGCGCTGCGTGAAGGGGACTATCGCCGGGCGCTGGAGTCGCTGGCCCGCGATACGGCGCCGCAGGATTCCGCCCTGCATCGTTTCAAATATGGACTGGCCTGCGCCGGATTGAACCAGTACACCGAAGCGATCGGCGCGATGCGGGAGGCGGCCGACCGCAATGCGGCGCTGGTGCCGGCCGCCTATGAATCCATCGGCGATCTCCTGCTTCGAATAAAGCAGAACGGGAACGCCGTCATCGCCTACCGCACGGCCCATTCGTCGTTGATCACCGACGATTACAAGCGCATCCTCCGCGATAAGATTTACAGCGTGCTTAAGACGGACACGACGCTCGCGAGCCAGATCTCCTGGTTTGATGAAATGAAGAAATATGGGCAAGTGTCGCGGGAAGACTGGCTTGCCGAACTGCTGGATACGCTTCTGGCCGCCCGGCGATGGGCTGCGGCCGACAGCCTTCTCGAGGTCGCCCTTTCCGACTCCACACGGCAGACCTGCGCCGTTCTGGCCGCGCTGGGCCGCAATCCTGTTCCTGATTCGCAACTGACCACGCGGCGCCTGTTCCAGATATCCCGCGCCACCTTCGGCTGCGGCGATTATCGTCTGGCCCAGGAGCGTCTGGAGCGGGCGCTTGCGCGAAAAAACGCGTCCGTGGTGCTCAATGAAAAGGATCTCTGGTATTTTCAGGCCATGCTTGATTACCGGCTTAAGAATTATTCCGGAGCTGTCAATCGATTCGACCGCTATGAAAAAAAATTCGGCCTTACGCCGGAAATCGTCATGACCATCGCCCGGTCGTTCCGCAACCTTGATAAACAGGCCAAGGCCGCTCTCTGGTACGACCGCTATATTTCGCTCTATCCGCGCGATCCCAAAACGGCGGACATTCTGTGGCTGCGGGCACGCCAGGACGAGGAACAGGACAGGCTGCGGGACGCAGCGCGCCGATACCGGCGGATTGCCGAGGTGTATCCGAAAAACGATCAGGCCGACGATGCGCTGTTCCGGGACGGATTCTGCCGCTATAAGCAGGAGCAGTTCGATTCGGCGATTATCGTGTTTTCCGATGTGTCCCGCCGGTTCGCCTTGTCCGGAATGGCGGCAGCCGCATCGTATTGGAAGGGCCGGTGCCTGCTTGCCCTCGGGAAAAAAGAGGAGGCGCGCAGATTATTACGCGATCTTTCGGCGCAGAATCTCACAGACTATTATGGCTGGCGCGCCCGCGAACAGCTGTATCTGCTGCAGGACAGCGCGTCGGTCTTTGCCGTGGATTCGACCTATGATCCCGTGCGTGCGCGCCTGTGGCTTGATTCGATTGCCGATCCGAAAAACCGCGCGCTTCCAGCCGCGGATTCCGCCATCCTTGGCATCCTTGCCGGACTTTCTCTCTGCGGGCTTGCCGATCGCGCCGACCATCTCATGGATCAACTCATGCAGCGCAATCAGAAAAGTCTTACCATGCCGTATGATTGCGCCATGATGTATCAATTAGTCAATGATCCCGCGCGTGCATTCCGGGCGGGAAGGCGCATAAGCTGGCGCGTGCCCGCCGAAGCGCGCCGCGCCATGCCGCTGGCCTTGTATGAAATGCTCTATCCGTTTCCGTACCAATCGCAGGTCATGTCCGGCACCGCCAGTTTCGGCATCGACCCGTATCTCGTGTGCGCGGTCATGCGCCAGGAAAGTGCGTTCGATCCCGCGGTGACCTCATTTGCCGGCGCGCGCGGCCTGATGCAGATCATGCCCTACACCGGCCAAGAGATCGCCGGCGGACTCGGTGTTCCGTTTGCCCACGATTCGCTCTACGCGCCGGCGACCAGCATCCGCTTTGGCGCCTGGTATCTGAAAAAGCTGATGGACGAATTTGGCGGCGGCGAGGTGTCCGCGGTGGCCGCCTATAACGGCGGACCACAGAACGTAAAGCGATGGCGCGCAAAATTCAATCATGATCCCGACGACCAGTTTGTGGAAAATATCGGCTTTAATGAAACGCGCGAATATGTGAAGAAAGTGCTGGCAAACTGGTGGACCTATCATCTGGTGGCCGGACCTTTGGGATATCCGCAATAAAGCGGGTGCATTGAGATCACAGCCCCGGAATTGTATTTTTCTTTTCCGGACGGCGCGGCGGCACGATGTGCCTTCGCGTGCGGGTTCCGCAACGGTCCAGCGCTTTGCGTCCGCAAGCGCCCGGACCAGGAAGGAAAATGGTATGCTTCGCCATGCCGCAATGTTGATTTTCGGCAGTGCCGCGGTGCTCTTGGCAGAGGGCGGCAAGGCCGATTCGGTGGTCTATCAGACCGAGGATGTGCAATGGAACACGTATCCAAGCGCGCAGGCTGTCAAGGCATTCGCGTTCGACGGTACGACCCTGTGGTATACGGACGGCGTTGCGTTTAAATCGCTTAATACGGCCAAAAAGAGGCTTTCCGAAGCGCCATCGGTTGCCGGCGTCAATCCTGCCGATGTGACCTGCATGGCCGCCGATAATGCCGGCGCCTTCTGGTTCGGCACGCAAACCGGCGTTGTGATGATGACGGCGAAAGCGAATACCCGATTCACCGCGCAAAGCGGTCTGGCTGATGATGGAGTGCTCTGCATTGCCGGCGTCGGCGCCAGGGTCTGGGTCGGCACGGCAAAGGGTGCATCATGTTACAGCGCCGGCGCATGGAAAACCTATACATCCAAAGATGGGCTCATCGACGATAAAATCAATTGTATCTGCACCGATGATCCCGGCCGCACATGGTTCGGCACCCAAAAGGGCATTTCGAGTTTTGACGGTGGCATGTGGAAATCATATTCCATGAAAACAGGCCTGAGCTGGAACAATACGCAGGCATTGGGTTTCGACCGGAAAGCCGGCATCCTGTGGGCCGCGGTCGGCGAAAGCGACATCAATGCCTGGGACGGCAAAGAGTGGCGCCAATACATTTCGATCCAGGCGGGAATCACTTCAATTCTGGTTGATACGCAAAGCCGGATCTGGTTCGGTCATGAAGGCGGGCTCGTTAAATTTAACGGCGACGAGTGGGTCAACGATCCCGGAAAACTCGGGGTTACGGTAAGTCAAGTCAACCAGATGCTCCGCGACGCGCAGGGAAACCTCTGGTTTGGCACAGAAAAAGGGGTCGTCAAAATGATGAACCCTTATCCGCATTAAGGACGATCCCCGGACTGACCTGAAAGCATGGCCGATTTCGCGCGATTCCGGTTGATCACGGTTGTTTTTGGGCGATGATTTATATTTGTTTTCGTTCGGACCTTAAAATATCCGCAATAGACAATGCCGAAGGAGGACGTTTCATAATGGGCATCATTAAAATTGGGATTGTCGGAATAGGCAATTGCGCCAGTTCGCTGCTGCAGGGAATCGAATATTATAAACAACATGGTCCGCAGGATGCTATCGGTCTGATGCACTGGGACATCGCCGGCTATAAACCGTATGATATCAAAGTCGTTTCCGCATTCGATATCGATAAGCGCAAGGTAGGCAGGGATGTCAACCAGGCGATTTTCTCCCTGCCGAACTGCACGGCCGTTTTCCAGAAAAAGATGCCCAAAGCCGGCGCGGTCGTGAGCATGGGCCGCATACTCGACGGCGTGTCCGAGCACATGAAGAGCTACGACGACGATTATACCTTCATCGTATCGAAAGAACCTGAATTGACAAAAGAAGAGGTCGTCGGCGTGCTTAAAAAATCGGGCGCCGAAATCCTGCTCAATTACCTGCCGGTGGGTTCCGAGGACGCCACCCGCTTTTACGCCGAATGCGCCCTGGAGGCCGGAATAGCTTTTATCAACAACATTCCCGTTTTTATCGCCTCCGATCCGCAGTGGGCCGCACGATTCGCCGCAAAAAACATTCCGCTCATCGGCGACGACATCAAGGCGCAGCTCGGCGCTACCATTACGCACCGCACGCTCACCGATCTGTTCAGGAAGCGCGGGGTCAAACTCGAGCGCACGTACCAGCTTAATACGGGCGGCAACACCGATTTTCTCAACATGCTCAACCGCGCGCGCCTTGCCTCCAAGAAAAAATCCAAGACCGAGGCTGTGCAGGCGGTCGCGGCAAAGCGCCTTGCAAACCGCGACATTCATGTGGGTCCGTCCGACTATGTGCCGTGGCAGAATGATCAGAAGGTCTGTTTCATCCGCATGGAAGGCAAGCTTTTCGGCGATGTGCCCATGAACCTTGAGCTGCGCCTTTCCGTGGAAGATTCGCCCAACTCCGCGGGCGTGGCCATCGATTCGGTGCGCTGCTGCAAACTCGCGCTCGAGCGCAGGATCGGCGGCGTGCTCTACTCACCATCGTCCTACTTCTGCAAACACCCGCCCCGCCAGTTCCCGGACGACGATTGCTTCCATATGGTAGAAGAATTCATTAAGGGGAAGCGGAAGAACTGATCCGGATTTCGTGCGGGGAGAATGCTGCCGCGTCGGTCAACAAAGGATGGTGATGCCATAGGCGGCAAAACGCTCATCAGCAGTGATGACCGCGGCTTTTTCTTTGCGGGCCGTTGCGATAATAAACCGGTCCGCGGGGTCCCGGTGGTGCCAGGGAAGAGCGTTCGCGGAAGTCAACACATCGATATCCAGAGGCGCCAGCAGAAGTCGATGCGCGGCTATCGCACGCATAAACCACTCCTTGGGCGGCAGCGGCAACTCCAGCGCGCCGCGCGCATGCTTGAGGCTTATCTCCCAGGCGCTGATCGCGGAGATAAAAGCGTTCGAAGCGTCCTCAATTGATCGGCGGGCGGACGAAGAAAGCCGGGGATCGTCGCTTGCCAGCCAGAGCAATGCGCACGTGTCAAGGACCACCGATTTTTCATGCATGGTCCCACTCCTCCACCGTCGGCAATGTCGGATCTTCTTTAATGCGGATGTTTTTTAAATCAGGATCGCTTACAAGCCGGCTGCCATGAGGAATAGGTATTAATTCCGCAACTGCATGGCCATGGCGATAGATGATGACAGGCTCTCCAAGGCGCTCAATACCGGCAATTATAGATGAGAGATGGGTTTTAGCTTCGTGAATACTTACAGATTTCATATCGCCCCCTATTATGATCCTTTAGATATAATATAACCCGAAGGACTATATTATTCAAGAACAAAATAAAAGCCTTTTCCGAGATCATCAGAAAAGGCATTGTAATTAGCTGGAAATTAATGGATTAAGCAGGAATCACATCAATATATCTTCGATCACCTATTGTTGCACGGAATTTAACTATGCCGGGAATTTTTGCAAACAGGGTATCATCCTTGCCTTTTCCAACATTAAGCCCAGGATGTATCGGCGTGCCGCGCTGGCGAATGAGAATATTGCCGGCAGGAACAACCTGTCCTGCAAAACGCTTGATTCCAAGCATTTTAGGATTGCTGTCACGGCCGTTTACGCTTGAGCCGCCGCCTTTTTTATGTGCCATATCGTAACTCCTTATAAATCATACTGATAATACAATTATGCCGCGATGCTGGTAATTTGAAGCTTCGTGAAAGTCTGGCGATGGCCACGCCGCACCTTGTAATCTTTGCGACGCTTTTTCTTCATGATGAGCACTTTATCCGCCTTGCCATGCTCAAGAACCTTTGCCTTTACAATGGCGCCGTCAACAGCTGGGGAACCGATTTTAGTCTGATCGCCGTTGCATACCATAAGGACTTTGCCCAAGGTCACTTCACTGCCTTGTTCGGCTTGCATGCGGGGAACACGAATGGTATCGCCTTCGGCCACTTTAAATTGGAACCCCGCCTGTTCGATAATTGTAAACATGGGAGACCTCTCTTTTTGCATTTGCGGAAAACTTTGAGAAAATACTATAGGGGTGAAGAAAAAGACAAGGGAGGGCCGTTTCCCCGGACTGAAATGGCGCAATCCGCTTTCGTAAGCCGCTTCATTGCCGGCCCCGGCAGGCCCTTTATATTTTAGCACTCCTTTAATCGCAGCACTTTCACAGAAAGATAGCACCATGCCCCTAGCAGTCCCGTCGATTCCCCGCGATGTTGAGAGCCGCATCGTCGATATGATAACCAAAATGTCGATCCATGAAAAAGTCGCCTTATGCGCCGGCGCGGGCGGGTGGGCCATGGGCGAATGCCCGCGCCTGGGCATCAAGCCGCTTCGGGTCATGGACGGCCCGCACGGCGTGCGCACCATCAAGGCCACGGCTTTTCCTTCCGGTATTTCCATGGCCGCAACATGGGACGCCGGGCTCGTGCATCGGGTCGGCGCCGCCCTGGCCGAGGAGACGCGCGCCGCGGGCTACGACGTGCTGTTGGGCCCGTGCGTCAACATCGTGCGCGTGCCGCTTGCCGGCCGCAATTTTGAGACCTATGCCGAGGACCCGTGGCTTGCCGGCCGCATTGGTGTGTCCTATGTCAAGGGAGTGCAGGGCCGCGGGGTGGGAACGTCGCTCAAGCATTTCGCCTGCAACAACCAGGAAATCGAGCGGGGACGCGGATCGTCGGTGGTGGACGAGCGCACGCTGCGGGAGATATACCTTGCGCAATTCGAACAGATTGTCAAGGAGGCGGACCCGTGGACCGTGATGTGCTCGTATAACCGCATCAACGGCGAACACGCTAGCCAGAACCGTCGTCTGCTCAACGATATTCTGCGCGACGAGTGGGGATATGCCGGCGTGGTGATCTCCGACTGGGGCGCGGTGCACAATGTGCGGGAATCCATGGCCGCCGGACTGGACGTGGAGATGCCCGGCAAACCCAAGTTCCGCACCGGGCTGCTGGTGGAGACCGTTGACACATGGCAGCTCGACGCAGGAGTGATCGACGATGCGGTGCGGCGCGTGCTGCGCCTCTATTATCGCGCCGGGCTGTTCGACCGGGGCTATCGGCCGCCCAGAGGCGCGATCAATACGCGGCCGCACCAGGAGCTGGCGCGCAATGTCGCCGAAGAGGCGATCGTGCTGCTCAAGAATGATGCCGGGACGCTGCCGATTGATCTGCGCGCCATCCGTTCGCTTGCCGTGATCGGCCCCAATGCCGATCGCGCAATAGCCGGCGGCGGCTCATCGTGGGTCGATGCGCCGTATGCGGTCACGCCGCTTCAGGCGCTGCGCGCCCGATGCGGCAGGCGGGTGCGCGTGGAACACGAAATGGGATGCGAAAATATCGCGGAACTGCATACACCGGCAAAGGAACTGCTGGTGCCCGCCAACGGCAAAGGTCATGGCCTGTCCGCCGAATATTTCAATAATTCGGATCTGAGCGGCGCGCCGGTTGCCGCGCGTATCGAGGACTCCATCCACCTCTGGTGCTGGAACAATGCGCCCATGGAGCCCGTCCAGAAAGAACGCTGGTCGGGGCGATGGCGCGGATGGTATATCGCGCAGGAGACCGGCCTGACGACCCTTTCGCTCACGGGCCAGGGCCAGCTTCGCCTTTATGTCAACGGCAAAAAGCTGGGCGAAACAACAATGCCCGACCGTTTCCGCGAAGGCACGACGCACCGCGAGATCTCGGCGGATGTGGAGATGACAAAGGGAAAACGCTATGCCCTGCGCGCCGAATATGTCAAGTGCCCCAATGAAATTTCGGCTTTTTTCCGCCTGGGCATCGGCCGGTCGCAGAAAATCGGCTATGGCGCGGAAATCAAGCGGGCCGCTCAAGTCGCCGCGCGGTGCGACGCGGCCATCGTTTGCATCGGCCTGCCCGACCGCTTTGAATCCGAAGGCCGCGACCGGCCGCATATGGAATTGACCGGCGAGCAGGACCGGCTGGTCCGCGCCGTGGTCCGCGCCAACCCCCGAACAATCGTGGTTGTCAATGCCGGCGCGCCGGTGACCATGCCCTGGGCGGACGAGGCGCCGGCCGTGCTCATGGCCTGGTATCCGGGCATGGAGGGCGGCAACGCCATTGCCGGCATTCTATTCGGCTCTGTCAACCCATCCGGAAAACTGCCCATTACCCTGCCGCTGCGTCATGAGGACACGCCCGGGTACCTAGCGTATCCCGGCACGCGCGAAGCCTTTTATGGCGAAGGCCTGTTTGTCGGCTATCGCTGGTATGACAAACGCGACATGCGCGTGCTCTTCCCCTTCGGTCACGGGTTGTCGTATACGAAATTCAACTACAGCGGGCTTTCGCTGCCGTCCCGCGTCGCAATTTCCGACGACATGCGCGTCGATGTTCGCGTCACCATCGAAAACGCCGGCGACCGGCCCGGCGCCGAAGTGGTGCAGCTGTATGTCGGCGACGCCAAATGCACGCTGCCCCGCCCCGTGCGCGAGTTGAAAGCCTTTGCGCGCGTGTTTCTGAAGCCGGGGCAGAAGAAACGCATCAGGCTCAGTCTTGACAAGCGGTCTTTCGCCTTGTATGAGCCGTATCGCGGGGAATGGGTGGTAGAGCCGGGGGAATTTGAGATCGGCGTGGGATCTTCTTCGCGGGACCTGCGGGTGAGGAAAAGCATTGCGGCGAAATAATGCGGCGGCCGCAGGATCATTCCGGAAACATCGACATCATGCTCTGCACCGAACTCAGATAGCTTGACTGAGGGAATTGGGTGCGTAGCGCGTCCGCTATGCGGGTCGCCTCCTTCTTATCCGCCAGGCTGTAATAGCACATGAACACGTTGAAGAGCACCTGGTCCGCGGGAATCTGGTCCCTGGCGGCCGCGCCAAAGTCATATTTCCGGAAATACTCAAGCGCCGCCGCATAGAGCTGTTTGCCGTAATAGACGCCGCCGATCTGGTAATAGAGCATGTTTTTCCTGGCTCCGGCGGCCGTTTTCAGCTCGGTGATATAATCCCGCGCTTCCTGATCGGCCTGCGATTTGCGCGACTGCAGGGACGCCATTTCATTGGCTGCCTGGGTCACATAGGTCTTGACCGGCCCGTAATACATTGAGGCCGGATATTTTTTGAGGAACGCTTCGCCTTGCGCGATGCAGCGGTCCCAGCGCTTCAGCATATAGCAGGCCAGCGAACTGTAATAATCGATCAGTTCGGCGGCGGTGGTCATGGCGCCTTCGGGCGCGGCCGGCGGATTGGGCCGTACGGATTCGCAGTAGGAAAGCAGCGCCGAATATTTCATGGAGGTCGTATAGCTGATGGCCGTCTGGTTGAAGGTCTGCCAGGTGACGGGGCTTTTTGCCTGCGCATCAAGCGCCTTCTGCCGCTCCTGATCGTAATCCTTCATGCGTTTTTCCAAAGCGGCAAGCGCCGCCGCGCCGTAGGAGAACTCCGGTGCGGAAACCACCAGCGATGAGAGCACGTCGCGCGCGCCCGCATAATCGCCTTTGTCCTGCAGGTCCAGCGCTTTGCCGTAATTGGCCACGGCGTCGACGTCCAGGTCCGGGGCGGCGCGCCGGGGCGCCGGCGCGATCAGCGCGGGAAACAGGCGGACAAGGCCCTTGACCACCGAAAGTGAAAGGTCGCCGGTCACCTGCAGCGACCGGCGCGCCGCTCCTGCGGCCGATCCGGCATTGACAATGGCGCCGGATTCGGCGTCGATGATTTTGTAGTTCACCGTCACCTGCCGTTTAACAATAAGGTAATTCCCGATCACAAGATACCGGGCGCCCAGGAGTTTTCCCACCTGCGGCGAAGAGGCGGAATCAAAGGCGCCGGTCTGCCCCAGCGCCTGCTCCTTGAACACTTTTTCCACATTCTCACGCTCGATGAGCGCAAGGCCTTTGATGCGCGACAGATCGGTGACCATGATTTCGGCAAAGGCTTTGCCTAAAGGGGCATACTCGGAATCGCCGGAAAGGTCCTGAAAGTAAAGGACCGAAAGCGTGATGTCGGAGGATGCAAAAGCCTCGGATATCAGGCAAAAAAACGCAGCGAGCGCAAGAATTCGATTCATGAATGTCGCTCCGGTGGGGGGCCAAGGAAAATAGTATATCATAAATGCACGGATTATGCCCACACGCCTTGATTTTTCATCATGAACCATATATAATTATATATGAACCGTTAAATGGTTCAATTTTTAAACCAAATATCCGAATATCCGAGGCACACTATGAACTCCATTACAATTCATGGACTTGATCCCTATATCGCTAAGAGGATCAAAGAGAAAGCCAAAGAGAACGGCGCCAGCCTGAACCAGACGATAAAAGCAATGTTGTCACAGGCCCTGGGCATGCGTCCTGCTCCTAAAGGAAAGAACCGGCAATGGTTGGAAAAATATTATGGTCTTTGGACCGAAAAGGAACTGCGGGAATTCCAAAAAGCCACCGAAGACCTGGAGCGCATTGAGCCGGAAGAATGGAGATAGGGCTTCATGAACAAAATACTGCTCGATACCAATGCCTACAGCAAGATGATTTCAGGAAGCGTCCCGGTAATCGAATTGACGGACAACGCCGATGAGATTTGCTTGTCGATATTCGTCATCGCCGAGGTGAAATTCGGATTTTATAATGGTGCGCGGATGAGGGAGAATTTGCATACGCTGCAGGAGTTTTTGCGGGAGCCGATGGTTATCGTGCTTCAAGCCGGAGCGGATACCGCCGAATTTTTTGCCCACATCCGAACGGGCCTTAAAAAAGCCGGCACGCCAATCCCCATAAATGACATCTGGATCGCGGCGCATGCCATGGAAACCGGCGCGCAATTGGTGACCTTCGACCGGCATTTCGAACTTATTCCCGGCTTGCGGGTGCAGGTGGTTGAATGAAGGGCTCCCTGGCTATCTCCCCGACATCGCGATCTCCGCATTCGCATGCACCAGACGGTTAGCAAGCAGACCGATGAAGAAGCGGTCCAATGCGCAGGCCAGCGCCAGATCTTCGGCTTCGATTTTCTTCAGCGATTCCGCGGTAAGACGATAGAGCACGCTTTTCTTTTCCGTCACCACGGTGGCCGAGCGCGGCGTATTCATAAAGAGCCCCATTTCGCCGATCACCGTGCCCGCGCCCATGGTGCGCAGACGGCGCGCGCGGCCGGTTTCGAGAAACGCGGTTTTGCCGAATGGCTGCGGGGTGACCGGTGTCCGGATTTTTGCGCGAGCGCTCTCCGGCGCCTGCGGGCCGGACGCGGCCGGCAGCATCAGCAGCGCCGTCACTTCGCCGGATTCTACAAAGTAAAGGTCCGTGCTCGGTTCACTCTCCCGGAACAGCACATAGCCGGCATCGGTTTCGATGCGTTCCAGGTATCCCATGAGTCTGGGGACCAGTTCCGGTTTCGGAAAAAGGTGGGCGAAGAATTCGGCGAAGGACGCGGATTCTTCCTGGTGCGCTGGGTCTTCTTCGCTCAACAGGCGGTCTTCGCAGAACCCCAGTGCGTGGTCGAGGTCCACCGCGGCGATACCCATGCCCGGCCGAGGCCCATTTGATGTGGCTTCCAGGCACTTTCCCTGCAGCAGGTGCGCGGCAATGTCGTCCGACATGCCGGCAAAAAGCGTCAGCGCCCCGCACGCCTGCGAACACTGCAGCAATTTGGCGAAGCTCATGATTGACGAGGAGTCAAGGCTTGACACACCGGAAAAATCAAGCACTACGAACCGCACGGGCGGCCGGTCCGCGGACCGCAGGCGGTCCTGGATGTGCACCAGCAGCGGATAGGCGGTGCCGAAGAATATATAGCCCTGGAGCTTGACAATGTAGATAGCTTCGCCGCGTTCGTGCAGCGCCTGCTGCCGCTTGAACGAGCGTTCGATATTGCTGTGACATTGCGCTCCGGACAGCACCTGGCGCACCGCGCCCACGCGGCCGTAGTTGATGGCAAAGAAGAGACAGGCGATGACCAGCCCGATGCCCACGCCGGGCAGAAAGCCGGCCACGGCAATGATCACGATGATCACGCATACGAGAAAGTAATCCAGCCGCGAAAGTTTTTTCCATCCGTCCCATACCCATTCCGCAAGCAATCCAAGCCCCAGATACAACAGCAGGCCGCCCAATACCGGGCGCGGGAAAAGGCTGAGCGCCTGCGCGCCAAAAACGAGCAGAACGCCGCAAAGGAGCGCCGATACGATGCCCGCGATCCGGTTGGTGGCGCCCGCCTTGAAATTGAGAATGGTGCGCGAAAGGGCCATGCAGCCGGTCATGCCGGCCAGGGGCGCGGCAAGAGCATTGGCAATGCCCGTGGCAATAAGCTCGCGATTGAGCTCCATGTCGCGCTTGGTGGTGAGTTCCACGCTGGCGGCATTTAATAAAATGACAATGGCCACCACGATCATGAGCGCCGCCAGATTGGCGAAATTGCCCATGAGCAGCGATACATCGAACCCGGAAAAGGAGAGCGAGGTGAAGGTGCGGATAAAGACGTCGCCGGGAAACGGCGAGAGCAGCCAGCCCTGCTGCATGGCCTTGTCTAACGGCATTCCGGAGATTATCAGAGCGCTATGGCTGACGACGATCCCGGCGATCAGTGCGCCCGGCATGATCAGAAAGTGGCGCCAGCGCCGCAGGACGATCAGCAGCGCCACGGCAAACAGCGCGCCCGGGAGCCAGTGCAAATAGGCATCCGGCCGGGCCAGTGCGCCGAGGGTCTTGATGGACAACGGCTGGCCGCACATGACCTTGAATGAACCGCGGACCAGAAGCCAGCCCGTTCCCGCAAGAAATCCGCCGACAACAGGATACGGGATAAAGCGTATCCATCGGCCAAGTTTAAATTTACCGACGATAAAGAGAAAGATCCCTGCCATCAACGAAGATACGGCCAGCATGATCCACAGTGTTGTAAAGACGGTCGCCGAGGATGCGGATGCAGCGCTCTTCGTAACCACGGCCGTTGCGATGAGCGCCAGAATCGCCGAAATGTTCGCGTCCGGCCCTGCGATCACGACCGGCGACGAGCTTTTTAATGCCATGAAAAAGCCGATCACCGTAGCGCTGATGAGCGCGCTTACAATGCCCAATTGCAAATATGGCGCGCAAGAACCGGAGAAAACAAGTGTGGCATACGAGATCGCGGCGATCACGGTCATAAGCCCGCAGATGGCGCCGGCAAAGATGTTGGAAAAAAGGTTCGGATCTTTCTGGTTTTCCAGCGTAGAGGCCATATGCCCGATTTCCCGCGATGAAGATTCGATCATGCCAGGGGATAGATCCCCCAATGGCGTTTATGATTATAACACGATGATGTGGGGAATGCCATAGCGGGATGGGGAAAAGCGGAATACGGGTTTAGCCACGAATCTTCACGAATCAACACGAATGGAATTCCTGAAAAACGGCGGTTGGCATTCCTGCGGATTTAGGGGCTGCTTATAAAGCCGGTTGCTTACATGCGGATTCCCGCGAAACGTCTCGGGTCCGCTTGACTTCAGATGCTCCTTGACGTTATTTACTGTGTATTCTGGAAAATGGGGACCAGCGATTCGCCCAACCCCGGGCCTGCCGCATGAACAAGAAACAGCTCAGCGAACGCGACATCTGCACCAAATTTATCATTCCCGCCGTAAAGCAGATCGCTTCCCTGCGCGATGCGCTCAAATCGATTCTGGCGGAGGCGCTGCTGCGATGATAAAGCGAAAACAGTCCATGCTCCCGGTCGTGATAACAAAGATCCGGAAGTCTTCCCCGGCGCTGTTTGACCGCGTGGCCGCCATCCTGGAAGATGCCCGTGCCGGCGTTGTCCGCACGGTCAACAGCCGGATGGTCATTGCCTACTGGTTGATAGGCCGGGAGATCGTTTTGGAGGAACAAGGCGGCGAACGCCGCGCCGGGTATGGGGAAACGTTGCTGCAGGACACGGCCGCTAAATTGACAGAAAGGTATGGCAAAGGCTTCTCGGTCAGCAGTCTGAAAGACTTCCGGCAATGCTACCTTGTCTTTTCAAATCGTGCGCCGGCAATTCGCCACGAACCTCGTGGCGAATCCAGGGGCGTAGCCGGTTTTTCACCCGACCTCTCCTGGACACACTACCGCTTACTGATGCGAGTTGAGAACGCGCATGCCCGGTCATTCTACGAGGTTGAGGCGATTCAGTCCCATTGGTCAACCACGGACCTCGAACACCAGATCAACAGCCTGCTTTTTGAGCGCCTGCTTAAAAGCCGCGATAAGAAAGGCGTTATAGCGCTCGCGGCCAAAGGCATGCAGCCGCGCACGCCGATTGACATCCTCAAAGACCCGTTTGTTCTGGAGTTCATGGACCTGCCCGAAAGCCACAGGCTTGTTGAAAGCCGGGTGGAACAAAGCCTGATTGACCACATGCAAGAGTTCCTTCTGGAACTGGGATGCGGCTTTGCCTTCGTCGCCCGCCAGCAACGCATCACGTTGGACGGTGACCATAACTATATCGACCTTGTCTTTTACAACATACGCCTTAAATGCTTTGTCCTTATCGACCTCAAGGTCGGCAAACTAACGCACGGCGACCTTGGTCAAATGCAACCATATGTCAACTACTACGACCGCAAGGTCCGCGGCCATGACGACAATCGGACCGCGGGCATCATTTTCTGCACCGACCGCAACGAGGCCATGGTACGGTACACCCTGCCCCAGGGCCAGGACCGGATCTTTGCCGCCCGCTACCGCACCGCCCTGCCCAGCGAAGAAGAACTGCTCAAACTCCTGCGCAAAGACTGGGAATGCGTGCTGCGCGAAAACCAGGCCCCCTATGGAGATAGCCGGCCATGAACACGGCCAAACTCCTCGAACAATTCGAGCGTATTTGTGAAGCGCCGGAGGCGGTGCAAAGGTTGAGAAGGTTTATCCTTGACCTTGCGGTACGAGGGAAATTGGTGGAACAGGACCCGAAGGATGAACCATGAAACTTTAATTTACACCCAGAAATATAGCACAACCTTTAAGGATCATGCGATGATGATAGCGGTGCTTACCAAAATGAATTTCGATAGCGCATTTAAACTCACCGTTATTGAGGATTGATTAAATCCACAAGACAGGTTTTCAGCCACGAATCTGCACGAATCAACACGAATGAAATTCCAGAAAGAAAGGCGCATCGGATTCGTATTTCTTCGTGCGCCTTTGGGTCGCATTACCGCGTCAACTCGATCGTGAATATCGGCTTGGTGGCCGGCACGACGATCTTTCCCCCGCGTACGGTTCCTTTGCCGACCACCTCCATGTGCCAGTCTTTCATCACATAGCTCATGCCGTTAAGCATCGGCGCGGTAATGCGCGCGCCGGCGCGGGCATAGAGCGCGGGGCCGGCGCCGCGTTCAACCACGACGCCCGGATTGGCCTGCCAGAGATACTCGCTCTTGAATTTGCTTTCGTCCAGTTTGAAACCCTTGTTGAAGCTGGTTGACACAAGAGAAATCAGCGCGCTTTTTGATCGGGCAAGCGGTTTGCCGTCCTGCGATGAGATCGAGAAGGCGATATAGAGTTCATCGTCGGCCACGGGATAGGCAATGCCTTTGTCGTTGACGATCGTGACGCTGTCGAGCGTGATGCCGTTGTTGAAAACGACCGGTCCGCGCTGTTCGGCGAAGAAGCCGATCCAGGCCGCTGTTTGCGGCGCGTCGAATTTGAGATAGCCCTTCTGCCAGTTATATTCGATCTGATTGGTGGGCTTGATGGGATTGGGCTCAAAGATGCGCTGCTGGTAAACCGGACCGATGACCTGGTCGTCGTTGCGCGCGGTATCGATGTACATGCGCGACCCGTAGCGATACGTGGTGGGCATGATCATGTTGCCGTATTGGCCGTAGGCAACACCGTAATCCATGGTCGCCGGATCGTACAGGCTTTTTTTCCCGAAGACAAAGGTCGTTGGATTTTCGGGGGGCTTGAGTTCGAAATTACAGAAGATGCGGCTGCAGGCTTTGAGCGCGGAGGTAAACACCTCGTCGTTGGCATATACCAGACCGATGGGGCCTTCGGAGGCGTTGACCTTCGGGTCCGAATGCGTGTACATCATGGTCCCTTTATAGCCTTCGGCCTTGGTATGCGTATGGTTGTCGAAGATGTGCCAGTTGATAATATCGAAATCCTGGATCGACGCGAGCGACGTGATGCGATAGGGCCATTCGGCGCGGTATTTGGCCGGATTTTCCATGCCGCATTCATACACCACATAGGGTTTGCCGGGGATGCGCTGCGTCTCCATCCAGGGAACATTCCAGCCGGTGCGCGGAAGTTCTTCGAGCCCCGAATACCACGGGAAGCGCTGGTGCGTGGAATCGTGGTGCATGCCGTTCATATAGGTTGCGATGGCCACGGCGTCGCTGGAAAATTGGAATTTGTAAAGATCGTGGATGTCATAGCCTTCGGCCGTGCCTTCGATGCATGGCGACAGGCGGCAGCTTTTGCCCAGCTTTTTAAGCGCCGCAATTTCGCGCAGTTTGTGTTCGCGCTGGATGTCGAGAAAGAATTCGATGACGTCGGCGCCGCGCTGACGGTTGAAATGATCGCGGCCGTATTTCTGGCCCGCGGTCTTTTTCAGGAGTTCCAGCACCTGAGGGTTGGCGTCGGAGGGCATGATGATGCTGGTCCGGTTCACCATGGGCGTGAGTTGGATGGTGCCGTCGGCAAGTGATTCGCCCGGAAGCAGGCCGATCCAGGCCTCGATCAGTTTGTCCTGCGAGCCATATTTTGCGGATAGAAATGCGTTCCACTGCTGCAACAGTTCGGTAACCAGAAATTCGGGTTCGCGCTGCCATTCGCCGCGCAGCATTTTCTGGATCCACCGTTCCTCATTGAGCAGCTCCCAGATCACCACCTGCGGGTCGTCGGCAAGGCGCAGGCCGCCCTTGTACAGGTTGCGCCAATCGGCCATTTTGGCCTTGTAGCGGATACTCACGGCCTCCAGCCGGCGGTCCCATATGCGCGCCGGCGACCAGACGGAAAGCCGGCCGCCGCGCTTCTTGACGGCAGAGAGCCAGGCGTCGGCGGTGGCGGGATCGTTGACAATGGTAACGTCTTTTTCCGTTGCTTCGCCGCCCATGAGCGTGGACATCCAGACCTTGATGCCGCGCCTGTCCATTTCATTCAGGAAAAACGCCAGCATGTCGTTGGGGGAGTTGTCGCCGATCCGGTATTCTTTTCCGGGTTCGGGCCGGTCCCACAGGCGGATAAGGTTGAAACCAAGGTCTACCATGA
>Ga0315289_10004281_pt1 | contig 21308 bp, 11 predicted proteins | sample YL17G11_40_MG_FD_203452 | JGI IMG/M metagenome (GOLD analysis project Ga0315289, IMG submission 203452) | Sediment microbial communities from Yellowstone Lake, YNP, Wyoming, USA - YL17G11_40 | ecosystem: Environmental > Aquatic > Freshwater > Lake > Sediment | place: USA: Wyoming | collected... | reverse complement strand
TGCGCCGCTGCGTGCCCACCTGCACCACGCGCCGCGTCCGCCGCGTGGCCTCGATCATGCGGAAGCCGTCGGCGATAGTGTGCGCCATGGGCTTCTCGACGTAAGCATCCTTGCCGGCCTCGGCGGCATCGACCGTCATCTGCGCGTGCCAGTGGTCGGGCGTGGCGATGATGACGGCGTCGATCGACTTGTCCTCCAGCAGGCGCTTGTAGTTGTCGTAGCGTTTGGCGCCGGGCGCGGCCGCTTTCAGTCCCGCCTCCAGGTTGGGCTCGTACACGTCACAGACGGCGGCCACCTCGGCGCCCGCCTGCTTGAATTCATCGGCCAGCAAACGCCCCCGCCCCCCGCTGCCGACCAAGCCCAAGCGGATGCGGTCGTTCGCTCCCAGTACCATGCTGCCCGACATGGCGGTTGTGGCAAGAAACGTTCTGCGGTCCATAGCGCGTTCATACCACAAAGCCGCGAAGGACACAAAGCCCCGAAGAATTTCGGATTACGGATTTCGGATTGCGGATTTCAAGCTTTATCCACGCACCTTGAGCTTGCGTCGGGCGGTATTGATCGACGAGACCGTTATAGCTACCAACTGACCTGCTTCATCCATGAGATCCGTCAACCTCGCCTTTGGCATGAGACCCGACTCGATGAGCAACTCCATCCAATAGGTGCTTTCATCCGCTTCTTCCTCGACAGTGCCGAGTCTCGCGATGAAATCGGCGGCAGATTTCGCCCGGCAGGACGCTCGGTAATTCGCTCCCACTGAAGTTCCGCAGCGCAGCAGTTGTCTGCCAAGGACATCCCCGACACGATCCTTGGGCAGCGATTGCACGAGCCGGATCACGCGCAGCGCAAACTGCCCGGTCCTCCGCTTCATTTCTGTCGCATCCATTGGGAGAGCTCCTTGTTTGAAATCCGCAATCCGCAATCCGCAATCCGAAATCAGAGCTCGCGGCGGGCGCGCCAGGCCCGGTCCACTTCGGCGATCTGCGCGTATTCGGCGTCCCAAAACGATTGCGACTGCATGCGCCTCAAGTAAGCGGCTGAGTATCCGAATTTTGTCCAGACTTCTTCCTTCTGGGCAAACAGGCGCTGCTTCTGGGCCGGGGGCCGCACGTCGAGAATCTCGGAAGTGTTGGCGGCGAGGAAGATCGTCTGATGCCATTCGCGCAGCAGGGACTCGGGGACCGGCCCCTCCTTGCGCTCCATTTCTTCGATCACCGATGGATAGCGGTCGAATGAATCCGTGGCGATGGTCACGATGTTCTGGTCGCGGCCGAGGCCAAGCTTCTTCGCCATCTTGATCGAGCCGATAATGTTACACACGCCGGAGATGCCGAACTGGCCGTGCAGCGCCGGTTCCGTGCCGGCTGCCGGACGGAACTGCTCGCCGAAGGCACCTTCCGCTTCCTGCATCAGCTTCAAGCCGCGGATGCAGTCCCAGTCATGGATCAGGGCCACGTAGTCGGTGGTGAGGACGTTGTGGACCAGCGTGACCATCTTGTCGCCGATGCCTTCGATGCGGTGGGTGCCGCGGCCGTTGTTGAACAGCGTCGAGCACTCGCGGGGCTCCAGCGCGCAGACGGCCGCATCCGGAAACACGGACTTGATTTCGTCGCCCGCGGCCAGCGTGCCGGCCGAGCCCGGCGCGGCCACGAACGCCGCCACCCGGCCGTCGCCGCAGTCTGCCGCCGCTTCCAGCGCGCTGCGCCCGGTGACATAGCGGTGGAAGCGGTAGTTCGGGAGCAACTCAAATTGGGCCAGCACCTTGTTGCGCGGGTCCCTCTTGTATGCCTCGGTGCGTTCCAGCACCAGGATCACGTCGCTTTCGGAGCCCGCCGTCAGGTCCAGCCGTCCGCCGTATTGCCGGATCCTCTGGTAGCGCTCCGCGCTCATTTCCTCCGGCATGATGACGACCGCGTCGTAGCCCTTCAGCTTCGCGATGTAGGCGACGCCGATGCCGAAATTGCCGGTCGAGGGGCCGATCACGGTGGATTCGCCGGGCCGGATTTCGCCCGCCAGCTCGCCTTCCATCAAGGTGGCGTACGCGGGGCCGACCTTGTGGCTGCCGGAAGGGAACTGGCGCCCGAGTAATACGATGATGTTAGCTTCGACGCCGGTCAGCGCCGGAGGCAGCACCACGTGCCGCACCCGGTTCTGCTCGTCTCGCCAGGTGATGTTGAACAGATTGAGCGAGTTCAGTTCGTCGCCGCGGGCGGCCAGGGCTTGCTTGCGCAACTCGGCCGGTAGCTTCCCCGGCCGCAACATTTCCTCATACGTCGGTCCAAAGACAGTCATAGAACAAGAACCGATGGGACGCAGATGAACACAGATCAACACAGATCAGTGTTTATCTGTGTTCATCTGTGGCCCATTCTTTTCCAGAGTTGCTTCGCCTGCCGGCGGGCGCGCTCGGCGATGGCCGCCTCATCGACGTTCACGCATCGCCCGTCCGCCACCACCCACCGGCCGTGCACCGCCAGCCGGCTCACCCGCGCGTCGGCGATGCCGAACAGCAGGTGGCCAAACAGGTTGCCGGAATCGAGCGGCGTGGGCGGATCGTAATCCACCAGGATGAAATCGGCGAGCGAACCCGCTTGGATGCGGCCCAGCTCCAGGCCCCATATCTTGCGCAGAATCTCGCGGTTGTTGAGGAGCGCGATGGCGTAAGCTTCCGCATAGGCGACGCGCGGATCCGCTGTTCGCAGCTTCTGCAGGTGAAACGCCGTCTTGAACTCTTCCCAGAGATTGGCAGTGTAGCCATCCGAGCCCAGCCCGACGAGCACGCCCGCTTTTGTCATTTCGAGCAGCGGCGCCGTGCCGACCGCGTTATTGCAGTTCGATTGCGGGTTGTGGATCACGTTGACGCCGTGGCGCGCCAGGGCGCGAATGTCGGCCGCGGTCACGTGGACGCAGTGGGCGGCCAGCGAGCGGGGGCCGAGCACGTCCGCCGCAACCAGCCGCGCCACCGGGCTGCGCCGGAAACGCCGGCGGGCATCGGCCACGTCGCAGCGGTCTTCCGCGACGTGGATGTGAAAGCCGCAATCGAGTGCCCGCGCCGCTTCCACCGCGCGGCGCACGGTCCGCTCCCCGAGCGTGAATGAGGCGTGGAGGCCGAAGCCGGCGCGCAGCAGGGAACGCGGGCGGGCACGCAATTCTTCGAGGAAGCGGGCATTCTCCGCCAGGGCTTCGTTTGTCTTCGCCGCCCCATTCCTGTCGCTGGTCTCGTAGCACAGGCAGCCGCGCAGCCCGACCTCCTCGCAGGCGCGGGCAATGAGGTCCAGGCTGCCCGGGCAGGCATTGGGCGAGGAATGGTGATCGACCACGGTTCCCACCCCGCACCGCGCCGAATCCACCAGGCCGGCCAGGGCGCTGGAGTAAACGTCGTCGGCGTCGAGCGCCGCATCGAGCCGCCACCACAGCTTCTTCAGAATGTCGAGGAAACTCGCGGGCGGTTTGCCGGGCAGGCGCAGGCCGCGGGCCAGCGTGCTGTACAGGTGGGTGTGGCAGTTGATGAGGGCCGGCATCATCAGCCGCCCGCCGGCGTCGAACACCTTCTCGCCCGCGGCGATGCGGGCCTTGCTGGCCGGCCCCACCCAATCGAAGGCCCCGTCCACAAGGCGCACCGCCCCGTCGTCGATCACGCGGTTTGCTTTGTCGAAAGTCAGGACGCGGGCGTTCTTGACCCAGAGTGCGGATTGCGGATTGAAGCTCGCCGGCATAGTCGCCCCGCCTCAGACATTGTACCTGCGAAACAGAGCCGTCCGCCGCGGCGGATGGCTCTGTTGCGGCTGCATCCGTTACAATATCTGTGGCCATGATATTGCCACTGCGAGAAGCAGCCGGCCACGCCGGCGCTGGCGGAAAAGCGCGCGGGCTGGGCGCCCTCATTGCCGCGGGCTTTGCCGTGCCTGAGGGCTTCGTCGCCATGCCGGAGGCCCGCCGGGAAGAGATCGTGGCCGCCTACCGGCGAATGGGAAGCGGTCGGGTGGCCGTGCGCTCATCGGCTGCCGAAGAAGATTCCGAATACCTCTCTTACGCCGGCCAATTCGACACGTTTCTGAACGTGGACGGTGAAGAGGCCCTTCTGGAAGCTGTGGCCGCCTGCCGCGCCTCAATCGAGGGCCGCCGCGCGAGCGGCTATCGGCACGGATTTGCAGATGTAGCGGCGACCCCGCCAAGCGGGGTCGCCGCTACATCCGGCATGGCGGTGGTCGTCCAGCGGATGATTGACGCCGACTACGCCGGTGTGGCCTTCGTCGAGGCCGGCGGCCAGGCTTGCGTGGAAGGGGTGGCCGGGCTGGGCGACGTGCTGGTTTCGGGCCGCAGCAGTCCGACCGCGCTGCCGGCCGAGTTGCGCAGCCGCGTCGAACAACTGGGGAGGGAAGTGTCGGCCCGCCTCGGCGGCTCCCAGGACATCGAGTGGGCTGCCGAAGGCGACCGCATCTGGTTGCTGCAGGCCCGGCCCCTGACCGCTCCTTTGCCGTCCTCGTTGCCCGAGAAACTTCGCCTGTGGACCGGGGCGAACGTGCAGGAAGCGGTTCCCCGCGCACTGACGCCGCTATCGGAAGAATTGACACGCGATTTCCTCAACCGGCTCTTTGGCGAGTCACTTCGCTTCAGCGGCTTCCCACAGCCAAGCGAACGGGCGACGCTGCTGCTCCACGGGCGGCTGTACATGAGCTACAGCGAGATGGGCTCGGTGATGTCGGCGATGCCCGGGTTCCGCATGGAGCAATTGCTCCAGCTTTACGGCGATCCGCCGGAACTGGCGCCGCGGATCGAGCACCGCCAGGCGTCGCGGACTCGCTTCCTGCTGCGACTGCCGCGGTCCCTGGGCGGGCTGGCGGCGTGGAACCTGCTGGCCCGGCGGCGGCTGCGTGGCGGCCGGGAAGTCGTCGAACAACTGGAAGCGCGCTTTCACGAGCTGCTGACCGGAGGCGGCGACGCGGATCTGGCAAGGCTGATCGCGGACATACTGGACGACCGCGCGGGCATTATCCGGATGACGGCGATCTGCACCGGGGTCGCCTTTTTGCACTTGAATTCGCTGACGCAAGTTGGCAGAGCCCTTTCATTGCCGGCCGCCGCAGTCTCTGAGTTGGGCAACGTCGGTCGAATGGAAAGCCTGGAGCCTGCTCAGCAGCTTGCCGCGCTCGGCCGCTGGCTGCGCGAGCACCCCGATTGCGGCGAGGATCATGCCGAGGTGGGGCGCCGGCTGGCCCGGTTCACTGAGACTTGCGGTTTCCGCGGGGAAAGCGAAGCCGACCTGTCGTCGCCGCGATGGTCAGAGCAGCCGGAGAAAGTCCTGCAGATAGCCAGGCAGTTGGCGGGTTGCGTGGAGACGGGCACCAGTGCCGGTCGCGACGAGGAGAAAGAGAGCGTTGGGAGCGGGACGCTCCGCACTCCGCATTCCGCACTCCGCACTCCGCACGTTCCCTGGTGGGCGCGCCTCCTGCTATGGCCGCTGGCGCTCGGTGTTCGCATCTGGCAGCCCCGGCGCGAAGCATCTCGGGCCATGTTCTCCCGCGGCGGCATGCTGTTGCGCCAGTTGCTTTTGGAGGCAGGCCGACGAGCGCCCTGCCTGGCCCAGCCGGACGACATCTTCTACCTGTTGCGGAATGAAGTGGAGGCCTTGCTTTCCGGGCAGGCGCCGCCGGATATCGCCGCCCGCGTGGTCCAGCGGCGTGAGCGCCACCGGACGCTGCTGGCGCGCCCGGCCCCGGCCCGCCTGCTGGTGGAATTGCCCGGGGGCCGTCTGGTGCCGTTTGAGCTGGAGACCGGCGGGGGCGAAGAGCTTCAAGGATTCGGCGTGTCGCCCGGCCGGGTGACCGCGCCGGCCCGCGTGATTTCTGACTTTTCGCAGGCCGCGGAATTGCAGGCCGGCGAAGTGCTCGTTACCCGCACGACCGATATTGCCTGGACGCCCATCTTCCAGCTTGCCGCCGCCGTCGTGACCGAGATTGGCGCGCCCACTTCGCACGCCGCCATCGTGGCCCGCGAGCTGGGCGTGCCCGCCGTGGTCAACGTGCGCCGCGCCACCGAGCAGATTCAGACCGGAGATCTGTTGGTCGTGGATGGCTGGGCGGGCCGGGTGAGCAAAGTGACGAGTGACAAGTGACGAGTGGCCGAACGCCTCACTCCTCGTCACTCGTCACTCATCACTCGTCACTGCTTGTAGCGCCGGGCCACTTCTTCGAGCGAGAGCGGGGTGTAGTCGCCGGCGTGGCCGGCCTGTCCGAAGGCGATCATCCGCGCCTTCACCACTTCTTTCATCGCCTCGCGCGCCGGCTTCATATAGTCGCGCGGGTCGAAGGCCTCCGGTTTCTCGAAGAACACCTTGCGGATGGCGCCGGTCATGGCCATGCGGTTGTCGGTATCGACGTTGATCTTGCGCACGCCGTTCCTGATGCCGAGCTGGATTTCCTCGATGGGCACGCCGTAGGTCTGCCTCATCTTGCCGCCGTACTTGTTGATGATGTCCTGCAGCTCCTGGGGCACGCTGGAGGAGCCGTGCATGACCAGGTGGGTGTGGGGCAGTTTCTTGTGGATTTCGATGATGCGCTCCATCACCAGGGTCTGGCCCGTGGGCTTCTTGCTGAACTTGTAGGCCCCGTGGCTGGTGCCGATGGCCACCGCCAGGGCGTCAATGCCGGTGCGCCCGACGAACTCCACCGCCTGGTCGGGATTGGTGAGGTGCGAGAGGGGATCGACGCCGGCGCCGTGGCCGTCCTCGATGCCGCCCAGCGTACCCAGCTCGCCCTCCACGGTGATGCCCTTCTCGTGCGCCATCTCCACCACTTCGCGCGTCGCCTGCACGTTGTAGTCGAACGTCGAAGGGGTCTTGCCGTCCGGCATTAGCGAACCGTCCATCATGACGCTGGTGAAGCCCATCTCGATGGCCGAGCGGCAGGTGGCCGGGCTGTTGCCGTGGTCCTGGTGGAGCACCATCGGGATCTCCGGGTAGAGCTCGGCGGCGGCCAGCATCAGGTGATACAGGAACCGGTCGTTGGTATAGGAACGCGCGCCCCGGCTGGCCTGGACGATGGCGGGCGACTTGGTCTCGCGGGCCGCCTCCATGATGGCCTGGATCTGCTCCATGTTGTTGACGTTGAACGCGCCCACGCCATATCCGCCCTTGGCGGCTTCGTCCAGCAACTGCCGCATCGATACCAGTGGCATATCCGTTTACCTCGCAGAAAATAATGGTTGCCGCGAAACGCGGTCAGGCCCCGTGATCCCCAGACCTCGTCCCGAAGCCTTTCAGGCTACCACAGGTGGAGGCTGAATGACCGCCGCTCCTCGGGCGCTCGGGCGCGGGTGCACGGCGTAGATGCGAGAATAGCAGTGCAATCCTCGCCGCTTGAGCCCGCGAAGCGGGCGATAGTTTGGTAGCCCACAGCGCAAGCTGTGGGTGGCAAAAGAGGGGACAACAAGCCCGCAAAGCGGGCGACAGAAACGCCGCCAGATTTCTGTTGCCCGCTTCGCGGGCTCCGAAACGATTCGATCGCAAACCCATTGGCGGGCGCCTTTCAAGAGACGAACGCCAGGTTTAGGGACGTGATGAAGGAGCGGGCGAAGGCCGCCGAGCAAGAGGCTCAGCGGCAGCCGACACCCGCCGAGCAAGGCGCGGCGGCCGGGCGTCAGGAAGCGGCGAACGAGGCGCGTCCAGAGTCGCGCGAAGACCTGCCGTGCGGACGGCGGGAGGCGCGTCACGATCCCGGATGCGAATGCGCTTTCGTTCCGTAAAGTGCCCGCCCTTCGGGTTGCGCGAGAAAGTGCGCCAGATTGAACAGGAACCAGCCAAATACCGGTCGGGCGCTGACTGGCTTGCCATCCGGCCCGGCCTCGAGCACGCTGAAGACTTCAGCCTTCGCGTTAGCCGCGTCCCTGAAGATGCCGATTCCATCGGAGTGTGGGCGAAAACTTACTACGTGTTCGTATGGAATCCGGAAGTTGGTGTGCTCACCACCGAAGTAGATATTCTCGGTGGTCAAGAGCATCCCGCCATAGTCAATCTCTTTGAGGGCCGCCGTGTCTATTCGCTGGCCCCTGAATCCGCCGAAATGGTAGTACACACCGCGCCCGACCCGAACGCTCGCGCCACCGTATCCGCCCTGGTACGACTTGCTGACCGTCTCCTTCGAATAGACCACGCTACCGAAAAAGAACAGCGGAACCTCGCCACCTCTGAGGTTGAATGGGTGGTCCGCCACCGCGTCAGACGTCGGGTCGCCGTGCACCATGACAGACCAGAGAATCGTGCTGAAAGCGATGGCCAAAAATCCGTCAGTCTTGCGCACTTCTTGGTCACCGAACCCTACGAGCCGGTAGAAGGCGTGGGTTGCTGCGAACCTATCGAAAGGTGCGGGTTGAGCGAGACCGACCTGTTCCGCCCCGGTGCTCCACCCCTGTAAGATTGCCTGACGAGCAGCGTCGGAAGGAACTCTGTGTTCAGCCGTGACTCGGTCTAGTGCCGGCTTGACCTCAGACCACACTTGCGCGGCGAACCTCGAGAGCGAACCGTCATCCCCCGCGCACCCAGCCGGCGGAATCAGTTTATCAGTGACAACAGACGCCAGGAGCGATGCGATCTGTTGGCAGCCTTCTCGGGCGGCGGCCACACAGGCATCGTGAGCTTCACTAAACCAACCCGCCTTTTCGCCGCAGAACTTACAGACGCCCATAGCCGCCTCACGGTCGATTCATTTAAATGCCCGTTGGCCGCCCATAGAGTGCGTTTCGTCACGGCACTTGCCGCAATGATAGCACTTTGAGCAAGTGGATGTTTGAAGGATTTTGCGCACCCCTTACTGGTTCAGAGACCCTACCGCTGTTCCAGTTCCTCCAGAGTCACGAACTGGCCGCGCTTCATGGCTTCGAGGCTGGCTTGCACGTCCGCGATTTCCCGATCCGACAGCGGCTCCTCGTCATGAACCCCGTTTGTCCCGCCCCTCAAATAGTCATCCAGCGAGCCGAGCGCGATGCGCAACGCCCGGCCTATCTTGAGCGCTCTCAACTGGCCATTCCCGATCAGCCCCCGAACCGCCACGATTTCCACCTGCAAGCGACGCGCGACCTGTTCGACCGTCAAGGCACGGAGTTTATCTTCTTGAAGCTGCCCCATCTCGGTACAAGTCCACACCGCGCCAATTCAAATCGCACATGATTTCGCTACTCGGATGGCAACACGGAAACGGCAGCCTATCGTCTTATTGCTCAATCCAACTGTTTTGCCGCTCCCCCGATCTGAAGCGTTGCGGTGATCACGCCGGTGACGCCCGCGCCGGGCTGTCTGCCGCCCACGGATATCTCAAATGCTCCCGGCTCCACCCGGCGCCGGCCGTCTGCAGTGACGTGGGACAACTGCCGGGTCAGCAGCGTGAATTGCACCGTCCTGCGTTCCTTGGGACGCAAGGCGACGCGCTGGAAACCCTCCAGCGAGCGAATGGGCGCGGCCTGCGACGGCCGGACGGCCTTCACGTAGACCTGGACCACCTCTTCGCCGGCCATTGTCCCGGTGTTCTCAACTTCGACGGCGACCTTAATCTCATCGCCGGCCCCGGCCTGTTTGGGAAGACTCAGGTTGCGATAGGCGAAGGTGGTGTAGCTCAGCCCGTATCCGAAGGGGAACAGCGGTTCGCCTTCAAAGAACCGGTAGGTCTTCCCCTTCATGCCGTAGTCGGTGAACGGCGGCAGTTGGTCGGCGGACTTGTAGAAGGTCACCGGCAAGCGTCCGGCGGGATTGTAGTCACCGAACAGTACGTCGGCCAGGGCCGTGCCGGCGGCCTGGCCCGGATACCAGGCCTCGACGATTGCCGGAACATGGTCGCGCGCCCAATTGATGCTAACCGCGCTGCCATTCAGCAGCACCAAAACTACGGGCTTGCCGAGTGCCGCCACTGTTTGCATCAATTGTTCCTGCACGCGGGGTATCCCGAGCTGTACACGGTCGCCTCCCCGGAATCCTTCCACCGGCACCGTCATCTCTTCGCCTTCCAGCCTGGGCGAGAGACCCAGCACCAGCACGACGGCTTCCGCCGCTTTTACGGCATCCGCGACCTGCTGCCCGCCTTCCAATCCGGGGCGCGACCATGCCAATTGAATGTTGGCGTCGTTGAGGAATTCGTGGTAGTCCAGGCGGATTGGATAGAGCTTCCCGGCCTGCAACTCGACCGGCGCGTATCTGTAAGTGCGCCCGTGAATGCTGTTGAACTGCACCAATGGCTTTCCGTCAAAGTAGAGTTCGAACGCATTCATGCCCATGGCGCCGAGTTGATACGTGCCGCCGGCGGGCGCCGAGAGATAGCCGTTCCAGCGAACCCCGAAGTCGTCGTCATTCATGTCCGGGCGCGGCGCGCCGTCCCACCAGTGGAAGTCCACCTGGGCATCGACACGGATGAACAGCGGTTTCGGATCGCGCGGGACCTCCCCGACGAGCTTGCCGGAACTGGGAACGGTCAGCTCGCGTGGCCGGTGCGGCTTGCCGTCGAAGTTACTGCTATTGAAGTACTCGGCGTTGAGGCCGTTGCGGCGATCCGCACCGGCGGAAGTGAAAAGCGCCGAGGCAGGCACCGTTTCGAAGCTCGGCATGTTGGCGGCCAGGTCGCTGCCGCGGGCGTAGAGCACCCGCGTGCCGGGCGAGACTTTGCGGCGGATTCCCTCCAGCGGCGTCACCGGCTCGGATGGGTCGCCGTTGTAGTTGCCCAGCAGCACCTCGACGTCGTCGGCGTTGGGCCCGATCACCGCGATGGTTTTCAGCGACTTGCTCAAGGGAAGGACACGGCCTTCGTTTTTCAGCAGGACGATCGACTTGCGCGCCGCCTCCAGCGCCAGCTCGCGGTGTGCCGGGCTGTCGTTCTCGCTGTAGGGAATCTGCGCGTACTTGACCATCGAGGGCGGATCGAACAAGCCGAGCTTGAAGCGGGCCAGCAACAGGCGGCGAAGAGCCTGGTCGATTTCGGCTTCGGCGATGAGGCCCTGGCGCGCGGCCGGCAACAGGCTTACATACTCCACCCCGCAGTTCAGATCGGTTCCGGAGCGGAGGGCCTTGGCGACTCCTTCCTCCGCCGTCTCGGCCACCTTGTGGCGCAGATAGATGTCGCCAATCGCGCCGCAATCGGACACCACGTAGCCGTGGAAGCCCCACTGTTTCCTCAAAATCTCGTCCAACAAGCGCGGGCTGGCGCACGCGGCCAGGCCGTCCACGCGGTTGTAGGCGCACATCACCGAAAATGCGCCGCCCTCCTTCACCGCGGCCTCGAATTGCGGCAGGTAGGTTTCCCACAGGTCCCGCGCGTCCACGACGGCATCGAAGGTGTGGCGCAGGGACTCGGGGCCGCTGTGCACGGCGTAATGTTTGGCGGTGGCCACGGTCTTCAGATACTTCGGGTCGTCTCCTTGCAGGCCCTTGATGAAGGCCACCGCCAGGCGGGCGGTCAGATAGGGGTCCTCGCCGTAGGTTTCCATGCCGCGCCCCCAGCGCGGGTCGCGAAACAGGTTGATGTTAGGCGTCCAGAAGGTGAGCCCCTGGTAGATGTTGCGCTTGCCGCGGCGGACGAACTCGTGGTGCTTGGCGCGGGCCTCGTCGGAGACGGCCGTCGCCACCCGGAATAGCAGGCCGGTGTCCCAGGTAGCGGCCAACCCGATGGCCTGCGGGAACACAGTGGCGCGGCCCGCCCGGCCGATGCCGTGCAGGCACTCGTTCCACCAGTTGTAGGCCGGCACGCCCAGGCGCTCGATAGCCGGCGCATCGCTCATGAGCTGCGAGATCTTCTCCTCCAGCGTCATGCGCGAGAGCAGGTCATCGGCGCGCTTCTCCATGGGGGCGCGCGGATCTCGATAGACTGGCGCCTGCTGGGCGAAGCCGAGCGGCAGCAGGGCGACCGCCGCCAGCAGCGCGGCGCACCACCGGGGTGTCCTCAAGAAAAGCCTTGTTGAAAGCATTGCTTCTGCCCCCCAAACTGAGGCGAGACTATATGCGACGGGTAAACGGGAAGCAAGCGGCTTCCGCCGTGGGCCGCCGGTGCCAAGGCGTCCCCGAGGCCGGGCAGCGCGCTTGACAGCGATTTTGTTCCGCACTACAACTGTTTTGCAGTGGCGGGAGGTTTGATGTGAAGAAGTCGCTCGCCGTCATGTTCGGTGTTGCGGCGCTCGCGGCCACAGCGGTCATTCTTTTCGCCCAGGCGCCGCAGCTTCCGCCGAATTACCCGAAAGCGCAATACGACGAATCCAAGGTACCGAAGTACACCCTTCCCGATCCGCTGGTAATGGCCAACGGAAAAAAAGTGAAGAATGCCAGGACCTGGATGGAAAAGCGGCGGCCGGAGATCCTGAAGCTCTTTGAGACATACGTTTATGGTCGAACCATGGCGGGCCGGCCCAGGGAGATGACCTCGGAGGTGACCGCCGAAGACCGTAAGGCGATGGACGGCAAGGCCATTACCAAGACCGTCAGGCTCCACTTCGCCGGGGAAAAAGACGGGCCGTTCATGGACCTGACCATGACTCTGCCCAATGCGGGGAAACGGGTCCCCGTGTTCCTGATCGCCGGGTTTGGCAGGTTCAACCAGTTGGTGTTCGATCGCGGGTACGGGATGGCCGTCTGCAATATTGGCCAGATCCAGGCCGACAATGCCAAGGGATACTCCACGAGCATCCGGAAGTACTTCGCACCGGCGGACCAGCAGGAGCCGGGCGATGACGAATGGGGCGCCATCGCCGCCTGGGCCTGGGGCTTGAGCCGGGCCATGGATTACCTGGAAACCGACAGGGACATCGACGCGAGAAGGGTGGCCATCAATGGCGTTTCGCGATATGGGAAGGTTGTGATGTGGGCCGGGGCCCGGGACCAGCGCTTTGCGATCACCTTTTCAGGTGACTCGGGGTGCGGCGGCGCGGTCATTGTCCGTCGCCAATATGGCGAAACCGTCAGGTCCATCACCGGCTTTGCCCCGTACTGGTTCGCCCGGAAGTTCAAAGAGTACGCCGACAAAGTCAACGACCTGCCGGTGGACTGGCACGAGCTGGTCGCCTTGCATGCTCCCCGGCCGGTGTACATCGCCACTGCCGAGCAAGACTATTGGGGCGATCCGCGCGGTTCGTTCCTGGCCGCCAAGTTCGCCGAGCCGGTTTACAGGCTCTTCGGCAAGAAGGGTCTCGGCGTGGACCAGATGCCGGCTGTGGAGACGCCCGTGGGCGATTTCATTGGTTACCACAACCGCAAAGGCACGCACGGCCAGAACAATTATGACTGGGAGCAGTTCCTCAACTTCGCGGATCGGCACTTCGGCATCGCGAAGACAGCAGCCATCACAAAATCAGCCGAGGCAAAGTGACGGTTCGCCGCCGATCCGGCGCGCTAGTCCCCCCCGCTCCGAGACGCACAACGAAGCAGCCGCCTGTCCCTTGCAGGCATCGACATTGAAAGAGGTGCTCCTGGTAGCGTCCGCAAAGTCGAATCCACGCACACGGTGGCCAAACCCGGCTATCACACGCTGAAGTTCTGGATGGTTGATCCCACCGTTGTCCTGGAGAAAATCGTGGTTGACCTGGGCGGTGTGAAACCGAGTTATCTCGGCCCGCCCGAAAGCTGCTGCGGGAGCAGGTGCGGTTTTTCTCGAAGATGAATGCTTGCTGCAGTTTCGCGCCCGGCCGGCGGCTGCAACGGATTCGCGAAGCGTGCCTACCCGCCGGGGGTTCCGCGCGCTTGCGGTTTGCCTGCATGCGCGCGCTGTGTTTAGATAGGTCTGAAATGCCCACTGCACGTGAAATCATCGTCGCAAAAGGGCGGGACGCGGTCGAGATGTATCGGCATGAGCGCCCTTTAAGCACCCGGTTTGTCAGCAGCCTCACCAAGGTGATGAACCAACTGGGACAGGAATATGGCGAGCGTTTCATCTTCGAATTGCTCCAGAACGGCCATGACGCGCACCGGCCGGATGCCCGCGACGGTGTCGTTCACATTTTGCTGGCGCAGCATGGCGAGCACGGGGTCGTCTACGTCGCCAACACCGGTCAGCCGTTCAGTCCAGAGAACTTCCATGCCTTGTGCGACGTGGCGCAAAGCGACAAACCGCCGGGCGCTGGTATCGGGAACAAAGGCGTGGGATTTCGGAGCGTCCTCCAGGTGTGCCGGGCGCCAGAGATTTACTCCGCCGACGCCGACAAGCCGGGGATCGTTCAGGCGTCGACGTTTGGTGGTTTCTGCTTCCGCTTCGCCACGAATGCGGATTATTGCGGGCTGAGCGAGAGCGACTCTGGCCTCTGTGCGGCGATGCAGCGCGATGTATCCCCGTACTTACTGCCCGTACCCGCTGATGAACCGGACGACGACGTCAAAAATCTCGCACAAGCCGGTATGGCCACGGTCATCAGACTACCCCTCGACAGCGAGTACGCTCGGGCCGTGGCGGAAAAGCGGATCGAGGAGATCCGCGGCTCGACCAGTCCGGCCCTGCTTTCCCTGGAACGCATCAGGCGGCTCGTGGTCGAAGTTGAGGGAGCGGATGGTTGCCGACACCGCACCGAGCTGGGTCGGGAGGTGGAGCCGTGCCACCAAGCATCGGGCCCGAGCGGCGTCACCATGGAGCGCGTTGTGCTCGTCCGCCGCGACGCCGGGGCGGACAGCACCCCGCTAGGCACCTATCTAACAATCTCGCGTCAAGTTGAACACAAACGGTTGGGGGCCGCAATTGAACGTAGCATCGCGGTGGGCAAGCTGGATCGACGGTTTGCAGAATGGCGCGAACCAGCGATCGTCTCGATTGCCGTACGGCTAGACGCGGACGAGCTGCACCCGTTGCTGTATACCTATCTGCCGATGGAAACCCAATCCCCACTGGCGGCACATCTGAATGCACCGTTTGTGCCCAAGGTGGCCCGCACAACTCTGGACGAGACCGTTCCGCTGAACGAGCTATTGCTGCAGGTCGCGGCGGAAACATCGGCGCACGCAGCCCTTGAGTTGCGGGACCACTCCTGTGACCTGACGACTGAGGAGCGGGACCGCGCGGTCGTGGACCTGTTGAGCTGGCGTACTGAATACCTACTTAAACTGACAAATGCGTTCACGGCAATGGGTCTGGATTTGCGGCAAGAGCTGCTGATACCGCTGGAAGGGCCGGCAAGCGCTTGGGCCGCGATCAGCCGTGTGCAGGACTGGCGAACTCCGCTCCGGATACTGAACGCCAGGCAACTGGCGGCCTGCGGCATTCCCATTCTGCGCGGCACCCTCTGGCCGAAGCAGTATGAGCGGCTCGGTGCGGCCACTGCTGCTCTGGGTTGGGCGCTCACACCCTCGCCTCAACGGATCGCCGAGTGGGCAGAGACACTGGCTGCCGATTTGGCGTCCCGTATCTTCGAACCCGGCGTGTGGGAGCAACTTTACGAGGACCTCCATCAACAATTCCGGTGGTCCGGGCGGGAGGCGCTGCAGGGCAAGAAGTTGCTCATCGATGACACGGGTTCGCTCCAGCTTTGCGGTCCGGCGCATGGCAACGGCACGGCAGTCTTCTTCCCACCGGTCGAAGAGCACAGCGCTCTTGCACGAATCGCCATCCCGGACAGCTTGGCGGGCAGCGTGACGTTCCTGAATAGGCAGCTTCAATTGCGGCCTGAGGTTCGAGACTTCTTGCAGCGAGCGGACTTGGTCCTGCGCTACGACACGCGCGAGCTCATCGGACACATTACCAATATCGCGTACGCAGACCAGGACGGGCGGGTGCAACATGATGCGCTGCGAGTGGTGTTCGAGTTGCATTCGGCCGCGGGCTCGAAAGCCGCCATGCTGGAGGGCGTGAAGCTGCGCGTCCCCTCTCGGGGCGGGTGGCTTCCCGCAAATGAAGCGTTCTTCTCTGAACAGTGGGACGGCACTCGAGGAAGCTTGCTCCAGCAGCTCATCCAAGAGACAGCCGGCATCTCGTCCGAACTGCAAAACCTTGAGCCGCGACTGCTGCAGCCCCCAACCCGGGATCCCTTTTCCTCGCAGCGCCTGAAGGTATGGGTGGAGTTCCTTAAACAGATCGGGGTTCGAGATGGACTGTGGCCGGAGCCGATTCCACTGGCCGACAGTCTGTCGGGGAGCCACGTCTCCCCGCTGCCGATGGGGCAGGCGTTGGGGCTGCGCGGTGCGGACCTCGAAATGTGGCAAGCCGCAAATCATGCGGTGGCGAGCCATCCGAGTACGGAGTACCGCGCTAAGACACCTTTCTTTCGCCTGCCCGGACAGGCCGACTACGCGCAGTTTGGCCAATACGCGCGAAGGTGGTATGCGGAGTTGATCGTTTACGGCTTGGCGCTTTGGGGCGACCAACACCTGACCGTCACGATTGATGTTGCGTATTCGAAACGCAAGAACCCGCTCGATTGGATGACGCCGGTCGCCGTATTCGTGTGCGAAGCGCAGTGGATGCCCGTTGTGAAGGAATTGAAAGAATTCGTCCGCCCGCGAGAAGCTTGGCATTTTCGACGAACGGGCCGGGAGGACTTTCCACATTTCTTCCCGCTCTTGCAGCCCGAGTTGAGCGAGTCCATCGATGCCAGCCGACTGTCATTCGACCGGCTTCGACGAATCGGTGGGCTAAAGGCATTCAATGACCCGAGTGATGCTGGCGCATTGCTCCTGCGGCTGGCGGATTTGGTGGCTACAGGGCGCGTAGCGGAGGAGCACATTCGGAGGTTTCGGCAGGCGTACCGTCGTGCCTGGGCCGCGCTCGTTGAGCAGCCGGGTATCAGCGCCTTTGGCCAGATTAATGCAGCGCTGGTGGTCAGTCGCGGACCCGAACTGGCAGCCACACCTGTCACCGACAGCGGAGAAACGATCTATGTGAATGACACCAACGATCCGCTGACATTGGCCCTGCTCAAAGAGCTGAAGCGGCCCGTTTTGGAAGTAGGCGAAAGCAAGGTGGGAAAGGCAGCACTCGCTATTCTGCGTGAGCCTATGGGGAATCGCTTGCGTGGGGTCTCATCCGCTCAGGTGAATGTTCTGTTGGACGGGGAGCCCGCAGCATCAGTGATGGAATCGGAGCCGTTGCTCAAACCGGAAACACGCTGGCTCGCGGAACTGACCGGCCTGGCTTTGGACTTGCACACACCGGGACCCGCCGACCAAGCCGATCGCGACGTGCAACGCCGCCTGGAGGCAGTGAGGATTAAATGGGCGCGCAGCCTGGCCGTGACCGTGGACGGGGAGGCTGCCGAACTGCATGGCCCACAGCAGCGGCTAATTCTGATCGGGGAAGGTAGTCGACCTGTGCTCGCTATCGCATCCGACATAGCGCGGCTGGACTGGGAGGTGTTGGAGCTTATGGCCTCAACGCTGGCCCGGGTGATCCAACGCACTGCCATCTCCCACCCCCTTCAGGTGGCGATAATGAAGCTCGCGCGCGCGGCAGGGACAGCGATGCCGAGCACGCCGACAGACCAGGAACTGGCGCGTGCGCTCGAATGTGGCGTCGAGGATGTGCGCCGGCTGCGAGCGGAAATGCGGGCCTCGATCGAGACGGTCCTTGAGAGGCTCCGCCCGGCACTACAATACTTCGCCGGCGAGGAGGCAGCGCGCACGCTGGAGAGCGCGATGCCCGAGCTGAAGTCCAAGGATGCAGTCGCGGCGGTGTTGCAGGACACGGCTGAACACCTGCCTCTGCCAATCGAAGAACTTCTGCGGGCCTGCGAGGAACTCGATCTCCCGGACCTGCGGGACAAGCTCGGGATGGACTTCAGGCGGTTCAACGTCGTCCTGTCACAGCTCGGCCCGCCGTACCGGCCGTACCACTATGCGCAAGAGCACGCCGATGCGTTCGATGCCCTCAAGCAAAACAACCGGCCGCGGATTCTCGCGGCCTTAAAGGCGCGGTTCATGCCCGAGTTCCTGGCTGGAGGCCCGCTGGCTCTTTACGTCAAGCTGCGAGGCTTGGAGACGTTACAGCCGGATCCCGTATGGCTGGACATATGCATTCGGCCGTCGGACCCGATGATGGAGCAACGGATAGACGAGTGGCTCGCTGCCGCAGGAGCTGTGTGTCTGGCTGAACCGAGCGCCGCTCCGCAGGATCTCGAGAAATTGCGACCCAGCAACCGGCACAGGGTGAATGAGTTGGCGCGGGAGTGTGCGAGGCCCATCGCGGCCTGGTGCCGCAAACACGGGGCGGTTTGCCCCATTGGGTGGCGCTCGTCCAACCCGGGGCTGGCGCTAGCGGACACCTTGAATGAAGCGGGGGTGCTGGATTTCTGCGCCCTTGAGAATGACCAGATTCTGCAATGGATGCGACGGAACGGCTGGTGGCCGGACCAGATGCCTGTGACCACAGTGCTGTCAGAACTGGGATTGGCACCCGAAGATCTGCGGGAGAAGAGCGAGGCCGACCAAGCCCGGGAACGCCGCGACAGGGAACGGCGGACCATCGAATACAAAGGCCATCGTTACGGCAGCGGCGACGTGACCGCGCTGATGAACACCGTAGAGCGGTCCCTTTCGAGGGAGTTTCTGACCACAGGAAAGGCGATGACCGGGTTGGAAACGCCCCGAAGAAAACCTGGGCCTCCGGGTGGAGGCGGAGGAGGTGGCGGCAGACCGGAAACACTACGGCTCACCGAGGAACAGCGAACGCTCGTCGGCCTTGTGGGTGAGAAGGCGGCGTTCGAGTGGCTCAAGGCGCAGTATGCGGGAACCGATGAGAGCTGCTGGAAATCAACGAACCGTGACCGGGCCTTGGGCGGGCGTCAAGGTAATGACACCCTCGGTTATGATTTTGAGGTGTTCGACGGCAGGGGGCAGCGGCTTTTCTTCGAGGTGAAAGCTACGACGGGTGAGCAGACCGTGATCGAGTTGGGCGAATCGGAAATCCGTTTCGCGCACAAGCGTGCGCGGGATGAGCGGTATCGGATCCTCTTTATACCGCATGTCCTTGATGATGCGCGGCGAACGATCTACGTGCTGCCGAATCCTCTGAGCGACCGTGGCCGAGCCTGCTACGTTCTAACAGGTACGGGAATGCGGTATCACTTCCGGCTCGGCGATGCATAAAGGCTAGTCCTCACTTCGGGACAACGAACTCGCGAAGCCGAGCAGGCCGTGAAGCCCGCAGCGGAGGGGCTGACGCAGCGCCAGGCATGCTTCGCTTGGCTCCTGACGGCGGCTAGGTGCCCGTTCGCACCACCGTTTCCACGGCCAGCCCAACGCCTTCTGCGGGTCGGTAATGGAGCAATTCGAAGCCGATCACGCGGCCGGATGCGTCCTTCATGAGCACCACTTCCTCGCTAGTTTCCTCGCAGACGTGCTCCTTCTGTGGATCGTCCAGCCAGACGGTCAGCGTGCCGCCCACGGTATCGTGGATTACCTTGATCTTGTCCATACCTCAAGCAGCAGTTCAGCCATCAATGCGTCTGTCTCTATACTAGCATCCCGCCCGGCAGTTCGCCTCGCCCTCAGTTCCTCAGTTCCCGCCCGGCTGGATTTCCACGTAATCGAGGGCTGCGGGTTCGCCGCCGTCGGGCACGCCTTCGATGCGAATCTCATCCCCTGGGCGCAAAGCTACTCCGCGGATGACGCGCCGGGTCGATGAGGAAGAGTCGATCCTTCGCGTCGGCAGACGATCGGCGGCAGCCCACTCATCGACAATCTGGCTGCCCACCCAAACCCGAAAGCAGGACACGCCGTCGTTCTGGTCGAAATACTGGACGTGGAGCGAGTACCAGCCGGGCGCGCCGTCATAGCGGAGGCTGGCTGTGCACTGTGCGGCCGCGCAGGCCACGGCCTTCTCGCCGGAAGCCACTTCCCAGGGCTTGACCTCGCGGACGGTGTAGCCCTCCAGTTTCATTGATTCGGCCTCGAAACGGCCGGGGTAGCGGCCCACGCGGCCCTTGGCATCCGGGATGCCGGAGGTGCGGTGAAACCAGCTCGCGACGGCATCCCGCCACACCTGCGCCTGCCCCGCCTGGTACTCCAACTGGGCCAGCACTTCGTCATAGCGCCGCTCATCCATCCGGCCCTTCAGCGATTTCCACTGCCGCGCGTATCCCGCAACTGCCTCAGCTCCCTCGTAATGCGAATCGTAGATGTATTGGATGACGGTCTTGCCCGAGCGCAGCACGCGGGTGTACGGCACGTGGTGCAGGAACACCAGCAAATCGTCGGGGCAGGTATCGAGCGATTCGTACAAGCGGGCCACGGCCGGGCGGTACTGGCCGATGAAGCCGGTGCCGGTGGCCACCGTGCGGTCCATGCCGACGCCCTTCTCGTCGGCCCGATGCCACTGGCCCCAGCCGTTGCGCTCCGAGGCTTCGACGGCCACGCCGTAATGGTTGCCGACGATGTCGGTAAGCGTCTGCAGCCCGAGGGGGCCGGTGTAGTTTTCGTAGGTACGCCACGAACCGAGCTGCATTGCGGCAACCGTCTCCACGACCTTGGGGTCGTTTCCGAAGGTGAGGCGCGTCCATTCCTCGGCGATGCGCCGGGCGCTCAAGCCGGGATTCCACGCCAGGCGCCCGAAGCCGTAGAGATTGGCCATGGAGAGGTGATTGCCGGCCCAGTTTTCATCGAGCCCCACGTTGGCGACCCCCACCAGTCCTCCCGCAGGCCGCTGGAAGACTTTGCCGGCGACAAGCGCCTTGACGGGCGTGCCGGCGCCGCGCGCCTGCATATCGAAGTCGAGCGTCTCTTTCCACATGGGCGCCAGGAAGACAAGATGGCGCGCCTGGCCGAAGTATTCCTGGGTGATCTGCAATTCGACGGCTTGGTTGGTCTTCTCCAGCGCGCCAAACAGCGGGGATGCAGGCTCACGCACCTGGAAGTCGATGGGACCGTTTTTGATCTGGATGACGACGTTGTCGTCGAACCGGCCGTCGAGATCCTTGAAGTTGTCGTAAGCGGCGCGGGCGCGGTCGTTCTTCAGGTTCCGCCAGTCCATGTGGTGGTCGTAGACGAAGCCGCGATAGAAGATGAGCCCGCCGTGCGGTTTGAGCGCGCGGGCCACCACGTTGGCGGCGTCGGCGTGCGTGCGGCCATAGGCCGAGGGGCCCACGCGGCCTTCCGAATCCGCCTTCAGGACGAAGCCGCCCAGGTCGGGAACGGCGCGGTAGAGTTCATCCGCCTTGGCCGCCCACCACGCGACGACGCGCGGGTCGAGCGGGTCGAACGTGTCCAGCCCACCGAGGGTCTTCGGGCTTCCGAAATCCACCGACACCGCCGTCCGGATACCCCACGGCCGAAAGGCGGCGGCGATGCGCGCCACCTGCGGGATGAACTCCGAGGTGAGGACGCGCGGGTTGGCGTTGACGTTGTTGATGGAGCAGCCGCTAATGCCCAGCGA
>Ga0315289_10004280_pt1 | contig 21309 bp, 11 predicted proteins | sample YL17G11_40_MG_FD_203452 | JGI IMG/M metagenome (GOLD analysis project Ga0315289, IMG submission 203452) | Sediment microbial communities from Yellowstone Lake, YNP, Wyoming, USA - YL17G11_40 | ecosystem: Environmental > Aquatic > Freshwater > Lake > Sediment | place: USA: Wyoming | collected... | reverse complement strand
TACGGTGGGCTTGCCCTTGACGGTCTTGGCTTCCTCGAAGGCGGCTGCGATCTGCGGGATGCTGTGGCCGTCTATCTCGATGGCATGCCATCCGAAGGCGCGATACTTATCGGCAATCGGTTCGATGTTCATGACGTCCTTCGTCCATCCGTCAATCTGAAGCCGGTTTCGGTCAACGACGCCGCAGAGGTTATCGAGGGCGTAGTGACCGGCCGCCATCGCGCTTTCCCAGATGCTGCCTTCCTGCTGCTCGCCGTCGCCCATGATGCAGTAGATCCGGTGGGATGCGCCGTCCAGGCGAGCGGCAAGCGCCGCTCCCACCGATACTCCGAGGCCCTGGCCGAGCGATCCGCTCGAGACCTCTACGCCGGAGCATTCCAGCATGTTCGGGTGGCCCTGGCAGAAGCTCCCGAGCTGGCGCAGACACATAGCTTCCTCCATGGGGAAATAGCCTGCGCGCGCGAGTGTGACGTACAGCGCCGGCGCCTTGTGGCCGGCGGACCAGAAGACCCTGTCTCGCCCTTCCCAGCAAGGCTCATCCGGACGGTGATTCAGTGCGTGAAAGTACAGAACCGTGACTACATCCATGATGGACAGCGTGCCGCCGGGGTGTCCGGTCGTCGCCGCGTATATAGAGGCGATGTCGTAGGTTCGCAGCTCCTCCGCAATCTCCTCGAGCCGTCGAATCTCCTCGTCTGTAATCGTTTTCTCACGCTGCAGCGTACCCATGTGTCCTCCCTGATGTAGCTACTGGATGTGGATTTGGCGGTTATGCGTGGAGCAAACCGACCACACTCTACCACGGCGGGAGCTGGTTGTCAACCTCGCGTGAGAATGAAGCGCCACCTGGAAACGATTGGGTGGAGCAGCAGACAGGAGTATGCGAGGGACCTGGAATCATCCAGGCGCACTCGAGCTCGGACCCTCGGCATGGCCTTGGGTCCGACTTCTGTGCAAGGGGCGCGCAACCGGCCGGGTGCTCTCAGGCCGCGGGCTTGATACCATTGGCCATCGAGGTCCCGCTGTCTCGCAATAGCTGCGAAAACTCATCGGCCGGCACCGGTCGGCTCACGAAGTAGCCCTGCACCTCGTCGCATTGAAGCGAGTGCAGGAGCTGCAACTGTTCCAGCGTCTCCACGCCCTCTGCGGTCACGCTCAAGTTCAGACTGTGCGCCATGGCCAGGACAGCTCGCACGATGGCTTCGTCGTCGGGATTTGTGGTAATGTCTCGCACGAACGGTTGGTCAATCTTTATGGCATCCACCGGAAGTCGCCTCAGATAGCTCAGGGATGAGTAACCGGCGCCAAAATGATCAACGGATATCAGGACTCCGACCGCTCTCAGCTTCGTAAGGAGCTTCGTGGCCAGATCCGGATTGTGCATGAGGGTGCTCTCGGTAAGCTCCAGGTTCAGGTATCGGGGTTCAAGACCGGTCTCCTTCAGTGCCTTGGTTGCAGACTCTATCAGACCTTCGTGCTGCAGCAGACGCGCTGAGATATTGACCGAGACGTCTATGGGGCTGAGTCCGGCTTCCTGCCATGCCTTGTTCTGGGCACATGCCGTACCCAGCACCCATTCGGTGATCGGGATGATGAGTCCGGTTTCCTCAGCGAGCGCGATGAACTGAGCCGGCAGAAGCAGTCCGAGCTCGGGGTGTCGCCATCGCAGTAATGCTTCCGCGCCGCGGATGCGTCCGGTATTCAGGTCTACTCGGGGCTGATAATGGAGCAAGAGTCCGCCATGTTCGAAGACCTTGCGCAGACTATTCTCCAGTGTCATGCGCTCGAACGCTGCAGCGTTCAAATCCTCCCTGTGGAACTGGTAGTTGTTTCTCCCGTGTTCCTTTGCGCGGTACATAGCTCTGTCTGCGTTCATAACGAGGGTCTCGGCGTCAGCGCCATCGGACGGGTACAGGCTGATGCCTATGCTCGTGGTCACAAGGAGGTCGTGACCTTCGATCGCGATCGGGCGTGAGACCAGATCGAGAATTCTGCCCGCGACGAGAGCGGCATCGTTCGCTGATCCGATGTTCCCAAGTATGATCGTAAACTCGTCACCACCCACGCGTGCGATAGTATCAACCTCCCGCAGGGAGTCTGTCAGGCGTTGAGCCACCTGTTTGAGGAGCAGGTCGCCGACATTGTGTCCCAGCGTGTCGTTGACGTCCTTGAAGTGGTCCAGGTCGCAGAACAGGACCGCCGCTATGCGGTTCTGCCGACGTGCGTGGGCCAGCGTACGACTGAGACGATCGCTGAACAGCAGGCGATTGGGGAGATCTGTAAGAGCATCGTGGTGAGCCAGGTGGTCGAGGTTTCGCTGATAGGTTCTGAGTTCCTCCAGCACGTGTTTTCGCGCCGCCTCAACTCCGATCGCCGAAGCGGCAATTCCGAGCAGTTTCCTGTCCTCTTCGGCCGGATCCCGATCATCTTGATAGACGACGCATAGGGCGCCGATATGCTTTTTGCCGCGCTTGACCGCCTTTCCCATGTATGTCTGCAGGTTATACCGGGTGACGTTGGGATCGGTGTCCGCATAGCGTGTTTGCTGGAGATCGCGTATCACGAAAACCTCATCGCTTTGGCTCTGGATCACGTCGTGGCAAATGTGTCCTTCGGCCAGGTCGAGAGGATCGAAGTCCGGGGGTGTGTTCCAGCGTCCCGCGGAGAAGAGCATCCCTCCGTCGAGAAGGCTGTTGTAAAGCGCGCACGTTGCCCCCAGGAGGTCCCCGCACAAGCCGACGAGCCTGTTGATATTGTCGTCGGGATCGAGCCCAAAGCTGAGGAGGCAGTCGTTCAATCTTGTCAGCCTCTCTTCCGTTCGTTTGCGCTCGCTGAAGTCGCGGCCAACGGACTGAAACTCTGTGACGGGTCCTCCGGGCTCCGCGATCGGGCAGTGCGTCCATCGCATGTAGCGCTTCTGCCCGTCGGCTGCCACTACTTCGTACTCGTTTGTGACGACCCTAGGCTCTTTCAATAGGGGCTGCCAGAACTTTGCGATCTCGTCCTGTTCGCTCTCGGAGATCATGGAAATCCACTTGTGTCCCAGAAGCTCTTCCCTCGTCTTGCCGAACAGCCTGCAGTATGCCTCATTCACGAACGTGAGGGTGCCATCAGGAAGCCAGCGTGACACCGCTTCGACCTGGCTCTCCACGAGAGTCCGGTATCGTGTTTCGCTGTCCACCAGCGCCTGCTCGGTTCGCTTGCGGCTCAATGCGTTCACGATGATCTCGCCCAGCATCCTGAGCAGTGTAATGTCTTCCGCCGACCAGGTGTTCTCCGTGCGCTCCGACGAGAGCCCCAGGGCCCCGATCACCGAATGGTTTTCGACAAGAGGGACGGCGACGATGGAACGAACCCCCAGCGATTCCAGCATCTCCTTTATCGAGCCCACTTCCGGTGGCAGTTCCGCCACACGCGGAACGTGGATGGGATCGAGTTTCTCGAGCCTGCTCATCCACAAGGGTGCAATATCAGTGGGAACGTCTCGGAGCTTTTCGCGTCGCGACGTGCACCCTTCCGCGCACCACTCGTACTTCATGTGTGCCGTCTTTCGGTCTTCGGCAAGCATGAAAATGTAGGCCCTGTCCACGCCGCAGAAACTGCCGATTTCGTCGAGCGCTCGGTCAACCCCGGAATCGATTTGTTCGGGCGGGAGAGCTACGAACTGAGATGACACCTCGGCGAGGAGACTCTCGATCCCGACCCGGTGCTTCAGCGCATCCTCCATCTGCTTTGACTCGGTGACGTCCCGGAATCCCCAGACTCTTCCGAGCATCGCTCCATCCATTCTCCGTGGCTGTGAGCGGCGCTCGAGCACGCTGCCGTCCTTCCGCGTTATCAGATCATAGCTGTTCTCGTCAGGCTGGGAGTAGAGATCCATTATTCTCGCAACACAGGCGTCCGGATCTTCCACTTGGTGGAGAACGCTGGCGAGTACCTTCTCGGCATCACCCGACTCCAGGGCCGCGTCCGGGATCCCCCACATTTCCTTGAAGGTTCGATTGTAGCCCACGATATTCCGGTGGTTGTCGGTAATGAGTATGCCATCACATGTCGAGTCGAGGGTCGTCTGGAGCGTGGAGAGGGAGATCCTCAGCTTATCCTGCATCCGCAGTCTCTCGCGCAGAACAACGTACGACATGAGAGCCCAGGTGCTCGTGAGTACGAGATAATGGATACCTCGGCCCTCCGATTTCACGAGACAGAGTACACCTACTGTAGGGATGGTGAGAGCGAAGTAGCACGCTAGCTGTCTGGGCGTCTGCGCTACGAGAGTAATGCTGATGAAGACGAGATACACACCGACAAAGTAATCTACGCTCAGCCCGCGCCAGTAGAATATCGCGAGCATGCTTGCGGTCAGCGCGTAGAACACTGCAAACCCGAAGAAGACGATATTCCGCCGGACAAAGCCACTTGTGAAGGAAAGGATCAGCACCACCAGAGTGGGCAAAGCGAATGCAAGTCGTATGCCCATGGAGTCGGGGGGAGATGCGTTGAGGTGGCCGTGCACAAACCCGAAGGCCGGGAAGACGAGACACGCGGCCAACATGAGGAAGCGATAGGTACCCAGCACTGTATCATGCGTTTCCGTGCCTGGAGTACCGGTGAGCGTCGGTCTGCCGCTCCGAGCATCGAAACCAAGCCCTGACGGGACAGGTTGCTTTCTTTGTCTCTTCGTCTGATCACACTGTGCAACCGTCCTGTTTCCTCTATTGTGAACTCGTCGTCCCTTGGCGTCCTGCATTACTCAAACCTCGCTTCTCTGATCTGCATACCGCTGACTCCGTCATCCGGCTGAAACCGTGCGCGGCTGCTACGGCGCCATTGACTCGATCTTCCAGGTGGCCGTCAGCGTGTGGTCGCCGGCCCGCACCGTGTCACCGGGCGCTGCCAGCGTCCATGTCAGATTTGCCGATCCCACCGATGGATCTGTTTCGCTATCGAAGACTCTCGTGTACATGGTGGCGCTCAGGGTCCCGCCGTAGCCGGTTCCGCCTGTCGCACCTCCGGCGGTCCAGCTCACATTGCCCGCCGGTATGGAGCCTCCGGCTGCAGCCGGGCGCGTGAAGTTCGCTGAATCTGCCTCGATGCTGATGCGCATATAATGCCCCGATGTCAGGCTGGCCGAGTCGTAGGTGATAGTGGCAGGATTCGGGCCACCGGTGGTGGCCGTGCTCACGTTGATCACAGCAAAGCTTACCGCCCCCGGAAGAGTGATGTTCACGGTCTCCTGTGCCGCGCACGGAGCGCCCGCGGCGAGGACAATGCCGGCCGTCAGGCAGGCCGTCAACAGAGGCCAGGCCGGTAATCGCCGCGTGTTCTGTTTTCGGTTGAGACCTTGAGATCTCATGGCGTGAAAGCCCTTCTTCTATCCTATGTCAACAAAAAGGATCGGCTTTTTCCGTTCCTGCAGGCGAAACTCGACGTCCGTGATGCTCTCCTGAGGGCGAAGCTCGACCTCAAGCTGGCTCACACCCTTGGGCGCGTACCGTTTGTCCAGCACTTCGACCGCGATTCGAACCGCATAGTGGCCGGGGTCGAGGTTGTAGAAGGCGAACCGCCCCTCCTTGCCCGTGGCGGTTGCGCGGTTGTCAACGCAGACTGCGACGTTACGCACTTCCTCTCCGGGATCATATCTCCCGTTGTTGTCCCTGTCCACATAGACACGGCCCGTTATGCATCCGAGTGGGATCAGGCTGAGCGTGACATCATGGCGGGAGTCCCTGTTTACCTTGAGTTCTTGTTTCTCCGTAGTCACCTTGTAATCAGCGGGAACGCTTTCACTTGCAATCGCGATCGGATACGTTCCGCTCGGCACTGCCTCGAATGAATACTGGCCGCGCTTATCTGATACCGCGGTGTAAGGCCCCAGGCGAACTGTAATGCTGTTCACCGGCTGTCCCAATTGATCAAGGACGCGGCCGCTGACCTTGCCGCCGCGTGCGGGAACCCAGGTGGGCCAGGTCTTCCGGAGCATGATCATGTAGCCCCGCTTTCCGAAGACGTCCTTCACGCTTTGGTACGGAGCGAGGCGGCCGTAATCGAGCAGGAGCGACATTCCGTCGGCCCACTGATGCTCCAGGCGCAGCCTCAGCAGATCAGTATCCGTGATATTCGGGAAGCCGCTGATCGCCTGAAGTGTGGTGCGCGATGACAGCCTGTAGTTCGTGAGGAGTTGTTCGTAGTAGAACGTTTGGCCTCCGTATGCGTACCTGTGACGATAGTAGTTCAGGCGTACCCGTGGGCTCGCAAACAGCGACAGCGATGTGAGAAGACTGCTGGCGTTGGTGTGCAATGCCAGCAGGTGTCCGCTGAACGCGTCTCTGTCGGACGAGTTCTCCTGATACCGGATGAGCAGATTAACGGAGTTTGCTAGAGGTACGGTCAGGCCGGCGCTTCTGGTGGTCAGCGAGCCGTATCCCCGCTTGTATTCGGTCTGCTCCAATGCGAGATTGCACTGTTTCAGCAGGGGAAGCCGCAGGCCTACGGTCTGGCACGTGCTTTCCTCCGCCCGGGAGTCGGTTGTGGAGTGTGTTCCGTAGAACAGTGATACTCCACGCGAGATCGCGAGCGATCCGAACAGTCCTTTGTCCGTGCCCTGGTTGTCCGGCAGATGGCGGTGGAACCCGAAGACCTGGAGCGGATCCTTATCGTACTCGGCAGTGGCGTAGCTCGATTCGTCGGTTCCGACCTCGCCTTGTACACGCAGGTTCCGGCTGACCCGAAAACCATCCCGGTATGCTACCGCAGTCTCGCGGTTTTGCGTTCTGTCGGTCTTAAGATACAGGCCCAGGGACGACCAGCGGCTGCCGCGGGCATTCCAGGAGTAGCGGAACCCGCGAACCAGCCCCCATATCTCGCTGTACAGGTCGCCGGCTTCCACGCCGGTTCCACCTTCCCGATCGAGCCAGGTGAAGTGTGTGCTGTGCAGTTTCGAGCCCTCGTTCCCACTCGTGAAAAGCGCCCAAAGATTTGTAGTGCCGCCCCACACTTTCCCGGAGGCGGTAAGCTGCATTCCCCAGTCTATGTCCTCCACGTATCCCAACCCGAGGCCGACGTCGAGGCGGTCGCGAGGCGGTGGTGGGTTGGGGATCGCGTGCATCCTGGCAGGATCCCGTTGCCCCTCTGGTTTCAGGGGCTGAGCTTTCGCTATCGTGAAGGGCTGCCAGCCGTCTCCGATTCCGTCCCGTGCTGTGGGTAGGCTCCCGATGAAATCCGGCCTGTGGAAGAGCACACGTTTCGAGGGCGCATCCACGGCGACCGCTAGGCGGCTCAACTCCGCGATCGCCTCGGCCTCGAGGAACAAGGATAGCCCCTGTTGAATGGCGGGGCACGAAAGCGGAATCACGTGGCCGTCTGAGTACAGGGAACTGTCGCCGGGTTCCCAGCGCCAGTTCCTGCCGTCGGCGCCGCGGATCAGGACGCCTGTTCCTTCGGGAAACACCGAAATCCCAAGGATGGGGCCGATGTTGGTGGCGTTCACCAACACGGTGTCACCCATGGGCAGCGGAGCGGCGGCATTGGTCAGGTCACGGTTTCCATACAGGACCTCCCACGCGCCTGTTGCGGCTCGGCCCGATGAGGATATCGTCATCATCGCCGTCATCGTGACGGCGATGATCCAGGGTATATGTGCGAGTGTCGTCCGCATTAGTTGTCCTAGCTCTTATCAGCCCTGGCAATGTCCAGTTCTTTCTCCGCGCCCATCAGGTAGTCCAGCCCCACGTCAACAATCACCCTTACCCTGTACCTGCCCGAAGGGAGCGTGCTTCGGTCGGGTAATGCGGTGCTGAACTCGCAAGTGTTGACAGGCTCAGGCAGCAGGGGATCTGTCCCGGTCTGTACGGAAGCGGCAGGCTGCTGCTCGCCAGGTCTGTAGAACTCAAAGGTTCCGCTCACTTTGAGGGGGACATCCCCTTCGTTCCGCAGAGTCACGGCGGCATGGTCTCCGGTGATCCGTATGCTGGTGATTCGCGCGGCGCGAGTGACTGGGGGAATCTCAACGAAGATCCCGACGGATATGGACGCCTTGAACGTCATGACAACGCCGAAGGGTTTCGGAGCTAGAGGGTCCGGCACTTCGTCAACGGTGAGAGCCGCCCAGTAGCCGCCCGGCCGGACATCGTCCGGGACGCGCACTGTTATCTTGATGGTCGTGGTTTCGCTGGGCTTGACGCTCGTCTCGACTGGATTGAGCGTGCACCACCCCGCGCAGGATCTGCGAATCGTTCCCGGACTGGCGTAGAATGTCTGGCTGTTGTCGGCGCTTCTCCACCAGTCCTCGGTACGCGCGTGGAAGTAAGTCGGCGGGGAGTCTTTGGCGAGGGTGAGGCTAAACGTGCGGTTAACAACCTGGCCCGGCCTCCCTTGGATGCTGATATTGGCCGGCGAGAAATGGAAGCCAATGGCGTGTACAGGCATTGGATCGGCCGTCAGAATGACGAGCGCCAGAGTTCCCAGTACCCATGCGTGTCTGCGGCCACTGGGCCACATTCCATATTACCCCTTTGCACTTCTATATGCTGCGCGTGTTGCCCGGCGGAGATGGACTATCTCCGCCCAACTGCCCATCCACAGGATTCCAGCAGGCTGCGTATCAGGGAGTTATACTGGAGAACTTCCAGGTAGCCGTCAGCGTGTGATCGCCCGCTCGGTCAACGGTCGCCTTTGCCGCCAGCGTGAATACCAGGTTGTTGGCAGACATAGACCCCGCGTTGGCGTTGCTGTCGGCGAGCTTCGTGTAGGCAGCAGAACTCAACGTTCCAGTGGCGCCCGTGCCGTTGCTCCACGTAGCCGCGTTCCACGAAATGTTGCCGGCTGCCCATGTCACGGTTCCGCCGGCCGGCGCGGTGAAATCGGCCGCATCGGCCTGAAGCTCGACTCTGAGAGCCTGACCGTTGAGCAGCACGACGGTCGTGGCGCTGACGGTTTGAGCCGCGGAGGCGGTGGCCGCTGATACGTTTACAACGGTGAAATCGACCTCTGCCGGGACGGACACGTTCGCCTGCTCACTGACGGTGGCAGTGAATGTGGTACCCTGCGACGTGTCCGGGAGAGTCACGACGACCGCCGATGCGGATCCAGCGACCACAAGCACTGCGCAGATTACTGTGAGAAGCCTGTACATAACGGTTGACCTCCTGTCAATCTTTGGCAATCCTGCCATTCCGTCCAAGTTGCCTTGGCAAGGGCTCTGCCCGTTGCTGCCCGACATGTGGACAGCAACAGCGACGCCTGCTTGGCGGGCAGCTATCCGTCGTATAGGACACCTCTCGCATCCGACGGGCCAGATGACGAGAGAGCGACGTGCGGCACAGCACACGCTTTCAACGGACTGAAAACGAGCTGTGCGAGCCGCGGTCGTTTCTCCTACCCCGCGCCTGCGCCTATTCGCCAAGTGTTATCACTAGGTATATCGGGTAACGGTGGCGAATTCTTTAGAATTAGAGCATCATAATTGCGGCCAAGACGTTAATGGCTGCTGAGAATGCTTCGCCTGTCAGACCAACGAAAGGAAAGCCGAGCTCTCTGACGGCAAGGAGACACTGCGGCGATGGCAACGGCGGCAGGAGACCGAGCCTGGCGCGGTGAAAGGACTGCTACGGACGCAGCGACATCTCCTGGAGGTTGAGCGATCTCATGTCAGACGTCGTGACTCGATATGCAGGCAATCCCATTCTCACACCGGCCATGATTCCGGGGGCGAACGCGGTGTTCAACAGCGCGGTTGTCCGCTTTCGGGAGCGATACGTCGCTGTTCTCCGAGTAGAGTCGAGGCAGGGTTATCAAACCATGCGCCTTGCATGGAGCGACGACGGCATACGGTTCGACGTCATGCCCGAGCCTATACTGGCCCCCTCGGAGGAGCCGTTCCTGACCTATGAAGAAGCGATCTACGATCCCCGGATCACCAGGATCGGGGATACCTATTACATCTGCTATGCCGCTGAGAACCGTTACGGCTGCCAGGTCTCGCTCAGCAAGACGGCAGATTTCCGCACGTTCGAGAAGGTGGCAATCGTCTCTGAGCCGACCAATCGCAACATGGTTCTCTTCCCGGAGATGATCGGCGGGCTGTACGTACGGCTGGATCGTCCCTTTCAGCCTGGTGGTCAAGGGCACGTCTGGATTTCCTACTCACCTGATCTCGTCTACTGGGGGAACTCCAGATGCATCATGGAAAGCAGGCGATTCGCGTGGGACCAGGGGAAGATCGGGCCGGCCGCGCCTCCCATCAAGACGAATGACGGCTGGCTCGTCATCTATCACGGCACGACACCCAGATGCAACGGGCTTATCTACAAGGCAGGGGTGGCGCTGCTCGACCTCGAAGACCCATCGAAGGTTATTGCCAGGGGGAAAGAGTACCTCATGGCCCCGACGGAGGATTACGAGCGAATAGGGGACGTGCCGAATGTCGTCTTCGTCACCTCGGCGATTCCCGACTACGAGAGCGACCAGGTTCGCTTATACTACGGCGCAGCCGATACGTGCTTCTGCATGGCAACCGCGAAGCTCAGCGACCTGATCGAGTTCGCAAAGGCCAGGTGACAGATAGCCGCCCAGGTGCGCAACCCTCTTGCCAGTATGGGCTCGGATAGCTACTTGCCCATCAGCTTCCTGATGATGCGCATTTCCAGGCCCTCGTAGTCGCGGGCAGCACGGTAGGCGTCCAGCTCCTCCTCGTCAATCGCGCGGACCACGTCCAGCAGGTTCTCGAAGATCCGCTTGCTGTTGATGAGGTGCTGGTAGCACTTCTGCTGAGGTTGGGTGCGCATCGCCTTCACGTCGAAGCCGACCATCTCGCCGTTCCGCCCATAGCCCTTGTTCTCTAATACTCGAACCTGATTGAAGGCCGCGCGAAGGTTCACCGCGCCGAACGCCTTGTCCTCGTCGAACTTGAGCCCGTTCTGGTCGTTCAGGTGCACGCCCCACAGTTTCCCATGCCAGAGGGCATACGCCATTTCCTCCGAGGGATCGAGGCCTGCGAGCCAGCAGTGCGCACTCTCGATCAGAGCGCCTACCCGGCTCGGATCGTCAGTCCGGTACGCAAGCGCCAGGAAATGGCCGACAGTGGGACAGTACGCCTGGTCCATCGGCTCGTTCGGCTTCATCTCGCCGAGAATCCTGATCTCCTTGTCGTAGGCCAGGAGAGCGTTCAGGTAGTCGAGGAACCGGCCTATCATGGCGACCGAATCCTTCGACTCGCGAATGTACGTCCCCTCGCGGGCCGGCCAGAGCACGATGTTCCTCGTGCCGATCATGCGGGCGATATCCAGGGCGCGCAGCGAGCGGTCGAGTGCGTACTTTCGATCCTCGGCTGAATTGGAGGTAATCGCGCCGTCAATGGTTCGCGGGTCCTCCCACAATCGGGGAGCTACGAACTCGGCTGCCATGCCGTGGTCATCCAGAATCTTCTTCACCTGCGCGGCAACCTTCTGCGTGGTGGCCGCGTCCGCATCCGCGCTGACCACGTCATCGTCGTGAAACTGTATGCCGTGATAGCCGATCTCCTTGAGCTTCGCCACCTTGTCGGCGAAGGCGATCTCGCTCCGCACGGGCGGCCCGAATGGATCCGCGCCGGTGTGAATGTTCCACGGCCCGGCGGTGTATTTGTACTCTGTGTATTCAGGCATAGTGGTCCTCCAAGTTGCCGTATTGACGGGCTGTGATCAAGCAGGTCTATACCAAGATTAGCTAACCGGCGGCGATTTACCTGCCAGCCAGAGAAAGCAAAACAAAGTCCGGTTCGCCTGGGTGCGACCACACCTTCACCGTCTCGGTTCGCTTACACCTCAGCGGGCAGGGGACGCTCCGTTGGTCACCAGGGCCATCTCTCCTTGCGCTGCACACGCGTCGATTGCAGGTTTTTCACAGACTTGCAACGAAATCTGGTTCTGACGCGTCAAATATGTGAGCCGGGGAACCGGCAGATGGCGGCGGAAATCAAAACCAGGGAGGTAGTCCATGAGACTGCACTTGCGTTGTGTCATGACACTGTTGTTTGCCCTTTTGGTATGCCGGACGCCGGGCATTGCAGACGCGGTGTCGCCCGACGGGAAGTTCGTCGCGTACTGCGTCCCCAGCTACGACCGACAGGCGGAGCGCATCAGCGAAGTCTTCATCTGCGCAACCGACGGCTCATCCCGGCGAAAACTAGGGGTCTTTTCGGATCATCTGACTCAGATCATGTGGCTCGCCGGGGATGCGCTAGCATTCACGGATAGAGCAAACGGGGCATTCCAGGTAGTCAGAACGGATGGGAAGCGACTGCCGGACCTGAAGCTGCCGGAGGGATGCAACGCGATACACAAAGCCCTGTCCCCCGATGGAAAGAGAGTCGCCTTTGAGGGCAGCCTGGAGCGCGCCGGTAAGCGGCAGTATGGTCTCTTTGTTTGCGATGCGAAAAACGGCGAGGTTCGTTGCTTGATCGAAAAGACTGTGAGGACGACGCCTGCGTGGTCGCCCGATTCGCGCAAGGTGGCCGTCGGGATAGGAGCGTACCAGAAAGACTATCTATTGCAGATATTCGATGTCGAGGCAGGACGGGTTGACGACACCGGTGCCCTCGGTGTCGGCGCAGCCTGGTCTCCGGATGGCAAGTACATCGCCTGCACGACCGACGTAAAACGAGGCGGCAGCTGGTTCGACGGCATACCATCCGATGGCAGACTCGGCATTTACGACGTGGAAGCGCGCAAGATGACGGCCGTCGAGGGGACCGATGGCGCTATCCGGCCTGCGTGGTCGCAGAGTGGAAAAGTGATCGCCTATATCGTTCCGGCGGACGAGAAGCCCGGAGTGTTTGTCATCGAGCCGGGGGTAGGCGCCCCGAGGCAAATCTTCGAGGGCAAGGGCCCCGTCATACGCGTCTTCTGGAGCAGCGATGAGGCCGTGTACATCCAAACCCAGACGGGCATATTCTGCGCGCGATACCCTTCGGCGGAGACGAGCACGGTTGCGGAGTGGAAGGAGCCGGCCGCCCCGGAACTGACGCCCGAGGACTACAATACGGTCGAAGTCCCGCGTGTGACGGCCAGGTATGCCCGGTTCGACCGGAAGTATGCGACGGCCCTGGCGAGGATTCTCTCGGAGGCAGTGAAAGTATACGAGGAACTGGGATTCAAGATGCCTGAGAAACTCACCTTTGACGCGTGCATCGAGCCGTCCGGCACAGCGCTCTGGACCGACGGCGAGTCGGCTGTATTCCTCACGCTTCGGTCGAAGGAATTGCTGGCGCCATCTACCAGGACAGGCGTTTTTAACATCTACGGGATGTGCCACGAGCTCGGTCACATCGCCATGTACAAGGACATGGAGAGCATGATAGGTCTGCCAGCCGGTGTGGGCGAGGGCTGGGCGCACTATGTAGGTTCCGTAGTCGTCTCGGAGGTCGCGCGCCGGCTCGGCAAGGGGATATGGCCCGAACCCTATGACGTGTCGGACGTCGAGGGAATGGGTCGGTTGAGGCGGCAGGCGGATCTGGCGCTTGGGAAAACCTGGGATGAGATGGACGCGACCACACGGGCCTCGCTGGTCTTCTACAGGCTGGAGTCCGAGTACGGGCGGGAAAAGGTGACATCGGCCATGGTCTCGGCGCTTGCCAGACATCCTTCCGGCAAGGATCTCATGGGACTTGTGTTGGGTAGGGTCCGGGCAGTCGTCGGCAGTCAGCGTGCTGCGGACTGGGTTCCGGCGAGCGTGATCGTCGCCAAGATCGAGTGGAAGGTCAAGGAGCGGAATCCCGGCGACGAGTTCTTCGCCGACCAGAAGGTTGAGAAGGACGAATCGGGCGTGCAGCTCTCCTATGATGACGGGATAATGGACACCAAGCTAAGCTCCTCGGGCTGCGGGTACACGGTGCTCTTTCGGGCGCCGGAAGGCTCCTGGCAGCTTGACGGAGTCAAGTTGTTCGGATCTCGGTACGGAACGGACGAGCCGCCGAAAGAGGACTTCTCCATCTACGTCTGCGACGAGGACTTCAATCCGCTACACACAATTCGTCTCCCGTACGGGATATTCGAAAGGGGCGAGGAGCGCTGGTATGACCTGAAGTTCGACCCGGTGGACGTGCCGTCGAAATTCTACGTCTGTGTGGATTTCCAGGCGACCGCAAGCAAGGGCGTGTACGTAGGTCAGGATGCGAAGGCCGAACGCTCTCACTCCTATATGGCCCTGCCGTACACGTATGTGGGGGATATGCGGTCAAAGGTAGATTGGATGATCCGCGCGCATCTGCGCGCGAAGGCGTAGTCGGCGGTACTGCGGACGTCCTTCCTTCGGTCATCCGTATTGCGAATCACTCTGTGTTTGTATGAGGGAGAGGGCCTCCGGCAGGCTGGAGATAACCGGGCCGGTCCACTCCAATACATCGTGTCGGTGAACGTCCTGCTGGTCGTCATAACCTGCTCTGATAAGCACCGGATGCCAGGGTGTCTCCCTACTTCGGGACCAAGGGGAGCTTGAACTTCTCGCCGAAACTGGTCCGGCCTTCCGCTTCGAAGGTGAGCGTCACCTCGGTGGAACTCTTCAGACCCGCCGCGGCGAGTACGACTTCCTTCATGGCGACCGACCCAAGGTGAGGCACGTCCTCCGGCAAAGCGGTTCTGATCTCCTGATCGTCCATACGAACGGTCACGTAGACCGCGCCTGGTCTAGAGGCGGCCTTGCGCGGCGCGAGGAGCCTTGCCTCACCCAGATTCGTGAGTTCTACGCGGGCGAGCACGGGCTTGGCCGCGCGCACACTGACCGTTCCGCCGTTTTCCACGGGCACCCATTTTCCGTCGGCGTCCTGAACTTCGACCGAATCGAACACGGCATCGAGGTACTTCGGCGGGTTCGTGCCGTCGCAGGGAGTATTCCCTACTGCGATCAAGGGGCAGTTGGACGAGTCCGTGCCTGTGCCGGCGGTCCTCAGGCCCGGCGCGAAGCCCTTCTCAATCGCCTTCCAGAACTTGGCCTTCACCTTGTCGTAGATGCCGGCGACCCCGTCCGGGTGTGCGTCCCGGTCTACCTCGATCCAGAAGTCAATCGGCCTGGCAGGCGGACCGTCCAGGAACTTCCGCGCGTTCTCGCGGATAACCCTGGTGACCGGTCTGTCCGTGCCGTCCGGGTTGATGATCCCGTAGTCGCTGTTCTCGCCGACCCGGAAGCCGCCGGGATACCACCAGAAGTAAATCCCGCCCGCGCCGCTCGATATCATCATGCGGTAGAACTCGCCGTAGAACATCGCCTGAAAGTCGAGGCGGCTGGGCGAGTTCTGCATCCGGCTCATCTCCCAGGTGCTGCAGCCCATTTCCGCCCAGATAAGCGGCTCCTGAGGTGCACAAAGCCGTCCCCACTCGAACTCGAACCAGCCCGGCTTGACCGCTTCCCAGCCGCCGATTCGCCCGTAGGCTTCCGGCGCGAGAAAGTCCACCCCGGCGGCCAGATAGGGGAAGTCGTAGGTCATGCGTCCCTCCCAGCGATACGTCGGATTCGCCGTCTCTGTCATGCGGAAGCTCACCAGATGGTTCGGGTCCACGCTGCGAACGAGCCTCCGGGCCGCCTCATATTTCTTGTACAGCAGCGTGTCCAGAAACCGCCGGTACGCCGCCGACATCCTGTTCCATTCGCCCTGTTGGTCAATCTGGTGGGGCAGGGGATTTGTGATCTTCCCGTTCTCGTCGCGCGGAACCGGGAAGCCCCAGTCGCGCTCGGCGTTCTCGATGCTGCCGTAGCGCTCGACGATCCATTTCTCCCATTCGCCGTCCCAGATCACGCGGTCGCGCTGGTGGCCGAAGCTCGGCTCCCATGCCAGGTCATACGCGAACACGGTATCGTTGTCCCGGAGGCGCGCGTTCCTGATGATGTCGCCGATCTGCGGCCACAGGAAGTCCATCGGAGTGCCGGGCCGAAGCGAGAGATCAGCCTTCAGGCCGAGGGCCTCGAGCCTGCGGAGCAGGTCGTTCAGGTTCTGCGCCTTCTCATGTCCGCTGTATATGAAGATGCTGACCGAATTGAGGCCAAGGTCCTTGATGTGCTCGATATCCCGCTGGAAGACCTCAGGATCGTATGAGCGCGTGCTGAGATAGTGCTCGAAGTACTGGCCGTCCTCCGTGCCTATGCCCGACGAGGGCATGTAATTCACACCGTGTGCCCGCCAGCGCCTGCCGCCCAGCATGAACTCGCCGTCCTTGATGGTGACGAATTCCCTGACCTTCTTCGGCTTCCAAACGTGCACCTCGTGCGTCACGCGGTCTATTACTTCGCCGTACTCCTCGAGCTCGGCGGTTGCCATGAAGCCGTTCTCCGGCCACTTGTTCGGCTTCCAGGTGCCGGAGACGGTCTTTTCCTCGCCGGGTTTCACGTCGGGCAGCCAGAGCTGATCCGTGCCGTGCATACCTCTTTCCATTTCGCCCATCACCCTGACGCGCACGCGCACGTCCTGATGGCGATCCCGGCTCAAGTTCACCACGCGAGCGCCTGTCTTGAACTCCTGATCCTCGAAATAGGTATAGAAGTTCGTGCCGCCGTCCACTATGAAGACGCCGTTTCTCATTTTCTCCGCGATCTGGCGAACCATGTGGAGCGCGCCGGGAGATTTGTACCAATCTGCATCGCCGATTCCGAAGGACGCCCAGATGCCGCCTTTGTACGGCCCTGAGGTATGCACCGTCAATGTTACCGGAGTTCCGCGCCAATCGCCATCTGCCGACCTGACTTCCACAAGCGGAATCCAGCGCCAGTCGCGTCCCTTCTCGAATCCGCCGCCCTTCGGCCTGGGATGTGGCGACCGGATGACTTTCGGCAGAGGGATCTTCTCGTCGCCGATGATCGCCTGATCGTCCCGCACCACGAGAGTCGCCGCGTCGTGCACGTCGAAGAGCTTGTATCCCGGAGACAGCGTATCGAGCGCCGGGGGAACGGTCGCTTCGAGAAGCTGTTCGTAGTCCGGCGTCATCTTCGCCGTGCCGAACGGACCGACCCAGTACTCGAATCGTCCTGTCCCGACCGTCGTGGTGTGCGTGTGCGCCAGGCCCACGCCCATTCCTTCGGCGTTCTCCGGCCGGAAGTGATCGCCGCTGCCGCCGCGTGCCGGGTTGCTGATCCAATACTTGAAGTCATCGGGCGTGAGGACGTACTGCCTCCATTCGGGTGCCAGAGCAACCGTCGCAATCCACCTCGAGCCGTCCTTCTCGTCCAACTCGATGGCGAGCTGGGGCGTGTTCGCATCACCCCTGGCGGAGAATATGGTCAGCGTGTGCCCGTCTGGAAACGGATTGCTCAAGCCGCCGGTTCCGAACGTGTCGTAGGAGGTCAGGTTCGGAATGACCACGTGCAGCGCCCTCTGGCCCGGGGCCGGACCCTCGGACACCGTCTCCGCGGAAGTCGGTACGTCCATGGTATTGCTGCTCCGGTGCCAGCTCGCAATGTCGTCCGGCGTGAAGTCGAGGAGCACGTTCGGCGGAAGCTCGGCCGCTTTCTCGAGCTGGTACTCGTCGCGGGTCAGCCAGCGGCCGTTCATGTTGATGAGAGATTTCTGCCACAGAGGAGCATTCAGGGCGATGATGTCGCCGCCTGCCCGCAGGTAGCTCTCGATCGTTTGTGTAGATCTCGCCGGCAGCGAGGCCGAGTCGGGCAGGACGAGAAGATCGAACTTCTCAGCCGTGAGTTGAGCGGGGTCACATAGAGCGTTTGTGCTCAGCTCGGTCAACGCGTAGCCCGCCGACTTCAGTTCGGCGGCGAGGACTCCCACAAGCGATGTATCCTCATCCGGAAACCCGGTGCGTACAATTGCCGCCGTATTCTCCTGGGCGCTCGCGCTCAGCGTGGTGAGAGCAAGCACCATCGTGAAAAAGGCGGCGACGAGAGTTCTCTCAACGTCAAAAGCCATTCGTATAGTACCTCCGAGCCGTATTGCCCTGGCGAGCTTTGCCAAAGCGGCGGTCACGAACATGTTCGGCCTCGTTCCCGCTGTACCCTGCGCTTTTTCGACGACGGATCCCTTGCCTGGACAGGATTCCTAGTTGGGCATGTAGAACCTGTCAGCGAGTGGGGTAATCCGCGCCGAGCTGACTCTGTGCGGCTTGTGTGCAGTCTTACTTGGGAGCTGTGGGTATGGAGAAGCAGTGTGGCTGTGGGATAAGCAGGCGGCAGTTCCTGCGAGCGGCGGGTGGAGCAGTTGCCTGCTGCGCGCTCTTTCCATTGTCCGACGCGATCGCTCTCGGGGATCCGATCAGCGTAACGCCGGTATTCCCGAAAGGCAGGGCTCGAGTTGACCTCGTCTTTGTCCACGTGGCATCGCCCAGGCCCACCTGGCCAAGTAAGGACTATGACTACGCCGCCCGGGTGAAGGAGCTGACCGAGAAGCTGACTCAGGCCTGCCCGGGGATCCGGTTCACTCCCAAACGGGCTGCGAACGCGGAGGAGGCAAACGCTATTCTGAAGGAGCCGGGCAACAGGGACGGGTACCTGGTCTACGTCCTTTCGCTTTCGGCGCCGGGAGTGGAGGCCTTCGTTCGCAGCGGCAGGCCGGTCGTGCTGGTTGATGACCTTTTCGGCGGCACGGCGCAGGTGTTGAAGTACAGCGGCGTCGCCACACGCGAGAAGCTGCCCCTCGTGGCGATAAGCTCGTCCGACTTCGAGGACGTCGTGCGCGGCGCATGCCTCCTCGAAGTCATCCGCGCGATGAAGGAGACCACGATCCTGGATGTCACCGACCGGAACATCGAGCATCCGACGGAAGAGGTCAGGGAGTTGTACGGCGCGAACCTAATCAGGCTGACGTCGGAAGAGTTGGCGGCATACTACGCCAAGACGGATGAGCGAGAAGCGGCGGCATGGGCGGACTACTGGATGGGGAACGCCCGCAGGGTCGTCGAGCCGACGCGGGAGGAGGTAGTCAAGTCCGGCCGGATGTACCTGGCGCTGAGCCGCGCTGCCGAGGAGCGGCGTGCGGACGCGGTGACAATGAACTGCCTGGGGCTGTTCTATGCCAAGCGGTCGCCTGCCTACCCCTGTCTCGCGTTCTTCCAGATGAACAATGACGGTGGAACGGGCGTCTGCGAGGGAGATGCTAACTCCACCTGTACGCAGCTCCTGATGCGCTACCTTACCGGCCGGCCCGGGTACGTCTCCGATCCGGTCATTGATACGTCGAAGGGCGAGATTATCTACGCTCACTGTGTCGCCACGAACCGCGCCTATGGGCCGAAGGGCAAGGCGAACCCGTATATCATCCGGTCGCATGCCGAGGACGGGCAGGGCGCGGCCGTCCAATCGCTGCTGCCTGCGAACGACACGGTGACAAGTCTCGTGATCAGCAACCATGCCAGGCGCATGGTGATCCATACCGGCAGGGCCGTCGGCAACCTCGACGAGCCAAAGGCGTGCCGCACAAAGCTGGTGGCTAAGGCGAATGCCGCCACGCTCCTGCGCAACTGGGACCTGGGATGGCATCGGGTGACTGTCTATGGGAACTGGCGCAGGCAGGCGATGAACCTGGCCCGCCTTCTGGGCATTGAGGTCTTCGAGGAGGACCAGCCGGCCTGAAGTGCGGAGTCTGCTTTGCCTTTCCCTGGTCTCGTCGTGGCCGGCACTCTTCGGAGCGGCCAGACAGGATGTTTCCGAGCACATGTTGAATGTGACACCAACTGAGCACTTGTACGGGCATGATCGCTGTGCGCCCGAAACTCACCACAGGAGGTCTTAGATTATGGACAAGCCATGTCAGTGTCCGATGAGTCGGCGACAGTTCCTGCAGGCGGCTGGAGGAGCCGCTGCCTGCTGGACGCTGCTTCCGCTTTCTCAGTCTGTTCTCGCAGCGGACCCGATTAGCAGAACGCCCGTATTCCCGAAGGGGAAAGCGCGCGTCACTCTGGTCTACACCCATATTCCTTCCGGCAACCCCACGTGGCCGATGAAGGACTACGATTACGACGGCCGTGCCAGCGAACTGACCGACAAGCTGGTGAAGGCGTGCCCGGGCACGAGGTTTACGGTCAAGAAGGCGCACAATGCCGCGGAAGCCGAGGCCATCATCAAGGAATCGGGTGACATTGACGGCTACATGGTGTACGCGCTCGGCATCTGGCCGCAGACGGCAAATGTGTTCATCCACAGCGGCAAGCCGGTTCTACTCGTTGATGACCTGTTCGCCGGATCAGGTGAAGTACTGATTATGGCCGGCGTGGCCGCGCGCGAGAAGCTGCCGGTCGTGACCGTGTGTTCCTCTGACTTCCAGGATGTTGCGACCGGAGTCCGCCTGTTCGAAACCATCAGGGCTCTAAAGGAGTCCACAATTCTGGACGTCGTGGATTACGACATCTCGGGCTGGGCGGACACGTTCAAGGCGAGCTTCGGGCCGACTGTCCTGAAGATGGACTCGAAGGAACTGGCTTCCTACTACTCGAAGGCTGACGAGCGCGAAGCCGAGGAGTGGGCGGACTTGTGGATCAAGCAGGCGAAGAAGGTGGTGGAACCTACGAGGGAAGAGATCGTGAGCTCGGGAAAGATGTACCTCGCGCTGTGCCAGGCCGTCGCTGACAAGCGTGCCGATGCGGTGACACTGGACTGCCTGGGCATGTTCTACACCGGGCGCATCACCGCGTATCCGTGCCTCTCTCACTTCCAGATGAACAATGACGGCGCAACCGGCGTCTGCGAGGGCGACGTGAACTCCACGGGCACGCAGCTCATGATGCGTTACCTGACCGGCCGCCCGGGGTACGTTTCCGACCCCGTGATAGATACCTCGAAGAGCGAGATCATCTACGCGCACTGCGTCTCCACGAACCGAGTCTTCGGCTCGAAGGGGAAGGCGAACCCGTATATCATCCGCTCTCATGCTGAGGATGGCAAGGGCGCGGTGGTTCAGTCGCTCATGCCGATCGGCGAGCCGGTCACCACTCTGGAGACCGACGTGATCGGCAAGCGCATGGTCATCCACACCGGCAAGACAACGCGAAACGTTGACGAGCCGAAGGCGTGCCGGACCAAGCTCGCGGCAAAGGCGAACGCCGAGCGCATCCTGGACAACTGGGGTATGGGCTGGCATCGGGTCACGATCTACGGGGACTATCGGAAGCAGGCGATGGACCTGGCTCGCCTGATGGGGATCACTGTGTTCGAGGAAGACAAACCGGCCTGAAGCGACAGGGTGACAACGGGATTGGGCGATGGGGCGACGAGGAGATGGGGCGACAGGGCGATGGGGCGAAAGAACCATTGCGCCGCCACACACTCACGTGCCGTATTCTCACGTTTCTGCTGCGAGGAGAGCACTCATGGGGGAAGACCACAACCGAGAGTATGAACTGCTAGTCG